>Ga0182012_10000087_pt1 | contig 96160 bp, 86 predicted proteins | sample 612S2SmetaG_FD_120486 | JGI IMG/M metagenome (GOLD analysis project Ga0182012, IMG submission 120486) | Permafrost microbial communities from Stordalen Mire, Sweden - 612S2S metaG | ecosystem: Environmental > Terrestrial > Soil > Wetlands > Permafrost | place: Sweden: Stordalen | collected... | reverse complement strand
CCGGTGCGCCGGAACAGCAGGCGCTCTGTCGGGGTGTCCACGATCACGTCGGTGACCAGCCCGGAAAAGTTGATGTCGTTGGCGCCGATCGACAGCAGGATCAGGTCGAGCTTGCGGCTGGGCTGCCGGCGCCTGGCGGCGGCCAGCGCATCGCGCAGCTCGGCCAGTTGCGCTTCCGATGAGCCCGGGCAGCTGTTGCCGGTTTTCGCCGGCGGGCATTCGCGCGCCTGCTGCGGGCCGAACAGCCCGTCGGGGATGGTAGCGCCGGTGCAGGCCAGCGGCAGATAGGTCACCGCGATGTGCGGATACTGCACCGCGAGCGCCAGCGCGGTGCGGGTCTGGTAGCTGTAGAGCGAACGGTGGCACGGGGCATTGAGCCACAGCGCGCTCTGACGCTGCCATATTTGGAGCGGTGCGAGTGCATCGCAGGCCCGCCCGCCTTTATAACCGGCGCGGCTCGGGCGGTAGTATTCGGCGCGATCGGTCCCCAGGTAGGAGCGGAAGCAGAAGCCATCATCGGCCAGCGCGATCGCGCGATCCGGGTTGCCTTCGCCGGAGGCGATGCTGTCGCCGAGGCCGGCGATGAAAATATCGCGTACCGCGATCTCGGCCGATAGGCGCTGCGTCGCTCCGGGTCCGCTGGCGATGTCGACGCTGGCCCGCGTGGTGCGGCCGTAACGCACCCGCAGATTGACCGGCTCGGCGCAGTCTGACGTCGATTGTCGTGGACCCTCGCCATCATCGAACGACCAGGCGCAGGTGGCGCCAACCGGAATCTGGCCGGTGAGGTGGACCGTGACCGGATGATCCGCAGGCGTCAGATAGCTCTCCTTGACGTTGTCGCGGACACACGGCTCGCTGACGTGGCCCGCGAGATCGATGCAGAGCCGGTTCACCATGTTGCGGGCCCATCCGCGGCCATCGCTCTGCCGTTCCAGCGCCTGCTCGGTTTCCAGAAGATGGCCGCTCCGCGCGCCCTCGGCATGGAGCAGGAAATCGCGCTCTTCGCGGAACAGCCGGAAGCGGTTGCGCACCTCCCACGAAATCTGCATCTGGGCGTCGGGCGCGTCTTGCGCTGCGTCAGGCGTGCTCTGCGCTGCCACCGGCGCGCTCTGCGCTGCCGCCCGCTGCGTCGGCAGCGTGGCCAGCGCTGCCGCGATCAGGGCGCATGCGAGGATGGAATGAAGGCTGATCGGGACCATGGTTTGCTTGACGTCACTGGTGGGGCGAAATGAGAGAACGAAAGATGGGGTCATAAGCCCGGAAGTGTCGAATGACGCCATTTTACCCCTGCGGGTGGTTGCCTCGCTTGAGCGGCCGCGACACCGCGGCGGGCGCGGTGCAGGCGTCCTGCAGCCGGCGGCGTTCCTGCCACGGCAGCACCACGCTGAGCCAGAGCTCGCGCGTTCCCATGATGCTGATCGCGGTCCCGAACGGGATCAGGAAATACAGCACGCGGAACACAAGGAGCGTGGCCAGTAATTGTTCCCTGCCGAATTCGGGCAGTGCCACCAGCATCGCGGCGTCGAACACGCCGATCGAACCCGGCGCGTGGCTGGCGAAGCCGAGCAGCGTCGCCAGGATGAACACCACCGCCAAGGACGCAAAATCGATGCCCGGCTGGGCCGGCATCAGCAGATACATTGCCATCGCGCAAAAGCCGAGATCGACCACGCCGATCAACATCTGCAGCAGTGTCAGGCGCGCCGATGGCAACACCACCTTCCAGCCGTTCTGCCCGAGTTCGCGGCGGTTGTGGCCCTGCGTGAGCCAGACCAGGTAGCCAATGATCGCGGCGACGCCGCCGAGCGCGATCAGCCGGTTGATGGCCGGCGGCAGCTGATCCATCATGGAAGCCGCCTCCGGGTGCAACGTCATCCCGATGCCGAGCACGAAGGTGTTGCCGAGCCAGAAGGTCAGTCCGGACAGAAAGCAGATCTTGGCGACGTCGACGGCGGTCAGTCCGTAGTCGGAATAGATCCGGAAACGGATCGCGCCGCCGGTGAACACGGTGGCGCCGATATTGTGGCCGATCGAATAGCTGGCAAAACTCGACAGCGCCGCGATCCGATAGGGCACCTGTCTCATGCCCAGCGTCCGCAGCGCGAAGAAATCGTAGAAGGTCAGGGTGCAGAAGGCCCCGACCACGCAAAGCGCGGCCAGCGCGATGTGATCCAGCGGTATGTCGGCCAGCGCGGTCAGGATGACGGCGGTGTCGACGCCCCTGAGCGTGCGAAACAGCGTCGTGATCGCAAAAGCGATAATCAGGAGGCTTGCCGCGATACCCAGCCGTTTCCAGCCGATCCGTCTCTTGAAGCCACGCGAGAGCGTGGTCAGCATTCCCTGCATTCGTCCTCCCGGCGGGGCGGCATTCACGTTCAAACTTCGATCGGAGCGATCGAGAGACAGGCGGCGGCCGATCGCTCCTCCGCACCGAGACCCATAGGGCAAAAACGCCTTGTTGTGCAGTCCTTGACAACGCGGGCTCAGGCTGGGGATCGATGCGTCTGCGGCATGCCAGATATAGGCATTAATCGCAGCAAATCCTTGTCGGAGCGCAGCGATTTGGCCGTTTTTGCGCCCCCCGTGCTCTACCATGGCGTTTTGAGGGCACCAGGAACAACCTGAGATAATCCGGTTGGCGCTTCATCAGCCGCTCGGGTAGCCATGATCGGCGCGGCAAGGCTGGGCCACCCACGAAGGTTAAGGCCTGATGGAACCGTTCAGCAGAGCCATCAAGACCATGAACAATCTGCTCGCGCACCAGTCGAGCGATTCCGTGAAGCCTATCATTTCAGGCCACGAGCCTTGGCCTAAGCCTTGGCCTCTCACTCCCTCTCCCGCTTTCGGGGGAGGGAGCGCAGCATCGCAAGCTTCGATGATCAGGACTTCGGAAACGCGGGTCAAGTTGCAGGACATCGCGGTGAGCCGACGCTCGTGACGACATCCGCAGGCGGGCCATCAGCCCGGCTGGTTCCGCCCCATCGCGCAACAAAGGGTGCCGCGATTCAGCTGAGAGGGTGTACAAGACGGCTCCATGGAGAGACGGGAAAGCTGATGGAGGAAACTGGCCGGGCCGGCCCGGGTTTTGTCACGCGCCTTGACCAATCGCTTTCTCGTCCGATCGGCACCAGTGCAAGGCTGATCAATTGGCGCTATGGCTTGGCGGTTGGCAGTTATCACCTGCTGGCGCTGCTGGCCTTGATGACATGGTTTTTCAGCTGGACCGGGGTGGCGCTGGCGGTCATCGGGGTCTATGTCTTCGGCGCAGCCGGGATCAACCTCTGCTATCATCGCCTATTGAGCCACAGAAGTTTTTGCTGCCCGCTGTGGCTCGAGCACACCTTTGCAATGATCGCGGTACTGTGTGTTCAGGATACGCCGGCCCGCTGGGTGGCGACCCACCGCCTGCACCATCACCGCTCCGATCATCGCGCCGACCCGCACAGTCCGCTGGTCAATCTGTTCTGGTCCTATATCGGCTGGCTGTTCATCGAGAATACCGAGCTGCGCCGCGCGGTGGCCTATGAACGCTACGCGCGCGATATCATCCGCGACAGCTTCTATCGCTGGATCGAGCGCGCCGTGGTGTGGATCACGCTCGTCCAGTCCGTGCTGTATTTCGCCGCCGGCTTTCTGGTTGAGCTGGCGCTGGGCGGGACCATCCACGCGGCGTTGCAATTTGGCGCCAGCGTCTGGCTCTGGGGCGTCGTCATCCGGACCATCCTGGTCTGGCACGTCACCTGGTGCGGCAATTCATTTCCGCACCTCTTCGGCTATCGCAACTACCAGACCAACGACAACAGCCGCAACAATGCGCTGGTGGCCATCATCACCAGTGGCGAAGGCTGGCACAACAATCACCACGCCGAGCCGAACTCCGCTTCCAATCAACGCCATTGGTGGGAAATCGATCTGACCTACCTTTTGCTGCAGCTCCTGGTTCTGCTCGGCCTCGCCTGGGACGTCCAGCTGCCGAAGCAGTCGCCAGTCGCGTTCCCTCAGCCCTTGCGCAGCGCGAAATAGGCGCCGCAAAAGGCCATCACCGCGCCGAGGCACAGCGCCGCGATGCCGGCCAGTACGCCGGAGATGGTGGGGATCGCACTGGGCGCGGAGGCGGCCTGGCCCGCGCCCGCCAGCAGCAGCACGCCGACGGCGATCAGGAAATACCGCATTCGCTCCGGGATCTGGCCGGAGACCGCGCTGTGCATCAGGGTTGCCGTGAAATAGCCGCCGCAAAACCCGACACTGGCGATCAGCCACCAGGCTATCGCCGCCCCCGCGGGAATGAATCCGGCTCCATCAGATCGCCACAGACCGCCGAGGTCGAGGCCGAAGCGCACGCCCAGCATGTGCACGGCAAGCGCCAGCAGCACCCCCGTAACCATGGCGCCGCCGAGCAGCAGGCGGCGCGGGAAAGTGGTCGTCTCGGCCATGATCTGCTTGTAGGATAGGGGTGAGGCCGCGTGCAAGCCTGTGCCCTGAACGAACGATCCAGGCCGTGCATGATCCGTTTTGTCCATCGGGTCGATCATGCCGCGGCGGATCGTTGCGCGACACCACCGGGATCTCTTCCGATTGCCACAGCCGCAACAGCCTCAGGCGATGATCTTGACGCCAAGCGCGGCGGTCATCCGCTACGGCTACAAGGCCTCGCTGATCGGCGCGGCCCATCGCTTCGAACTGACGGACCAAGGACTGTCGTGGCGTGTGGCCGGAAGATCGGGCCTGTGGCCTTACGCCGCCATCGCGGCGATCCGCCTGTCATACCGGCCGGTGTCAATGCAGTCGCGCCGCTTTCGCGCCGATCTCGAAAATACCGATGGTGCGCACCTTGCCATTTTTTCCACCAGCTGGCGCTCCCCGGCCCTGATGGCGCCGCAGGACCGCGACTATCGCGTCTTCATGGCAGAGCTGCATGCGCGGATGCGGCAGGCCGGCAGCCCGGCGGCGCTGACCGGCGGCCTCAGGCCGCGGCTCTATGCGGCCGCGGTCGCGCTTCTGAGCCTGGTCGCCATCGCCATGTCCGCACTTTTCGTGCGCGCCGTCACGTCAGGCGAATGGCCGGGCGCGCTGTTCCTGGCCGGTTTCGCCGCGCTGTTTGCCTGGCAGGTCGGCGGCTTCATCCGACGCAACCGCCCGCAGTCCTACAGCTTCGACGACTTGCCCGCGGCATTGCTGCCGTAGGTCTTGCTGCCGTAGCCCCGAGGAGCGAAGCGACATCCGGGGCGTTCCCGCATGTCGCTGCGCTCATGCGGGCTACGGATACGTAACGAAATGTGAATTCGGAAATTGGCCGGCGCACGGCATCGTGGCGAACCCCTTTAGAGGCAGCGAGGCTCCTTTTGGAAGATCGCCGTACCCGGCAGCTCACCGAGCAGGAAATTGCCGACATCAATGCACAACACCTGATCACGACGCCGATCAGGCCGGCGGATCTGTTGTTCGTGTTCGGCACCCGCGAGGATGTCGCACGGCGCGTCGATGCAGCGTTCGAGCTGTGGCGCCGGGGTTTCTTTCGCTGGGCGATCGTGAGCGGCGGCGTGACGCCGGGCTCGAACCTGTCGGAATGCGAGATCATCAAAACGGCGATGGTTGAGCGCGGCATCCCGCCCGAACGCATTCTGGAGGAGCACCGCGCCACCAATACTGGCGAAAACGTCATCTTCTCGCTGCCGATCCTGCAGCATGTCATCGGACTTGAAAATATCCGCAGCGTGATCTGTCTCGGCAACAGCTGGACGGCGCGTCGCTACCCGATGACACTGCACCGGCACTGGCCGGAGGTCGAGAAGATGCTGGTCACCGTTGACAGTTTCGCGACGCCGCGCGCCCTCTGGCATACCGATCCGGAATTCCGCCTCCGGGTGATCAGCGAATGGGACAAGATCGAGCCCTACAAGGCGAAGGGCTTTATCGCGGAGTGGCCGGGTGAACTTTAGCCGCCCGACGCCTGCTTGAGGAGTTTTGGGCTCACGAACAGCATCAGTTCTCCGCGGCGGAATGCCACATCGTCCCAGTCGTCGACGGCGAAGTCCATAACCGCCAGGCCCGAGGTCGGCAGGTTGTCCGACAGCGCCTTGCGCGCGTCGGCGTCGCCGCTGCCGGCGAGCATCAGCGCCAGTTCGTGCAGGCCGGGGTTGTGTCCGACGACCATCAGGGTGTTCGGATCGGAACGGGATGCGGCGTGGATGGTCCGTAAAAGCTGCGGGCTGTCGGCGCCGTAGAGCTCCGGCATCAGCTCGACCCGTGCTTCGAGGCCGGAATCTGTCATCGCGTCCTGCACAATTTCCCAGGTCTGATGCGCCCGGACCGCTGTCGACACCAGGACCAGATCCGGAACAGGCGGATGCCGGCTGATGAAATAGCCGATCTCGGCGGCATCGGCTTGGCCGCGGTCGTCGAGCCGGCGGTCCTGATCGCGGCCCGACGCCGCGTCGGGCTCGGTCTTGGCATGACGCAGCAGCATCAAACGGCGCATGGCGCAATCTCTGTTCGCTTCACGTCCGCGGCTTCTTGTCCGGACCGGTGCTCTGGCGTCCTGTTCCGATGTTCTCTTCACCTTTGGCTCCGCTCCGTCAAGAGAACTTCCGCGCCATAATCGCAACCCGAATCATAATTCAAAATCCTGGGTTGCCGTCGTCCGTTCGCATCCGCCATTCGCCGGCGATCGAGCGGTATGATGAGAGAACGCCGATCTGAGGGCCATCGCGAGGTGACAAGCCTTCGGCCGATCCCTAAGAAGATGACATGAGCGATGCTTCGAGCAAGGGACCTGATGTCGCGGCGCTGCCCGATCATGCGCGGCTGTCGTTCGATCTGGATGTCGACGTTGCCATCGTCGGCGCCGGCCTGGCCGGACTGACGGTGGCGTTGGAGTCGGCACGGCTCGGCGCCAGCGTCGCGGTGCTCGAGGGCCGGCATGTCGGCTGGGGCGCATCGGGCCATCAGCTCGGCACGGTGATGCCGGGCTATGGTCTGCCGATCGGCGATTTGATCGCGCGGATCGGCTTTGAAGACACCCGCGAGCTCTGGGCGTTGTCCAGGCAGGGCGCCGATTACGTGCGGTCCAACGCCACCGAGGAATCGATGCCGGGGATTGCGCTCAGCGAAGGCGCGCTGGAAGTGTCCAATGTCGAGGCCGGCGATCAGCTGATCAGCCGGCTGCAGATGCTGGCTGAGGATTTCGAGACCGAGGTCGAAGGCTGGCAGGTCGAGCGCGTGCGCGAGGCGCTCAGGACCGACCGTTATTTTCACGGCGTCTACTATCCCAGGGCGTTTCAGATCGATGGCCGCAAGTACCTCCACGGCCTGGCGGCGTTGGCGCGGCGCGCGGGGGCGCGGATCTTCGAAGACACCCCGGTCGTCAGCATCGATGCATCGGGCATTCGCAAGCGCATCGTCACGCCGTCGGCGCGGTTGCGCGCCTCGCACATCGTGCTCGCCGGTAATGTCCATCTGGGCGCGCCGTCGCGGCGGCTGTCGGAAACCCTGCTGCCGATCTGGCGCTATGCGGCGCTGACGGCGCCGCTCGGCGAGCGCCTGGCCGAGAGCGTGGCGTTCAAGGGATCGGTCACCGACAGCGATGGCATCGATCATTTCCGCGTGGTGCAGGGTGACCGGCTGATGTGGGCCAGTCCGGAAACCACTTGGGAGGCGCGGCCGCAACGCTTTGCCGGCGCCATTGCGCGGCGGATCCGCGCCATCTTCCCGCGGCTCGGAAAGGTCGAGATCGCGGAAGTCTGGGGCGGCGCCGTCGGACAGACGGTGCATGGCATGCCGCAGATCGGGCAATTGCGCCGGGGATTGTGGGTCACCAGCGGCTTTGGCCGCCAGGGTTTGAACACCTCGGCGATCGCAGGGCAGCTGATTGCGCGCTCGATCTTCTGGGGCGACGAACGCTGGCGGCTGTTTTCGCCGTTCGAACTGGTGTGGGCGGGAGGAACCACCGGGCGGGTCGCCGGATATGCCATCGGCCAGTGGGGACGCGGCAGCGCCGCCATCGCCGGCGCACTGGCCCGCCACCGCGAGCGCGCGCGAAGGGAAGAGCGGATCCGGGAAGCACGGCTGGCCGAGGCCAATCGTGCCGCCGGCACGGGACCGTCGCGGCCGCCGCCGGAGGACGCCAAGCCCGAACTGCCCGCAAGCGATGCGGCGGCCGAGCCGCCAGTTGCGACCGCGGCAGGTGAAAGCGAGGCGGTGGCGCCAACCTCCGATGTCGTCGAACGGCTTGACCGGGCGACCCGGTAAGCCGCGGTGGCGCGGCCCGCCGAGGAGACGCGTTCGCGACTGTTTCGGCACTGTTTCGGACCCTGCCGAAACAACGCCGAAACAATCCAGAACCATGCCAGCGGAACAACGCGAAACACCCATGAAACAAGGCGAAACAGCACCGGAACAGTCGGGTTTGTTCCGACCGAAACAAGCGAAACAGCCCTCTATAGGGTGGCGAAACTGTTTCGCCGCCCTCGCTGCCCGCTCACCCGGCCGAAACAGCCCAACCGGCCCGCCTTCGGCTCAAGCCGGTCTGGCCGTTTCGTCCGCCTCGCGGGCCAACCGCCCTATCGATTCCGTAGGGGCGGCCCTTGTGGCCGCCCTGCCGCGACAAACGCCGATCGCGCGATGCGGCACGAGGGCACCCACACGGGGCGCCCCTACGAATGCCCGGCCGGTTGATCCAAACGGGGGAGGCCGATAGGCCGGGTCCGGGTACTCGCAAGAAAGTGAGAAAATCGCCTCCATTCAGTGTAACTTCTGCTGTCATCTGCCCGTACCTCAGGGCGAACGTCCAAAATCCCGGTTTGCACGGAGACCCCCATGATCGACCGCCGTATCCTGCTTGCTTCTGTCGCCAGTCTGTTGGGCCTGGCCGCGTTCCGCTGGCTGCGGGCGACGCCGGCACGCGCCGCCGAGAAATTCGAGATCGAGAAGACCGATGCGGAATGGCGCGCGCAGCTGACGCCGGAGCAATATGATATCCTGCGCAAGGAAGGCACCGAGCGGCCGTGGTCGAGCCCGCTGCTCAAGGAGCACCGCAAGGGCACCTTCGCCTGCGCCGGCTGCGACCTGCCGCTGTTTTCCTCCGAGACCAAGTTCGAGAGCGGCACCGGCTGGCCCAGTTTCTATCAGCCGCTCGACAATGCCGTCGGCAAGACCGAGGACCGCACCTTCGGGATGCTGCGCACCGAAGTGCACTGCCGCCGCTGCGGCGGCCACCTCGGTCATGTCTTCGACGATGGGCCGAAGCCGACCGGCCTGCGCTATTGCATGGACGGCTTCGCGCTTCAGTTCCATCCGGCCGCGCCGTCGGCGACCTGATTAGCGTTTTAGCGTCGGCAATTGTTGCCCGCCCGGCAAATCCGCCCCGGTCCCCAAGGCCGGGGCGTTCCATTTAAGAAATTGATATTTCTCTAGTTTCCACATTGGCACAGCGCTTGCGAGCGTCTCCCTCGATGGCGGCCATGGGTTTTTTAATCCATGGGCTGCGCGGATCGAATTTGGAGACGCTGGTATGGGTATTTTCGACGCGCTGAATACGGCGGTGGGCGGCTTGCAATCGCAATCCTTCGCCCTGCAGAACATCTCCGGCAATATCGCGAACGCTTCGACGGTCGGCTACAAGGGCATCGACACCACCTTCGAGGATCTGATTCCGGACGCGACCTCGCCAAGCCGGCAGGTAGCGGGCGGCGTGACCGCCTTTGCGCAAGCGACTATCACCACCCAGGGTACCGTCTCGACCACAACCGTCGCCACCAACATGGCGATCAACGGCGACGGGTTCTTTTCGGTGCAGCAAGCCAGCGGAGAAACCGACAACATCCCGACCTTCACGGGGGTCACCGACTATACCCGCCGCGGCGATTTCCAGGTCAATGCCAATGGCAACCTGGTCAATGGCGCCGGATACTATCTGATGGGCGTCACCGTCGATCCGAAGACCGGCAATCCAACAGGCAGTGTCCCCGCGATACTCCAGTTTCAGAACAATTTCATTCCGGCCCAGTCCACCACGTCGATTACCTATGCCGCCAACCTGCCGTCGACTCCGACGACCACGGACAGCTCCACGGCGGCGGCCGGGACGATAACGGCCGCCGGCGGGCTCAATCCACTTGATTTCACCGACAATCCCCTGACCACGGCGGCTACGCAGTATACCGACAACTCGCATGTCTTCACCGCTGTCAATGACCAGGAATCAACGCCGGCCCCTATCACCACGAGCACATTGCTGACCGGTGCAGCAGGGAGCGTTTCGGTGACACCCAGCTTTCAGCCCAATGACACCATCACGGTAGACGGCCAGACGATCACATTCGTCAGCACCGGGAGCAACACGTACACCACGACCGGCGCCACGCTCAATGTGAACACTTCGACCGTGGGCAACTTGCTAACTGCGATCGACACCATCACCGGTGCCTCGACGCCGGCGAGCATCGCGGGCGGCGCGATTACGCTGCACACGGGTACTGCGCAAGATTTGTCCATTACGGTCGGTTCGGCGACTGCGGGCAATGCGCTTGAAGCGCTCGGACTCTCGCTTTCTGGCGGAGCGAACGTACACGTGACCTTGGCGCGTAACTCGGTCTCCGTGCCGCCGACGGGAACGGTGATCGCCGACGATGAGCAGACCTTCCAAAACGAATCGATCAGCGGCGGCGCCATCACCGCTTACGATTCGACGGGAACCGCGGTCAACCTTCAGCTACGCTGGGCGAAAACCGACAGCGCGTCGCTCGGCGTTGGGCATAGCAACACCTGGAACCTGTTCTACCAATCCAATCCGGGCGCGACAGGCACGCAGGTCGCGTGGACCAACGCCGGCACCAGTTTCACATTTTCGCCGGCGGGTGCGCTGACCAGCCCGGCCACGCCCGCCATCACCATCCCCAACGTCGCCGTCGGCAACCAGTCGCTCGGCAACCTGTCCTTCAACGTCGCTACCGGCAGCCTGACCCAATATGCCTCGACCGGCGGTACTGCCACCATCAATTCCGTGACCCAGAACGGCTATGCCGCCGGTCAATTGCAATCGGTCGCCATCAACAATAATGGCATTGTCGTCGGCACCTTCTCCAATGGGCAGAATCTGGATCTCGCCGCGGTCACGCTCGCGCACTTCAACGGCACTAACTACCTGCAGGCGCTGGACGGTGGCGCCTATGCCGTCACCGAGGGATCGGGCCCGGCCATCCAGGGCGCGTCCGGCACCATCAGCGGCTCATCGCTGGAGCAGTCGAACACCGACATCGCCACCGAATTCACCAAGCTGATCGTGACCCAGCAGGCCTATTCGGCCAACACCAAGGTGATCACCACGGCCAACGACATGGTTCAGGATCTTCTCAACGTGCTGCGTTGATCGGCGGGCAAGAGGTCAGCACGGTTGACCTGAGGCAGTCATCATGAGTTTGGGTTCAGCTCTCGCCATCGCGATGTCCGGGTTGCAGGCCAATCAGGCCGCGCTGTCGATCACCTCGTCGAACATCGCCAACGCGCAGACGCCAGGCTACGTCTCCGAAAGCATCGACCAGGCGGAGGTCGTCACCGGCACCGACGGCGCCAGCGTCAATGTCACCGGCGTCAACCGCCAGCTCAATCAATACGTCCAGGCCCAGTTGCGGACCGAAACCTCCGGCGGCGGCTATGCCGACCAGATGGCTGGCGTGTTGACCCAGCTGCAATCGGTCTACGGCACGCCCGGGGCAGCCGGGTCGCTGGAAACTGCCTATTCCAATTTCACCACGGCGCTGCAATCGCTCTCGACCACCTCGGGGAGTTCGTCGTCGCAGATCTCGGCGCTGACGGCGGCGCAATCACTGGCGCAGCAGCTCAATTCCACCACCCAGGGCATTCAGACGCTGCGCTCCAACGCCGAGCAGGACATCAGCACTTCCGTCACCCAGGCCAATGCGGACCTCGCCCAGATCGCGCAAATCAATACCCAGCTGCAGGGACTGAGCCCGACCGATCCGACGGCTTCGACGCTGATGGATCAGCGCGACACCGCCATCAATGGGCTGTCGCAGCTGATGGGCATCAGCGTCTCCACGATCGGCAACAACCAGACCTCGATCTATACGACCAATGGCGTCCAGCTGGTCGGTGCCCAGGCCTCGACGCTGTCCTTCAACTCGCAGGGCACGCTGGACGCCAATTCGCAATGGAATGCCAATCCGGCGGTGTCCTCGGTCGGCACCATCACCTGCACGCTGCCGAACGGCTCCAATGTTGACATGATCGCGACCGGATCGATCACATCAGGCCAGATCGGCGCCGACCTGACGCTGCGCGACAAGACCCTGGTACAGGCCCAGGCCCAGGTCGATCAGCTGGCGGCCTCGATCTCGAGCGCCGCATCGGACCAGACCACTGCCGGCACTGCGGCGCCTGCCGCGCTGGCACCAATGGCTGGATTCGACGTTAATACGTCGAATTTGCAGCCGGGCAATACCATCAATTTCACCTATACCGACACCACGACCAACGTTCAGCACAACATCACGATCGTGAGTGTCGATGACCCCACGGCGCTGCCGTTGCCGAATACCGGCAGTAATCCCAACAACGCGGTGATCGGCGTCAACTTCTCGAACGGCATGGCATCGGTTGTGTCGCAGTTGAACACGGCGCTGGCCGGCAGCAATCTGACTTTCAATCCTTCCGGCCCTCCCAGCACTCCAGCCTCGATCCTGCGCATCGTCGATAACGGCACCGGTTCGGCAACGGTCAACTCGGCATCGGCGACGACAACGGTATCCTCGCTGACCGGCGGCAGCGCGCAGCTGCCGCTGTTCACCGATGGCAACGGGCTCTATACCGGCGCGATCACCGGCGCCGGCTCGCAGATGACTGGCTATGCCGGGCGCATCCAGGTCAATCCGGCGCTGGTGGTCAGTCCCTCGAACCTCACGGTCTACTCGACCTCGCCGGCGACCCAGCCCGGCGACACCACGCGTTCGGACTTCCTGACGTCGCAGCTGACCTCGGCCACCTTCAACTATTCGCCGCAGACCGGGCTTGGGACCGCCGCGAAGCCGTACAATGCAACGATCTCCAGCTACATGGAGCAGTTCCTGAGCATGCAGGGCAATGCGTCGACGGCGGCGACCCAGCTGCAGCAGGGCCAGGATGTCGTCGTCAGCACCCTGCAGCAGAAAATGCAGACCGATTCCGGCGTCAACATCGATACCGAGATGTCGAACCTGATCTCCATTCAGAACACCTATGCCGCCAATGCCCATGTGATGAGCGTGGTGCAGACCATGATGAACACATTGATGCAGGCCCAGGTGTAAGGCGGTCACGATGGCGATCAATTTCAATACTTACGGCACCTCGTCGGTGCTCAACCAGTCGGTGCAGAATCTCAAGCAGCAGCTGACGGTGCTGCAGTCGCAGCTGACCACCGGCGAGAAATCCACCACCTATGCCGGCATGGGCGTCAACGAGGGTTTTGCCATCGCGGCGCGTTCGCAGCTGGCCGACATTTCCGCCTTCACCGATACCCAGAGCAATATCAACACCACGATCGGTGTCGCCAACGACGCCCTGCAGTCGCTGGTCGATATCGGCAACACCGTGCAGAACAGTGCCAACAGCGCCTCGCAGGCGCTCACCAGCACAGGCCAGAGCATCGCCCAGCAGACCGCGGGATCGCAGCTGGCCTCGATGCTCGGCATCCTCAATACCCAGTCCGGCAACAACTACCTGTTCTCCGGCAGCGCCACCAACACGCCCTCGGTGGCCTCGTATAATGACATCATCAACGGCACCACCACCCAGGCTGGGTTGACGCAGGTGATCGCGCAGCGCCAGCAGGCCGATCTCAGCGGCCTGACCGGCGCGGCGGTGACCTCGCCGATGCCGTCGACAACCTCGGTGCAGGTCGCAGGCGTCAGCGCGCCCTGGGGATTTACGCTCACCGGCATCACCGCGACCGGGGGGAACAAGACCATCACCCCTCCAGCCGGCTCGCCGGCGGCAGGCTCGGTGACGCTCACTGGCCAACCTGGCAATGGCGACCAGATCACTTTTTCGTTCAGCCTGCCCAACGGTACGACCCAGCAGATTCAGCTGACGGCCACGAACACGAACCCGCCGCCGGCGGGAAGCTTCCTGATCGGCGCCACGACGGCGGCCAGCGCCAGCAACCTCAATGCGGCGCTCACCACAGCGGTCGGGGCACTGACCATCGGCGCTGGCCGCGTGGCGGTCACCTTGCCCACCACGACCTCGGTGCAGGTCGTGCAGGACAGCACGCCCTTCGGGCTCAAGCTCAACAGCATCTCCGTGACGCCCGCGGCTGGGACGTCCGGGACCGCTGAGACCGTCACCCAGCCCACGGGGACGCCGCCGTCGACGGTGACCCTCAACTCACAGCCCAGCAATGGCGACCAGTTCAATTTCACCTTCAACCTGCCGGACGGGACGACCCAGCAGATTCAGCTGACGGCCACCACGACCAATCCGCCGCCGTCCGGAAGCTTCCTGATCGATCCCACGGGTTCATTCTCCAACACCACCAGCAATCTGCAGGCGGCGCTGAGCACGGCGGTCACCACGCTGGCCAATACCTCGCTGGTGGCGGCGTCGGCGATGGCGGCCGGCAACGATTTCTTCTCGGCGGGAACGGCCACCGGGAACGCTGTCAACAACCAGAATTCGCCGGTGGCGGCGATCAGCGGCGCAACGCTTTTGTCCGGTGCGTCTCCGAGCAATTCGCTGACATCGGGCTTTGCCGCCGGCGACACCATCACCGTCAACGGCACGGCGATCACGTTCGTGAATGGCGGCGCCTCCGGCAATGAGCTCAATGTCGGCGACAACGTCCAGACGCTGCTGAGCAAGATCGATTCCATCACCGGTACCTCGACGCCATCGACCGTCAACAACAGCACCGGCGTGATCACCATCCATACCGACGACGCCCCGGACCTCCAGATCACCAGTTCGAACCCGGCCGCGCTCGGCGCGCTCGGCTTTGGGCCCACCATTTCGGGAACCCTGGCGCCGCTGCGCGTGGCCGCCGGTCCGCCGCCGTCGCTGGTCAGCGGCACGCCGGCCAATACCGTCTCCTGGTACACCGGCAATCAAGGCCCCACCGCCTCGGCGCGCGCCTCCCTGACATCGCGGGTCGATTCATCGGTGACGGTGCAATACGGAATGCAGGCCGATGAGTCGGCGATACGTTCGCAACTGCAGACGCTCGCGGTGTTTGCCGCGTTCACGACGTCGCCGACCGGCACCAATTCGGCAGGCCAGATCTCGCAACTCAGCCAGGATGTGACGCAGAACCTGGCGTCGCAGCCGGGGCAGCAGACCTTCCAGGATATTCAGGCCAATCTTGCGACCGCGCAGACCACGATGCAGGACGCCGCGACCCGGCAGACCCAGAATCAGGCCACCCTGCAGAACCTGATCGATACCACCGAGAACGTCTCGCCGGACCAGGTCGCGAGCGAAATCCTGGCGCTGCAGACGAGCCTCCAGGCCTCCTACCAGACCACCTCGATGCTGTCGCAACTGACCCTGACCAAGTATCTGCCGCTCGGCGGATAAACGGACGCGGGGCGCGGATCGACATGGCGTAGGGGCACCCCTTGTGGGTGCCCTCGTGCCACATTGCGCGACCGGAGTTTGTCGCGGCAGGGCGGCCACAAGGGCCGCCCCTACGGGATCGACATGGCGTAGCGGCACCCCTTGTGGGTGCCCGCGTGCCACGTCGCACGACCGGAGTTTGTTGCGGCAGGGCGGCCACAAGGACCGCGCCTACGCAGATCGACATGGCGTTGTATCGTAAGGTGGGCAACATCGTCGTTGATTCGAAAGCTTCTGGCGTCGGTCAAGCCTTGTGTGGGCGCGGATGGTTTTCGGCACAGTGATCACCCGCACAAAGAGGACGCATGTCGGCACGTCGTAAAAGCCTCGCGGAACGAGTGCCTGATCTGGCGCGCTCGCAGCGACAGGCGCTGCTTTGCTTTCAGCATGGCGAGTTCGACCGCGCCGAGAGCCTGTGCCAAGGAATTCTGAAACAGCGGCCCGATGATTTCGAGGCGCTGCATCTTCTGGCGATGGTCCACTTCCAGCGCCATCGCCTGGTCGAGGCGCAACGCCTGCTGACGCAGGCGCTCCGGATCCAGTCGAATTCGCCGGAGGCGATGTCAAATCTCGGGCTCGTGCTTCATGCGAGCGGACACTTCGAGGAGGCCGTCTCGACCTATCGCGACGCGCTGTGTTTGTCGCCGGATCATCCGGAGATTCTCTACAATCTCGGCAATGCCGCTCTCGAACTCGGCCGCTGGTCCGAGGCGCTGGCAAGCTATGATGAAGTGCTCAAGCATGCCCCCGGCCATGTCGGCGCGCGTGTCAACCGCGGCAATACGCTGTTGCGATTGAACCGGCCCGGTCAGGCGATCGAGTGCTACGACCTGGCGCTACAGGCGATGCCCGGCCATCCGCAGATCCTGACCAATCGCGGTCATGCGCTTCGCCGGCTCGACCGGCCCATCGAAGCGCTTGCCGACTTCCAGGCCGCGATCGCCGCGAAGGCGGACTTTCCCGAGGCGCATTTCGAAGCGGCGATGACCTGGCTCACGCTGGGCGATTTCGCTGCCGGCTGGAAGGCCTATGAATGGCGCTGGCAGACCGGCGCCTTCGCGAGGTCGCGCCGCGCCTTTCAGGTACCGCTCTGGCTGGGCGAGCAACCGCTCGCCGGCAGAACCATCCTCTTGCATGCCGAACAGGGTTTTGGCGACACCCTGCAGTTCATTCGCTATGCATCGCTGCTCGCTGGCCGCGGCGCCCGCGTGATCGCCGAGGTGCAGGCGGAATTGCAGCCGTTGTTGTCGCAACTCGATGGCATCACGGTGGTGGCATCCGGTGATCCCCTTCCAGCCTTCGACCTGCATTGTCCCATGCTCAGCCTTCCGCTCGCCTTCGGAACCCGGCTTGAGAGCATCCCTGCCGCCGTGCCCTATCTCGCAGCGCCCGGCGAACGCCTGGCCTTGTGGCGCGATCGTTTGCCGCCCGGACGGCGGCGCGCCGGGTTTGTCTGGTCCGGCCAGCCCACCCACAAGAATGACGCCAACCGCTCGATCGCGCTGGCGCGCCTCGCCGCTTTATTCGAGGACCCGCCGATCGACTGTGTCAGTCTGCAGACCGAACTGCGCGGCACCGACCAGGAGATGCTGCACGCGTTGCCGAAGCTCGTCCACCTCGGCGGCGATCTCCGCGACTTTGCCGATACGGCAGCGGTGATCTCGCTGTTGGACATCGTCATCTCCGTCGATACCGCGGTGGCGCATCTGGCCGGCGCGCTCGGCAAGCCGGTCGTGATCCTTTTGCCTTATGCGGCGGATTTTCGCTGGATGCGGGATCGGGGCGATAGCCCCTGGTATCCGACCGCGGAATTATTCCGGCAGCCGGCCTTCGGCGACTGGGACAGCGTCATTGCGCGCGTCAGGCAACGGCTGCGGCAGGCAGGCGCTCGGTCCTCATCCTGAGCATCGCGCGCGTCTCGAAGGATGGCCGCTTGCACCGTCGTTGCGGCCATCCTTCGAGACGCATCGCTCGCGCGATGCTCCCCAGGATGAGGGCCACCCAGGGTAGGCAGGGGGTCGATGTTAGGCTTTCGTTAACCATGGCTATTTACTGTTTGGTGAGAAGTGCAAGGCGAGCGTCAGCCACTTCGGAGCTCCATCATGACCGACCGGATCCATCTTGTGGTGGCCACGCCCTGCTTTGGCGGACAGGTTTCCAGCATCTATGCCAGTTCGATTTTTCACCTGCAGAGCGCGGTGCGTTGCAAATCCAACATCGAACTCACGATCCAAATGCGCGACGGCGATGCACTCATCACCCGCGCGCGCGCCAACCTGGTGACGCTGTTCCTGGATGACCCCGCGGCGACCCACCTTTTGTTCGTGGATGCCGATATCGGCTTTGCGCCCGAACAGGTGTTCCGGCTGATCGAGTCCGGCGCCGACGTGGTGGCCGGCGTCTATCCGATCAAGCGCGTCAACTGGAATAAGGCACGGCGGATGCTGCAGGCCGGCGGAGCGGCCGCGCCGTCGGCGGCGCTCGACTATGTGCTCGAGATCGACGATCCCGATCGGGTCGTCGTGGTCGACGGATTTACCCGCGTGCGCTATGCCGGCACCGGTTTCCTGATGATCCGGCGCCAAGTCCTGGAGCGAATGTGCGCGCATCCGGCCTACGCGCCCTTGCAGTTCTTCCGCGAACATTCGCTCGACGCGCTCTCGGGAAGTCCGAACCGGTTTGCCCTGTTCGAATGCATGATCGATGCCGCGACCGGCACCTATCTCAGCGAGGATTTCGCCTTCTGCAAACGCTGGACCGATATCGGCGGCGAGATCTGGGCGGATCTGCAGAGCCGGCTCGATCATGTCGGTCCTTCGGTCTTTCACGGCGACATCTCATCGCAGTTTGTCGCGCCTGCCAGCGCCGCGGACGCGGCTTGAAATCATGGCGATCGCAAGCGCCATGCCCCGGCTGCGAGCGGCGATCGCTCAGGACCGATCCGCCTCCGCCCTGGCCGGTCTGTTCGAGCCGCTCGACCACATGCTCGTTGGCGGCGGCGATCCGCGGATTCAGATCGATCGGGCGCGCGGGGCCAATGCCTATGGCTGCCGGCCATTTCCCTGCCCGGACACCCTGAGCGTCGCCTCCTGCACGGCGACGTCGATCTCGCAGCGGGCCTATGACCGCATCGGCCGTGCGCGGGAACAGTTGATGCAATCGGCCATTGCCGAAGGTCTTGAAACGGCGTTCGACGCCCGCATCGAAGCCATGCGCGACGAATTGAAGGCCTGCCTCGGGCTGTCGCAAGGCGATGCCGAAGTGGTTTTTTCGCCTTCGGGTACCGATGCGCAGCTTCAGGCGCTGTGGCTGGTGCGGTCGCTCTCAGGCCCCGCGCTGACGACGGTCATTGTCGGCGCCGACCAGACCGGCAGTGGGACCGTCTATACCGCGCGCGGGCAGCATTTCAGCGCCGCCAGCGCGAACGGAATGAAGGTGGCCAAGGGCGAGCCGATCGAGGGCCTGGCCGACGGCGTGGCCAGCCTGCCGCTCGGCTCGCTCGACGAGAGCGGGAACTCATGTTCGGCGGCCGAGAGCGATGCGCGGGTTATCGCTGCGATCGAAAGCGCGATCGCGAATGAAACCCCTGTTCTGCTCCAGATCATGGATTGCTCAAAACTCGGTTGGCGGGCTCCGAGCGACCGGTGCCTCGACGAGATCGCGGCGCGCTGGCCCACTGCCGTGCAGGTCGTCGTCGATGCCTGCCAGATGCGTCTCGGCCGGCCGCGGCTGCGCAGCTACCTCGAGCGCGGCTATCTCGTGATCGTTACCGGCTCGAAGTTTTTCACCGGACCGGCCTTCAGCGGCGCGCTGCTGGTTCCCGCCAGTCTTTCCAGGACGCTCGACGCGGCCGCCGTGGCGCCGGCCGGGTTCGCGGAATATAGCAGCCGCAGCGATTGGCCGATGAACTGGCCGCTGCTGCGTGCGCGCTTTCCCCTCCGCGCCAATTTCGGCCAATGGCTGCGCTGGGAAGCCGCGTTGTCGGAAATGCAGGCCTATTACAGCGTGCCCGACGAATTCCGCCGCTTTGCGCTGCAGATGTTCGCCAAGAAAGTCGAACGCATCGTCGCTGCCTCGCCGTCGCTTCGCCTGCTGCCGGGCCGGCTAAATCCGGATGATCGCCGCGGCGAGGACGAAGAGTTTGCGGTGCCGACGATCTTTCCCGTGGTGCCTGGGCATCACCAGCAGATGCTGTCGCTTGGCGACTGCCGGAAGATCCATCGCGCGCTGGCCTGCAGGGTTCGACCCGGCGGCGCTGCTAAAGGGCAGCGTCGCGTGCAGCTGCCGACGAAGATCTGCCTGGTCGGCCAACCCGTCGCCTTCGGCGCGTCCGAGCGCGAGCCGTTGGCGGCGTTGCGCATCTGCGCAAGCGCGCGCCTGGTGACGGATGCGTGGTCATCGCAACCGGATATCGCGCGCCGCAATCTCAAGCGCGAGCTCGACGCGGTCGGCACCATCGTCTCGAAGATCGAGTGGCTGGTGGGACATCAGGACGGTCAGGATTTTGCCGAGGCATGCGATGAAGCTTGAGTGTGAAGGAGCCGGTCCGGCTCGCCAGCCCTGCGCGGACCGAATCGGCTTTGCCAAGCTGACGAAGCTGGCGTTCGACGGGGTCGATCTGCGTCCGCTGCGCGACCATTTGCTGGCGAAGATCGCCGCCGGAACGGCGGATGCCGGCGATGGGCTCGATCTGTCATTGATTGCGCAATTGCTCGGCGACAAGGCGACCGGATTGGCCATCCAGGCCGATGTGCTCGGCTTCCATCAGTTGTTCCGCACGCCCTGCGAAGCGCAACCGCCGGCCTTGCGCGTGCTGGCGCTCGCCGCCGCCATCGACATGGGCGGCAACACGCCGATCGAGTTCCTGCTGGAGGGCTCGGATATAGAACTGCTGACGCTCTACGCCATCGGCGGCATAGAGCTGCCTAAACCTCTGCCCGATCATGACGTAGCCATCGTGATCGCTTCCGATTCCTGGGAATGCCGCGATACGCTGCGCATCGTTGATTCCGTGGCGGCGCACTGGCCGCGGCCGCTTTTGAATCCGCCGCACCTCATCGGCAATCTCGATCGTGACAAGCTGCATCGGCTGCTGCGCGGGATCGACGGCCTTGATATACCGGCGACGATCGGCGTGATGCGGCCGCTGTTGTCCGAGGTGGCCGTCGCAAAGCGGCAATTCGGCGAGATCGACGCCGAACTCGGATTTCCCCTCATCATCCGGCCGTGCGGCTCCCATGCCGGCGCGGGCCTTGCCAAGCTCGACGATCCCTCCGCCATCGACCGCTATCTCGCCGAGCATCCGGATCATGAGTTCTTTGTTTCGCGGTTCGTCGACTATGCCGGCGAGGACGGTCTGTTCCGCAAGTACCGGCTGGTCTGCATCGACGGCCGGTTTTATGCCTGCCACATGGCGATCGCTGATCGCTGGGACATCTGGTATCTCAACGCCGGGATGTCCTCTAGCGCGGCCAAGCGTCTTGAAGAAGAGACCTTCATGCGGACCTTCGACATCTCTTTCGCGCGCCGGCACCAGCGCGCGCTGGCGGCGATGGCCGAGCGCATTGGTCTCGATTATTTCACCGTCGACTGCGCGGAAAACCGAAGCGGCGAATTGCTGATCTTCGAGGCCGACAATACCGCCGTCGTCCACAACATGGATGAGCCGGACACGTTTCCCTACAAGAAGCCGCAGATGCGCCAGGTATTCGAAGCCTTCGCGGCGATGCTGCAGAGCCGCGCCCGAATGGCCCGCGAGCAGGCGGCATGACGGGGCGGCTTTTGCAGACCGAACTCGACACCAGGCCCAGCGCGACGCTCGATCCTCAGGACTGGGATGACCTTCGCGCGCAGGGTCATCGCATGCTCGATGACATGATCGACTATGCCGCCGCCATTCGCGACCGTCCGGTGTGGCAACCGATCCCGGATGCCGTTCGCGCGCGCTTTCGTGACGAACTCCCGCGCAAGGCCTGCGATCTCGCCGAGGTCTATGGCGAATTCACCGATTTGATCCTGCCCTATGCGACCGGCAACGTGCATCCGGGCTTCATGGGATGGGTCCATGGCGGCGGCACCGCCGTCGGCATGCTCGCGGAAATGCTGGCGGCAGGTCTCAATGCCAATCTCGGCGGCCGCGATCACATTCCGATCGAGGTCGAGCGCCAGGTCGTGGAATGGACCCGCCAGATGTTCGGTTTTCCGGCGCAGGCGAGCGGGATCTTCGTCACTGGCACGTCGATGGCCAACCTGATGGCGGTGCTGGTGGCGCGGACGGCGGCGCTCGGCGCGGAGGTCAGGCGGCACGGCCTCGGTGAGGCGGGCGCATCGCTGCGGGCCTATACCTCGGTGGCGGCGCATGGCTGCATCAGCAAGGCCATGGATATTGCCGGCTTCGGCAGCGATGCCTTGCGGTGCATCGCGGTCGATCGATCGCACCGCATTGATCTCGAAGCCTTGCGCAAGCGGATCAGTTCCGATCGAGAAGCCGGCCTGAAACCTTTCCTGGTGGTGGGCTCGGCCGGCACGGTCGACATCGGCGCCATCGACGACCTCAAGGCGCTGGCTTCACTATGTCGTGAACACGGGCTGTGGTTTCATGTCGACGGCGCCTATGGCGCGCTGGGGATTCTCTCGCCGGATGTGGCGCCGCGGCTGGCCGGGCTCGAACGCGCCGACTCGATCGCGCTCGATTTCCACAAATGGGGGCAGGTGCCCTATGATGCGGGCTTCCTGATCGTACGTGACGGCGACCTCCATCGTCAGGCCTTTGCGGCGCCGGCGGCCTATCTGCGCCGCGAGAGCCGGGGGCTTGCCGCCAACTCGCCGTGGCCCTGCGACCTCGGCCCCGATCTGTCGCGGGGCTTCAGGGCGCTCAAGACCTGGTTCACGCTGAAAACTTTCGGCACCGAAAGGCTGGGGGCGGTGATCACGCGCAGCTGTGCGCTGGCGCGATATCTGCAGTCGCGCATTCTGGCCGAGCCGCGGCTTCAGCTGCTGGCGCCGGTCGAGCTCAATATCGTCTGCTTCCGCTACCGCGCGGATAACCCTGACCGGGTGAACCGCGACATCGTCATCGACATCCAGGAGTCCGGGATCGCGGCGCCATCGACGACGCAGATCGACGGCCAACTGGCGATCCGGGCGGCGATCGTCAACCACCGTACCGACGTTTGCGATATCGACGCTTTGCTGACGGCGGTGATGGCCTTTGGCGCGCAGCGAACGCGCTGCGACGTCGGCCCGATCCTGCAGGTCGAGACATCTCCGCCGCTTTCGATGTGAGCCGCCGGCCTCAGGCGGGCTCTCGCGCCGCGGCCGCGTCGCGTTGGCTGCAGACAGCCCGGTTGTGATCCAGAAGCTTGGACTCGTAGGCAACGAGTTTCTTGGCTTCCTTGAGCGCCCGGTACATGTCGCCGCTCATGATGCAGTTGTTGATGCCTTCGATGATCGGCCACGCGCTCGGCGCGGCGGTGACGATATCGCGGATCAGGCTGAAGTAGGTGCTGTGATTGGCCTGCGGATCGGGCGAAATATACATCAGCTGCACCGCCAGATAGACCAGCTTGGCCGGCGTATCGGCGGTGGCCGGCGTCAGGATGTCCTTCTCGCGCAGGATCGGAATGTTGTGACCGTCGATCAACAGCCGGGCGCGCTGATCGGTGTTGGTGATCACGCAGGCGCCAATGATGATCCGTTCGTGCGGCTTGAGTTCGACTTTCAGGGACATGGCTGTTCTCCGTTGCCGCGCGTGCGTTCGATCAACTCCACCGGGTTCGAATGGGCGCCGGCTTGGGTCGCGCCGATGGCGCGACGTGCCCTTTTGCCGATCTGACGGCGATACTTTCCTATCACGGTTAACGTTCGGTAAATGCGGGCTTATTCCCCCAGAAGTGCATTGTTGCCAGCACTTTACGGGGATCGCCGTGGTGATGGACGCACCCGCGGGCGGATCGCCGGCGCGGCCGGCGAGCCGGTAGCACTGCACCAATTCATGTTTTCTTAGAAGCTTGGTTTCACCGTCGCGCCCGCACCCGATCAAAAACGATTGGGCCCTGCGTACTCTCATTTCACACCAGAAAGGTATGAAAAATGACTGGCATTGTTCTTTCCGCGTCAGTTCGCCAGAACCTGCTCTCGCTGCAGTCGACCGCCGCGTTGCTCGCGACCACCCAGAACGACCTCGCCACCGGCAACAAGGTCAACTCCGCGCTCGACAATCCGACCGACTATTTCACGGCGCAGTCGCTCAATAACCGCGCCAGCGACATCAGCAACCTGCTCGACGGCATCGGCAACGGCGTGCAGGTATTGCAGGCCGCCAATACCGGCATCACCTCGCTGCAGAGCCTGGTCGCCAGCGCGCAGTCGATCGCCAATCAAGTCCTGCAGACAACGGCCGGCTATTCCAGCAACTCGACGGTGACATCGACGGCGGCTCTCGGTGGCACGGCGGCCAATCTGGTCGACGGCACGACCATCAAGAGCGGGGACACGCTGTCGATCGCTGCAAGCACGGGAATTCCGGCGTTCTCCTTCACGTTCGGCGCCAGCGATTCCCTCGCCCAACTGAACACGGCATTGGCAGCCAGCAACCTGACCGCCAGCCTCAACAGCACCAACCAGCTGGTCATTTCCACGACCAACGACGCCGATGCGTCCACCATTGGCGCCGTCACCTATACCGGCTCTGGTTCGACGACCTTCGGGACGGTGGTCGCGCCGGTCGCCGATGCTGCCTCACAGACCCTTCGCGCCAATCTGGTCTCGCAGTACAACAATATCATTTCGCAGATCAACGCAACGTCGCAGGATTCCTCGTTCAACGGCATCAACCTTTTGAACGGTGACCAGCTCAAGCTGACCTTCGACGAAACCGGCAAGTCCACGCTCAACATCAGCGGCGTGACCTTCAATGCCACAGGTCTCGGCCTCAACACCCTGACCGTCGGCACCGACTTCCTCGACAACAATTCGGCGAACGCGGTACTTACGCAACTCGGCGCCGCCAGCGACACCTTGCGCTCGGAAGCTTCCGCGTTGGGTTCAAACCTGTCGATCGTGCAGATCCGCCAGGACTTCAACAAGAACCTGATCAACGTGCTACAGACCGGCGCGTCCAACCTGACGCTGGCCGACAGTAACGAGGAAGCCGCCAACAGCCAGGCGCTGTCGACCCGGCAATCGATCGCGGTATCGGCGCTGGCGCTCGCCAACCAGTCGCAGCAGAGCGTGCTGCAGCTGTTGCGCTGATCCGAACAGCTAGACAGCAAACAGAACGGCGGGGGAAACCCCGCCGTTTCGTTTTTTCGAATCCAAACACGGCGAGCCCGTCGAGGCGCCACCGCGAGATCGTTGCGATAGCAAGTCGTTAACCCAGTGGCTTAAGGCGGACTTAACCATAACTTAAGGGAATCCACGTAGAACTACGGAGGTAAAACTACGGATGTAGGAAGGTTTCACACATGTCCGGAATTGTTCTTTCGGCATCGGTTCGCCAGAACCTGCTTTCGCTGCAGTCAACGGCCGCGCTGCTCGCGACCACCCAAAACGACCTCGCCACCGGCAACAAGGTCAACTCCGCGCTCGATAATCCGACCAACTATTTCACGGCGGAGGCCCTCAATAACCGGGCCGGCGACATCAACAATCTGCTCGACGGCATCGGCAACGGCGTGCAGGTGCTGCAGGCGGCCAATACCGGCCTCACCTCGCTGCAGAGCCTGGTCGCCAGCGCGCAGTCGATCGCCAATCAGGTGTTGCAGACGGCTTCCGGCTACACCAGCAATTCGACAGTGACGTCGACGGCGGCGCTCGGTGGCACGGCTGCCAATCTGGTCGACGGCACGACCATCAAGAGCGGGGGCACGCTGTCAATCGCGGGGACCAACGGAATTCCGGCGTTCTCCATCACGTTCGGCACCAGCGAGTCCCTCGCGCAGCTGAATACGGCATTGGCTGCCAGCAATCTGACGGCCAGCCTCAACAGCAGCAACCAGCTCGTGATCACCACGACAAATGACGCTGCTTCGTCCACCATCGGTGCGGTGAGCCTCACCGGCGGCGGCACCGCGACTTTCGGGATTGCTGTGGCACCGGTTGCCGATCCGTCCTCGCAGGCCATTCGCGCCAACCTGGTCACCCAGTACAATAACGTCATCGCCCAGATCACGACCACCGCGCAGGATTCGTCCTTCAACGGCATCAATCTTCTGAACGGCGACGATCTCAAGCTGACCTTCGACGAAACCGGCAAGTCCACGCTCAATATCAGCGGCGTCACCTACAACGCGACCGGCCTCGGTCTCAACACGCTGACCGTCGGTACCGACTTCCTGGACAACAATTCGGCGAACGCGGTGCTCGCCCAACTCGGCACCGTGACCGACACGCTGCGCTCGGAAGCGTCAGCGCTGGGTTCGAACCTGTCGATCGTGCAGATTCGTCAGGACTTCAACAAGAACCTCATCAACGTGCTGCAGACCGGCGCCTCCAACCTGACGGTGGCCGACAGCGACGAGGAAGCCGCCAACAGCCAGGCGCTGTCGACCCGCCAATCGATCGCGGTGTCGGCGCTGGCGCTGGCCAACCAGTCGCAGCAGAGCGTGCTGCAGCTGTTGCGCTAGAACAGACGGGAGGCCAAGAAACCAGGAACGGCGGGGAAACCCGTCGTTTTTGATGTATTCATTCCTGATATCGCGGCGTCGATCGGCCGCTCGATTTTTGCCGGCTCCCAAAATTTCAATAGCTGCCGCTAACCATATTTTAAAGGCAACGGACTACAAAAATTGGGCAGCGCCGAAGCCTTGCGGCTGCGCCAATCAGCCCCGTCGAGGTGATGAATGTCCAATGCCGCCCAAGCCTATGCCCGCACGTCGGAAATGACGGCGCCGCCTCGCGAGATCGAGGCGCAGGCCCTGCTGAAGGCAGCACGACAATTGCAGGAAATCCAGGCCAACTGGAAAGGTCCTGACAAGAACATGCACAAGGCGCTGCTCTTCAATCGAAGGCTGTGGTCGATTTTCGTCAGCGCGGTTGAGGCCAACGACAATCCGCAGCCGCTTGAGGTCCGTCAGAACATCCACAACATCGGTGTCTTCGTCCTGCAGCAGACCATCGACATGCAGATGAACCCGGATCCCGCGAAGCTGAAATCGCTGATCGAGATCAACTGCAACATCGCCGCGGGTCTCGCGGGCCGGGCCTGATGCCGCGCTGAGAAGAGGGCGACGACAAGGGTCGCCCCTACATGGATGGACATGGTGTAGGGGCGCCTCCTTGTGGGCGCCCTTTTTGGACGGTCAGCGCTGCCGCAACTCGATCGTTGAATCAGGCTCTGAGGTCGGTGGCCAGCGGCCGTGACTGCTCTTCCTTGGCCAGATCGAGCGAGCGGAAATAGGCGCGACGACGCAGCACGGCGTCGTCGGGATATTGCTGCACCACCGCGTCGGTTTTGCTGTCGATAACCTGATAGACGATCGAGGCCGCGGCCTGATCGATATAGGCCTGATGCGATACGGAATCGCTGACCGCCGGCGTATCGTTGCGCACAGGCGTGCTGGCGTCGGTTGCCGTGACGCTTTGGCTTGCCGGCAGGTCGGTCGCAACCGCGCTGTTGGCCGCGGCGCTCGCAGGCTGAACAGTAACTGTAGCAACCGGCGCCCCCACCGGCCTGATGCTGAAATCCGCACTCATGGCAGCCTCCTGGCTTTCCTCGAGTCAAATCCCAACCCTCTCCATCGGCAACTATGACCGGCACCTCTCAACGTAGCGTAAGAGAATGTACTGAATCCGGCCTTGAAGGCATCGCCGGCATTTGATGAAAATTGCAGCTGTGCCAAAGGTGCTGCTGGATGTGCAGGGCGGTCAAAGGCGGCCTTGCGCCGTGCCCACCATTTCACGCGCGAACCAGATGGTGGGCACGCCATCGGTCCGCGCATCGCGGTGGCTTTGCCCGCCCTGCGAATCGCAAGTCGGCTCAGAGCGAGCGGCTGACGGCCATCGGGGTCAGGTGTCGCGCTCCGGGCACCGCGCGCCTTCCGGTCGAGGTGTAGGTATTTGGCATATTGCGCCGTTGCATTTCCCGGCTGACGCCGCGCACGATGCTTTCGGACACCGCGTGCGCGGTCGCCAGCACCGTGAGATTGACCTGCAGCATGGCGCGGAACGCGTCGTGATGACGATGCAGCGTGGTCAACAGCTCCGGCACGGTCTGCGCGAGATATTTCTGGCTGGCCTTGAACTGCCCGACCACCGCGACATAGCGGCGCGAGAGATCGGTCTTGTTCGGCCCCAATGCCATTGCCTCGCGCAGCTTGCCGGCGCGAACCAGTTGGGTCTCGCGCTCGATGACGCCGAGCAGGCTGCTCATGATTTCCATCAGGTTGTCGGCGAGCGTACGCGCCTCGGCGGGCGATGCGACCATCGGGACCGGTGCCGGCACGGGCGGCCGTTGAGGAGGCTGGCTCATGGCTGGATTCCCTGGACTTGGCTCGGGGTTTTGGCTTGCTGCAGGATCAGTTCGCGGAACACGGAATTGGAAATGCCGACGCCGCCGGCCTTGGCAAAATTCTTCGAGTATTGTTCGGTGAGCATCGAACGCCAGACGCCGGTAGAGGGTGTATCGCCGAACGGTCCATCGCCCTTGAGGCCGGAGGTCATCTGCGAAAACATCGAATTGAGAAACATGGCTTCGAAATCAGTCGCGGTCGCCTTGGCCTTGGCCTGCGCCTTCGGTGCGACCTTGGTCAACGCGTCGGCGAGCTCGAGATCCGGCCGGCCGTGATAAAGAGGCATCGCGGCGGTGGCTGGCGTGCCGGCGCTGGGGCTCGTGGTCAGGCTATTCAACATCACATCACCTCGATGTCGGCTTCGATTGCGCCGCCGGCTTTGATCGCCTGCAGAATGCCGATCAGGTCGCGCGGACCGATGCCGAGCCCGTTAAGACCGTCGACGAGCTGCTGCAGCGAGACGCCGTCCTTGACGACCGCGAATTTCTTGCCGTCCTCGGTCACCCCGACGCGCGAATTCGGCGTCACCACGGTCCGTCCTCCGGCCCGCGCATTGGGCTGGCTGACCTGCGGGCTCTCGGAAATCGTGACGGTGAGGTTGCCCTGCGCCACGGCGACGGTGGCGACGCGGACATCGCGCCCCATCACGATGATGCCGGAGCGTTCGTCGATGATGATCTTGGCGGACAGATCGGGCTCGACCTGCAACTGCTCGATTTCGGTCAGGAAGGCGACGACGTTGCCCTTGAATTCCGACGGGATGGTCAGTTGCACGGTCGAGGGATCGAGCGGCTCGGCGGCTTTGGCGCCGAGGTAATCGTTGACCGCGGCGGCGATGCGCTTGGCCGTGGTGAAATCCGGGTTGCGCAGCGCCAGCCTGACATTGGGCAGGCGGTTGAGCGCGAATTCGATCTCGCGCTCGATGATGGCGCCGTTGGCGATGCGGCCGACCGTCGGCACCCCGCGGACGACCTTGGCGGCTTCGCCTTCGGCCTGAAAACCAGAGATCGCGACCGAGCCCTGCGCCACCGCATAGACGTTGCCGTCGGCGCCGAGCAGGGGGGTCACCAACAGGGTGCCGCCGCGCAGATCCTTGGCATCGCCCAGCGCCGAGACCGTGACATCCATCCGGGTGCCCTGGGTGCCGAAGGCGGGCAGGTTGCCGGTCACCATGACAGCGGCGACGTTGCCGGTGCGGATGGTGGCGCCGCGGATGTTGACGCCCATGCGCTCGAGCATCGCCTGCAGCGATTGCTTGGTGAAGGGTATGTTGTTCAGCGTGTCGCCGGTGCCGGCGAGGCCGACGACGAGGCCGTAGCCGATCAGCTGGTTCTGTCGCACGCCCTCAATATTGGCGAGATCCTTGATCCGGGAGGTCGCGGCCGCGGGCATGGCGGAGACCGCCAGCGCCAGCAGCGCGGCGCAGGCCAACCAAAAGACTCCAGCCGAATGGTGGACGCGTGACATCCTCTGCTCCCCGCTGAGGTCTTCCCATCAGGACCTGCGCGCCACTCCCATGACGGCGATCCGGCATGGTCCATGCGAGCCCCGTGCCATGCCGGGTTTTGAGATTAAATACTTGATATTGTATAAGAAAATAATTTCGGCGGGGCTCGGGATCAGGCCGCCGCGCGGCAAAACTGTCGCCTGGCGGCAGATTTTGCCGGGTCTTCACGATCCGTTAACCAGAACAGGACGAAGTTTGGCGCAATCACGGCGAGATCCCACGATGCGCATCTATGGACCGAACGGCACCACTCTCGGTACTCCAGCGACCAGCGTCAGGCGAACCAGCTCGACCAGCTTCGCGCTGCCCGATGCCGCATCAGCGACCGAGAGCCGGCCGGTGGCTGCGCCCAAGGCGTCGGCGAACATCGATGCGTTGCTGGCCATGCAGGGCATCGAGGAAGATCCCACCGAGCGCCGCAGGCGTTCGGTGCAGCGCGGCAAGGGCGCGCTGGATGTGCTGGATGACCTCAAGATCAGGCTGTTATCCGGCAACTTCGATGCCGCAACGGTGAGTCGGCTGCGTGAGGCCGCGGCCAACCTCAAGTCTTCCTCCGGCGATCCCGGCCTCGATGCGGTGCTGTCCGAGATCGAATTGCGGGTCGAAGTCGAACTGGCCAAGGCCGGCCAGTTCTAGCTCAGGATGTTCCGGATCGAGCCAACTGGCTCTGGCTTGCCGTTCCTGTTCGGCAAAACCGCCCGTGCTGCACAGTTTCGCGGCGCCAGCCGATATTGTCTGTCACATGAGGCCGCTATATAAGGCGCGCGCGGACGGACCGTTTCCGTCCCGCCTTGTACGTACAGATGGGCTGGCCTTGGAAAAGTTGAAGAATTATCGACCCTCCGAAAAAGAGCCTTTCATGAACGACCGCCAGCGCGACTATTTTCGCGCCAAGCTGCTGGCGTGGAAGGACGAAATACTCAGGGAATCGCGGATCACCCTGCAGACGCTACAGGAAGAGAACGTCAATCATCCGGATCTGGCGGACCGGGCTTCCTCCGAAACCGACCGCGCGATCGAACTGCGCGCCCGCGACCGCCAGCGCAAGCTGATCTCGAAGATCGATGCTGCGCTGCAGCGAATCGAGGACAACACCTACGGTTATTGCGAGGAAACCGGGGAGCCGATTTCGCTGAAGCGGCTGGAAGCCCGCCCGATTGCGACGCTGTCTGTGGAGGCCCAGGAGCGTCACGAGAAACGCGAAAAAGTCTATCGCGACGAGTAGGGTCTGACCGCGCGAGCGGTCTTTTTGTTGTTGAGGTGACGCACCGATGCACAGGGCAATGACGCTTGCTGTGGCCAGCTTTGCCGCGCTTATGGCGTTCGCATCTCTCGGGCAGAAGGCGGACGCCGCCCAGTGCGGCAGCGGACCGGGCGGCTTTGAAAACTGGAAACAGGAGTTCGGCGCCGAAGCGAGGGCCAAAGGCATCGGTGCCAGCGGTGTCGCAGCCCTGATGCAGGCCAATTATGCGGGCGCCACCATCGCCGCCGATCGCAGCCAGCGCAGCTTCGCCCTATCGCTCGATCAGTTCCTGGCCAAGCGCGGGGCGGCGACCATCGTCGCCCGTGGCCGTTCATTGAAGCAATCCCAGGCCGGGCTGTTCGCTTCGATTGAGCAACGCTACGGCGTCCCGCCGGGGCCGCTGATCGCGATCTGGGGCATGGAGACCGGCTTTGGAAGCCAGCGCGGCAATCAGAACATGCTGTCGTCGATCGCTACGCTGGCCTACGATTGCCGCCGCCCCGAGTTCTTCACCGACCAGCTCTACGCGGCCCTGAAGCTGATCGATCGCGGCGCGCTGTCGGCCGGCACCCGCGGCTCGATGCATGGCGAGGTCGGCCAGACCCAGTTCATGCCCAAAAACATTCTCGAATACGGCGTCGGCAATCTCGACGTCGCCGCCAATGCGCTCAGTTCGACCGCAAATTTCCTGAAAGCCCATGGCTGGCGCGCCGGCGCCGGCTACCAGCCCGGCGAGGCCAATTTCGCGGCCATCGAGGCCTGGAATGCCGCGACGGTCTATCAGAAGGCCATCGCGCTGATGGGACGGCAGATCGACGGCGCAAGCGAGCGCTGAGGTCATTAGTATCGGCAAGCAAGGCGGCCGCCGCCGTGTCCGCTCGACCCGGTCAATGGACGTAGCGCGCCGCCCAGCGCAGCACCGCATCGGCAATGGCCTCGGGCTGCTCCGGAAACAGCGCGTGTGAGGCGTCCTGAATGATCACGGTCGTCACCCTGTCACCGAACTCATTGCGGAGTTCGTCCCAATATTGTTGCGGCCTGAACGGATCATCCGCGCCGATGAGCTCGAGCAACGGCACATCGCCGCAGGCCCAGAAATCCGACAGCGCGGCCGACTGCACGGCGGCGTGCTGCATCTTCAGCGTCGCCGGATACCAGCCGTCGAGCCACGGGCGGGCGTCGTGGCCGGGAGCAAAGAAGGCCTTGCGCAGCACGGCAAGCCGATCCTGTTCCGGAGCCGAAGTATCGCCCGCGATGAACGGCGCTTTGGCGATGTCCGCGGCGACGTGAACTGACTGCGGGGCCGCGAGAACCACCGCCTTGACCAGGTCGGGATGATCGGTCGTGGTCATCCGCGCCACGCCGTGCCCAAAGGCATGACCGAGCACGACGGCAGGACCGTCGCCGAGTTGCTCGATGCAGAGCGCCACGTCATTGGCCAGATCGTGCAGGCTGACACCTGCCATCGGGCCCTTCGAGCCGGCGATGCCTCGCGGCCGCGGCCGCAGCACCTTCCAGCCGGCGTGAACGAGACGTGCGGCGAAGGGATCGAAATCCGCCCCGCTATCGCGGCCATAGGAGGGAAGAATGACGAAGGCCGGTCCGTCACCATCGATGATGGTTTCGATGGTGACGTTCGCGCGTTGAACGAGCGAGCTGGTTCGTGCTGTGCCGGCCATGGCATCATCGCCTTGCTTTCCGGTCGCGCACTGATCCCTTTGGAAATTCGACCCGCAACAGCGTCGCTGGTCGCGGGCCTCCTGGCGGCGGTGAGGCCGTGCCGCCGTCGGTGGTGACATAGGCCACCCGGCCATAGTCCGCGGGACCGCGTCCCCAGACGGCGCTGGAGGGTCCGATCAACTGGTCGGTGAAGGGATCGCCGGCCAGGCTTTGGGTGAAGCCGCTGTTATTTGCCGGCTCCAGTGACACGCGGTCGATGGTGTTCTGCCGGTGCGTCGTCAGGTAGGCGACGCCTTCGTCCTCGTCGATGCAGAAATCATCGCCCATCCGGCCGGCCAGAACGAGTTCGGGCTCACCTGCGGGCTCGTGCGTATCCGGGTTGACGGCCACCCGCATGAACAGCTTCTTGGCGGTCGCCGTGTAGTACAGGGTGTTCGACCTTTTGGCGTAGCGCACGCCATTCACGCCGGGCTGTTCGGGTTTCAGTTGGCCGGGGAAGTAACCCATGCTGTCATGACGGAGCCACACGCGGAAGCTGGGCTTGCCGCCCCCGGCAGGCAGGTCGACGCGCCAGATCAGGCTGGCAAAACAGTCGGCGACGAGCATGACCCCGGGCGCGATCAAGCAGCCGCCATTCGGCGCACGCGCGGCCTCCGGGAATTGCATGACCAGTTCCGGATGCACCGGCGCCCCCGGCGACCAGCCGCGCAGGTCCAGGCGACGCAGATAGGATTCATGCGTCGTGTAGCCGTTGCCGGTGCAGATATGGAAAACATCCGGCTCAGTCTCGACGATGGTCATAGTCACCTCGCCGAACTTGAACAGCCGTGAGGGCTGTACGGGCAGCTTGCCGGTCGGGGGCGGGACCCACCACAGCTCCTGTTGGTTCGCGACCGTCACCAGGATGGAGTGGTCGGCCCGTATCACCAGGTTTTCCAGGAAGTAGTTGCGCGGGAAGCGGGCCACGACATGGAGCTTGGCTTGCTCGGTCAAGGAAGCCATGCCGTAGCCCGGAAAAGTCTGGCGCGGCGCCGTCGCCTCGGGTTCGGGGGAGGGAACATCGAAGGCGTTCAACAAGGCGCAGACAGCGTGGTAGATGCCGACCAGGAATGTGATATCGACCACGCCCTGAATGCCGAAGCAGCGTTCCGCGTAATCAAACAGCGCTGCATCGACCCGGCGTCCGGCCGAGAGCTCACGCGCATAGCGTTGCGCGACCGCCTCTTGCGCACTCAGGATGCTCGGCAGTCCGCCTTGTGCAAGCGTACGGATCGCATCCTCCGGGATGCCGACGTGCCGAGCTGCCGCCGAATGCGCATACAGCTCGTACGGCGCGTTCCACACCGCGCCGACAGTGAGGATCACCACTTGTCGGATCCGGTCGCTGAGCGTGGTGTGCTGCTGCTCTGCCTGCTGGAGCGCGAGGAAGCGGGACGCAATCTGTGGGCTGAACAGCACCGGATTGAATGGCCCGATCAGGCGTCCGTCGTCTGTCTTGCTCTGGAAATGGATGGCGTCAGCCCACCGGACCATGGTGGAGTCGATATCGTCGTACAGCTTCCTCGCGTTTTCGCCGAGGGATCGCGGATCCTGCAGCGGCAGGCGGCCGCCCAAATTCAGTGATTGGTCTGTCATGGCTGTGTCCTCGTTGATCGGTGGACGGCCCGCGGGCCGTCTATTGGTCGAGCCCGGTCGCATTGGAAGGAACGTCGTAGGCCAGCAGTGTCAGAGACACGCCGCTGAACCAGCCCATCAGCATGGTGACGTCGACGATTCCAGCGTCGCCCAGCAACGCCTTGGCCCGACGATAGAGCCCCTTGGGCACTACGCGAGGCTGGGCCAGGGTCGATGCCAGATCAAAGACCACCTGCTGACGCCGATCATCGAACGACGTCGGCAGGCCGGCGATCAAAGCCTCAACCTTCTCGGGCGGAAGGCCGCCTTGCTGTTCGGCGATCCACTCATGCTCGTAGTTCGAATAGGCCGCCAGCCAGCGCCCGTTGATGACGTTGGTGACGATTTCGATTTCGGCTTTGGTCAAGGTCGACTGCGTCTGGTAGTAGGCGCCGGTCGGCACGATCGTTTTCGACAGTTTTGGATTGGCCAGCCAGATCCTGTGGGGTCCGGGCACGATACCGCGCAGCTTTTTGGTGAAGTCGTAGGCCTCCTTCATCTCGTATGACATCTCATTGACCGGCGTTTCGATATAGCGGCCGAAGGTGCCGAAGTCGGATTGCTTGGACATTGTTGTCACTCCTGGGGGCAGCAAGACCGATGATCGCTCATGGAAGGAGTGTGGGTATTGCGGTGAAGGTCGACAACTGAGCTCTTCATTCGCGTCCCGAATAGCGACCATTCGGGCGCGCCGAGTTCCGAATGCCGCGAGGACAGTAGAATCGATGGATCTCCCATCGGTCAGCGAACCATAGATTTCAACGCGCCACGCCGGATATCCTTGGTCTGCGCCGCTCGGATGTGCCGGAGTCCGAATAGGACGCCTCCGCCCAGCGACGCAGAGTGATCGAATCCATGGCTGCAAACTCGTGCCGCAAATAGTCAATGAAACGTTTGACCCTTGCGGTTCGGAACCGTGTCTGCCGATAGGCGATGTGGAGGGTGATCGCAGGCGGATGCCAATCCGGGCAAAGCTCAACGAGCGAACCGCTTTCCAGATCTGGTTCAACGAGCCAATGCGGCAGAATCCCGTATCCTATTCCGGCCCTTATTCCCATCAGGGCGACGTAGATGTTGTCGGTCGCGAGAGCGGGCTTCAATATCAGCGTGGCGCTGCGACCGTCATCTGTTTCAAGGGAAATTTGCGATGGCATGAAAGTCACGAGCTGAACCACATTGCGACGATTGAGTTCGGTCGGATGCCGTATGCGCGACGGCATTGGCTTTCCGATGATCGTTCGTTCAGTCCGCCAGAGGTCATGCACGATCAGGGATTCGTCGCGGATCGGGCCAGCCCTGACCCACAGGTCATATCCGCCAGCGGCGAGATCGCCCGGTTCGTCGACCAGCCGCCAATCAAGTGTGACGCCGGGATGTTCGAGCAGAAAACGCATCGCCATTTCGGCCAGTATCGTCTGGCCGATGGCGACCGGCACCGCGACACGAATGGGACCCTGCAGGTTATCGCGGCCAACCCGTGCCTCCTCCGCGGCCGCATCCCAGCTTGCCAACATGTCGGTGGCGGCGGCAAGGAAACGGTGCCCGGCTTCGGTCAAAACGAGTTCGTGGGTCGAACGCTTGAAGAGTTCTACGCCGAGCGCGGTCTCCAGTTGCTTGAGCTGACGGCTTGTTGAGGGCTGGGACAGACCCAGGAGCCTGCCTGCGGCCGACAGCGAGCGGGCCTCGGCCATACGAACGAACAGCCGCATCAAATTGAGACGGTCGACGGGCGCGCTCATTGGGTCCGTATTCCCGACGTGTCACCCCGGCAGGCTGGGGACGCCATCGCGCCAGCCCAGCTCTCATGTTCTCCAGATTTGACCGCTTTGGTCCAAGGGTAATAATGATAGGCTTGCTTTGGTTCCTTGCAGGCCGCCGGAACGGCACGCGAGCGTGTGCGACGACCAGCCATCGAAGAAAGTATTCGGGTGATGACCAACGTTGACGCGGCCGCCGCGACCATCGTCTCTGCCCGCCGCAGCCGCGAGCCGTTGCAGCCGTTGGATGCGGGCCTTGCGCCACGGACCGAAGTGGATGGCTACCGGATCCAGGAGGCGGTCCACGCGCTGCTTTCCGCCGATGCCGGCGCGCGGGTCGGCTACAAGATCGGCTGCACCAGCGCGGTGATGCAGCAATATCTTGGGATTCCCCATCCCTGCGGCGGTGGCATATTGGCCGGCGGCATCCACCCAAGCGGCGTGTCGCTGCGGGCGAAGGATTTTGTCCGCGTCGGCGTCGAGTGCGAGATTGCGGTTCGGCTTGCCCGTGACTTGCCGTTCGCGCAAGCGCCGTTTACGGCGGACGCCGTCGCCTCAGCCATCGAGGCCTATCTGCCGGCGATCGAGATCGTCGATGACCGTTACGCCGACTGGCAGACACTCGGCGCGCCGACGCTGGTGGCGGACGATTTCTTCGCCGCCGGCTGCGTGCTTGGAACCGCCGTCGCGCGCGCGGCCGCGCCCGATCTGCTCGGCGTCGTCGGCCGTGCCGTCGTCAACGGCCAGGAGATCGCGCGAGGCACCGGCGCCGATGTGCTCGGCCATCCCCATCATGCGCTGGCTTGGCTTGCGAACCATCTGGCGGCGTCCGGCAAAAGCCTGCGCGCCGGCGAGATCGTGCTGACCGGAAGCCTGGTCAAGACGCTGTGGCTGAAGGCGGGCGACGAGGCGGTGATGGAGTTGGAAGGACTTGGCAGAGCGGCGGTGACATTCGCCTAGAGTCGAAGGTCCCTTAAAGCAATCCAAACTTGCCGGAAGAGCGATGGATCGCTCGCTGCGCCCGCAATGACGGGGAGGAGGCGCTGAAGACCGCACTCCGGGCCGGCGGCCGTCGCGGCCTGAGCGAAGCGAATCAGTTTTCGCCTACATCGGGATCGATGCGGAAAAAAGCCGCCTCTCACTCAACTTCCGATATTTTTTGGTTCCACAAACCCGGCGCACACGCCTATAGGCAGGGCATGCTGCTGCGTCGCTCCCGCTTCATTCATCAACTACCGGTCGGCCGGGATCGCACCCTGATCGTGCATGCCATCAGCCACATGCGATTGCCGGCCGATCGCGACGTCAGTGCGCTGGTGGATCATTTCGCCTTGCCGCGCCGCATCCCCGACGACTGCGATGCCATGACGGTATTGTTTCCAAACAGCGCCGATGCGTCGGCGGATCTGCGCGCCATCATCGAGCGCACGGTGATGGAGCTGCGGTCGCGCGGGATTCTGACCGAGATGACGCCGGAGCAGGAGCTGGCGGCGGTCGGCGCCGAGCTTGCCGAAAAGCATGGCCGCGACCCGGCCGAATTGTTGGAACGCTACCGGCGCGACCACAAGGAGGGCGCCGCCTCCTACTGGTCGGTCGGCACATCCTACGGGTTCGGCGATTTCAGCGCTGGCGGCCGGCGGGTGGACGCCGTTCTGTTCGGCGATTGCGATATCCAGATGGAAGCGGACTTCCTGCGCCGGGAAGCAGCGCGCCGCGGCATCGATTTGCATGTCGCCGCGACATTTCCCGACGATACGCGGTTTGCCGCCGAGCGCAGGCACGATTGCGTTTTCATCGGCGCGTTGCAGGCCCGTCATCGCGTCGCCGAGGATGCCGAAGGCCTCAACCCGCACGCAGCCTACATCGCCTACGTCACGCAGATGCTGACCGAATTGCGCGCGTTGACGCCAGCGCCGATTCTGATCGACAACCTGCCGGAGCCCACGGTGCAGCCGCTCGGTCTCGCCGAACGCGGCGTCAAAGGACACCGCACCCGGTTCCGGCTGACCAACGTGGCGCTCGCCGAGCTCGCCAACGCCTTTCCGGATGTCTATGTCATCGATGTCGCGGCGGCGCTGGCTGCGGCGGGATCCGAACGGCTGCTCGACGATGGCCAAGTCTCCTTCAGCCATTTCGGTTCGCCGGGTTGGATGCTGCAGCGGCCTGAAAGCGAGAAGGCGGCCGTCCACGGCCTCTTCCCGGATACCGCGCCATTGGCGCAGGCGCTCGGCGGCGATCCCTACGGCCGCGAGGCGGTGATGGCCGCAAAGCATATCGACGCGCTGGTCACGGTGATGGGGATCGGTCGCAAGAAGTGCGTGATCCTCGACCTTGACGGCACCTTGTGGCCTGGCGTGCTGGCCGAAACCGGCAGTCCGTTTGCCTGGAGGCCGGAAATCAGTGGCGCCTTCTCCTTCATCGGACTTTATTTCGGCCTGCATGAAGCGCTCAAGTGTCTGAAGAGGCGCGGAATCGTGCTGGCCTGCGTCAGCAAGAACGATGAGGCGACCGTCCGCGAGCTCTGGAAATATGGTGATCACTATCCCGCCGAACGACTGCTGACGCCGGATGACTTCGTCACCTGGCGTATCAATTGGGACGACAAGGTCGGCAATATCCGTTCGATCGCCGACGAACTCGGCTTTGCGCTCGACACCTTTCTGTTCATCGACGACAATCCGGTGGAACGCGATCGCGTCCGGCAGCGCCTGCCCGAGGTCGAAGTCTGGGGCGAGGACCCCTTCAGCCTGCGCCGCCGCCTGCTCGACGATCCGCGGCTGCAGATACCGGTCATTACCGCCGAGGCTGCCGCGCGCAGTTCACTCGTGAAGGCGCAGATCGCACGGCAGCAGTTGCGGGCCGAGACGCTGGGCGAAGCGCAATATATCGAGCAGCTCCGCATCCAGTGCCGGATCGAATGCCTGGTGTCCGATTCGACGAAACTGCAGCGGGTCGAAGAGCTGTTCCGGCGCACCACGCAGTTCAACACGACCGGCCGGCAATTCGCCGCGAGTGAACTGGCGGCGCTGGTCGACAACCCGCGGGCCCGGATCTTCGTGATCGACGTGAGCGATCGCCTGGGCGATCACGGCATGGTGGGCGCCGCCGTGATCGAAGGCGATGAGATCACGGGCTTTGCGATCAGTTGCCGCGCGCTCGGAATGGGCATCGAGCACACGTTCCTGCGTCATGTTCAAAACGAAATGAAGGATCATCTACGCGGGAAAATCATCCCGACGCCGCGCAATATCCCGGCTCGCAACATCTACCGCGACAATGGTTTTGCGCAAGGCGAGGCCGGCCTCTGGGAATGGACAGGGCCGGCGGGATAGTGTTCTGACTCTCACAATTGTTTCCGTCATTCCGGGGCCCGAGCGCAGCTCGGGAGCCCGGAATCCATAACCACGATTGGGGGTTATGGATTCCGGGCTCGCGCAAGGGCGCGCCCCGGAATGACGCCGAGAGGAGACGAAGAGTCAGAACTATTCGCTGGGCCAAACCCGTATGGCGCAGCCGGCGGCAGGTTCCGCCAATCATCATTAGGAAAACGTTAACCATAATCGCAATAGCCTTTTTGCGCGCCGTGGCTGCGTCGGGAACGCACGCCGATATTTCATCCAACAAATCGAACAAGCGGACATCACATGGTTCTAGGAGATCCGGTACCGTGGTTCAGCGCACCGCTTCTCAACGGCGGGGCATTCGATCTGCACGTCAGCGCCGGCCGCTGGGTGGTATTGAGCTTTCTGGGCTCGCTTGAAAATCCGAAGGCGATGGCCGAGCTGAACGCGCTGATGCGCGACAGTGCGGCCTTCAACGAGGACCACATCATCATCGGCTGTGTCCTCTCGACCCGGCCCGACGAGGGCTTGGCCGGCAGCCTCGCCGCGATCTCCAGCAACAAGCTGTTTTTCATCGCCGACGATGATGGCACGATCAGCGCCTCGTTCGGCGCACGGGAGATTCCGCGCACGGTGGTACTCGATCCGATGTTGCGGGCCATTGCCGACATCGCCTGGGACAATCCGCAGGGTCATCTGGAAACCGTCCGCAGTGTGTTGCGCGGCCTTCCCGCCGTCGACGACTCCGCCGGCGTGCCGATGTCGGCTCCGGCGCTGATGGTGCCGCGCGTGTTCAGTTTCGAGCTCTGCGATTTCCTGGTGCAGTTCTACGAACAGCAGGGCGGCACCGAATCCGGATTCCAGTTCGACATTTCCGGCAAGACGGCGACGCTGTCCGATCACCGGCTGAAGCGCCGCAGCGATGTGCCGGTGGCGGCGCCCGAGGTCCGCGATCTCGTCCGCGGCCAGATCGTCCGCCGGGTGCTTCCAGAGATCGGGCGCTATTTTCAATTCAAGGCGACGCGGATGGACCGCTATGTCATTGCCTGCTACGACAGCGCGGTCGGCGGACACTTTCATCGCCATCGCGACAACGTCAACGCCGGCGCGCAGCATCGGCGCTTCGCGCTCTCGATCAACCTCAACAACGACTTCGAGGGGTGCGATCTGGTATTTCCGGAATTCGGCCGCAAGACCTACCGGCCGCCGGAAGGCGGCGCGCTGGTCTTCTCCTGCGGCGCGCTGCACCAGGTGACACCAGTGACCAGAGGCAGGCGCTATGCCTTTCTGGCTTTCCTCTATGGTGAGGAAGATGTCGGTAAACGCGAAGCCAACAACGCGCGTCTGCACGTCGGCGAGGCTCCCTATAGCGGATTGCAGGATCGGCTGTTTCCCGAACAGACCGCGCAGCCTCAGGAGGAGGCTGCCGTGGCCTAGCCCGTGCTGAATTAGCCGGGCACCCGTCCCGGCACCAGCCGATACGGCGGAGGCGGCGGTGGTGCAAGCACGCGCCGCCAGATCGTGCCGTCATCGAACTGCACGGTCATGCCGTCGGGCGAATAGACCGCACCCTCGTTCCAGGCATCGACCCAGATCCGGCTGTCCGGCGCGTTCCAGTCCGGCCAGGCGCGGGCGGGCTGCCCGGCCGCATTGACCAGATCGAACTGTCCTCCGTTCTGGGTGATGTAGGTCAGATTGCCGACCAGGCCGTCCCGGCAACCGACCACACAGACGAACTGGCCGCTGATGTTGATGGATTGGGCCGAGGCCGCGCCCGAAGTCAGCAGGGCAAGCCCGGCGGCGGCACAAAATGCAAGGGTTGTCACTCTCACGGGAATGGCTCCAGTTTGCCGACCGGCATCTGCGACCCCTCCATGGGCTGCCGTCAAGCAGTAGCCATGCGAAGTCCGTCGCTGCCGGAGATCCAAATGCGAAGGCAGCGGATTTGTTCCGGCCGTTACAACCAGGTGGTCCAGCCGGGCGGTTCCTCTTTGCCGAACTCACTGCGTGAGCGTCGCAGTCGATATCGTCTGGGCAAACAGGGCTTGCATGGCGGTGGTGATGGCGGGGCCATCGCTGGCTTCAAAGTAATAGCTGCTGGAGGAGGCGCAGTTCTGAAGATTGGTCGGGATTTGACCGACATAGGGTTCGGCCAGCGCGGCATAGGCAATGTGGTACCCGTCGGCAGGGTTGTTGTTGGTATAAATCGGCAGGTAGGTCGTATAGATGACCCCGACCGTCGCCTTGGTCTTGAGACTACTGCAATAGGACGACAAAAAAGCTGCTGTGCAGTGGCCATCGATGCACCCGGCCCCTGGTGTGTCGACCATCCCATCGGTAATGATGAAGACATAATTCAGCGGCGAGGTGGCGCTGACGCCCGAACCGCTTGCCGGAATAACGGCGTTGAATTGCGTCAACTGATCGACGAAATCCGAATCCCCGAGACCGCCAGCGACATTGTTACCTAGATCGATGGTCGCCGCCAGCGACGTCAGCGATGAATAGTTTGAGGATGGCGAGGCAATGGTGTTGAACAATTTTCCGGTGACCGGGTCTTCACTCATGGTGTAGAGCCCGATCTGAATGTTGTTGTGGGAGCCCGCGGCAGTTTTGGCGCTGCTGACGATGCTCTGGATCGCCGCCACCGCAGAGTCGATCCGCAAGGTGATGGTCGGGCTCATGTTATGGGCGAGATATTCGTTGGTGTAGGTCTGACCCGTATCTTCGACGTGGCAGCCAAACACGCATCCTCCGCCATTATAGGCAGCGCTGCGGTTGTACAGATTGGTCATGTCGGTGGACGTCGAACCAATTCCCATGGATTGCGAGATGTCGACCACGATGTAGTAGTTGATATAGGTGATGCCGCTGGCATTGGCGCTGGCGGTGCCGGTGACCGGGAACGATTTGATGCCGACGATGCCGCTGAACAGCGTGGGCACATTGGCAGAATAGGTGAGGGTGGCAACCGCCCCGTTGCCCTTTTGCGTGACCGTCAAGGTCGGCGTCACGGTCCCAACCGATAGCTGGGAAACGTTGCCGGTGAAGATATTCAGGCCATAATCATATAGCCAGCTCACATTCGAATATCCGCCGCCGGAGGTCGCGGCGTTCTGTGAGACCGCACCGATCACGGCGGCCTCGGCGGCCCGGTCCAGCCGCTGCTTCACAAATGCCGCATAGGCGTAGTCCATGCCAAAGCCGGCCACCGCGATCAAAACCGGCAACAACAGCGCCGTGATGATGGCGACGTTGCCGGAAGTGTCGCGCCAACGCGTGGCCACCCATTTGACCAGGCGCAGTTTGTTGGCAGGTTTCGTATGGTTAGCTGGCATAATGACAGATGGCTCCGTTGCTGAGCTCTACGGTCAGCGATTGCGTCGCGGAAGTCGGAACAGTCGTGGAATCCGCGGCCACCCCATCCCAGGGAAACCCGACATAGGTTGAGGATCGCGGCAGGTAATAAGCCACGGCGCCCATGGCGAGCGTGGTTCTCAGCACGAACTGGGCCGGTGCCGTATAGGAGTAATTGACCTCGGTGAAGACGTAGCCGGTGTTGGTGCCGTTGAGCTGATATCCGCCGCTGGTGGTGTGGTTGACATAGATCAGGGAACTCAGCGGGGTTCCGGTCGGCGTCGCGGTCACGCTGCTGAGCGCGGAATAGGCCGGCAAACTGCCCGATCCGCAGCTCCAGTAGACCTTGGCATGGCCATTGCCGTCTGAAAACACGTTGGTAATCCGCAGCGACAGATTGGTTGCTGAGAACGGCGCCATCACGTCGGAGGCGGCCGAATAGACACTCACCATGTCCGAGGTCTGCATCTCGGAAAACTGCGTCGCCACGTCTGCCGCGGTGTTCGCGGCCTTGGCCACATTGCTGTTGGCGGTCCAGGCCGGCACGACGTCGCAAATGCCGAGCAGCAGCAACAGCAGCACCCCGACGATCAGCGCGAATTCGACCGCCGCCACCGCGCGCGTGTCCTCGTGGAAGCGCTGCCACGGCGTGGCCTGCTCGTCGACAGAGCCTCTCGCGGTGTTACGAAGCGGTTGGCTGCGCCTCAGCATCCCGCCCCCGAATTGGTTTGACCCGAATAGTTCTCCGATTTGAAGACTTGCGTGGTCTGGATCGGATAATAGTAGCCTGAGGATGATCCGCCGGAGCTGACATAGGTCGTGATGCCGGCAAAGGTGGCCAGCAGCAGCGGATCAATCAGGGGGTACAGGTAATACGCCCGCATCTCGACAATGCCGCCGGCATTTCCGGAATAATAGCACAGGCTCGATGAGTTGAAGGTGCTGCCACTGATCGGCGATGCCGACGTGGTCAGCTGGAACGAGCTCAGCGGCCGGACGTCGAGTTGCAGTTGCTGGAGACAGCTCGAAAGCGACACGATCGAAATCTGGTTGCAGAGCCGGGTCTTGGCATCGGCCAGGTCCAGCTGCACGCCGCTCGAACTGGTGGCGGCCACGCCGGGGGCCTGGACCTGACCGGTCCGGATCTGCGTCGCCAACGTGGCGAGGGCGACATTGAGGCCGGTATTGACGATGAAAATGATGGCGAGTTCCAGTATTCCGAGCAGGATCGCCAAAAACGGTGCTGCGACGAGGGCGAACTCGATGGCGCTGGCACCGGTCAGACTAGCGCGGAATTGACCAATGCGATCGCGCAGGAATAAGTGGGCGCGCGACGCAGGCGCGTGTTTGATGCCGATATCGCCCCTGCTCGATAGCATTGGTAAACCAAGGCCCCAAATCGACGTTTGAATTGACGCGCGCTCCAATACTTGGAGACGTCAAACTGAAAACAGATTGAGGTTGGAAGTAAGTTAATTGCCAAGCGTATTGCCAAACCGCAGCATCAGTAGAATTACTGGGGTCATCCTCCGTTCATGCGGAGGCCGAGCGAGGGCGACAGTGGCGCCCCCAAGAGCCAGTCGTCTGCTTTACCGTAGCTGTCGACGCGCTTTACGGCGCGTTCTTGATGAAGGGGTTGACGATGGCAAGGCCGCCGAATTTGCGGCCGTGCTGCATGTCTTCGCTAAAAAGCGTGTCGCCCCGGCTTCCAGGTTCGGCCCAGCTTCTTGCGCAAGACATTAGCGAGTTCGTTCAGCACTTGAACGCTGACCGTGCCTCCCTCGATCAAAAGGCGTTGCGAGATCTCAGCCTTGGCGCCGGATTGCTTCTCGATCGGGGTTTTGGGCAGCCGCACGGCCAGGCTATCGCCCCATTGCGAAACCTGCATGGCTGCCTCCGAAAAGATTCGGATGATTCATATTCATGATATCATGAGCGGATTGTTCCGGCTGGCGCGCCCGGCGCCCGAAAAGCGCGGCCCTCGCGGGATATCGTGGTATTTCTAGAGCGATCGCGACCGGCATTTTGGATCGCCGATCGTCGTTCGAGGTTGGACACAATTGTTGCGAGGTCACCCATGAGACATGCATCGGCCCTGCTGTTTGCCGCCGCTCTGACTGCCATGGTGCCGCTGGCGGCGCGGGCCCGGGAGGGCCGGCCGGCGATCCCCGCTGAACAAGGCGTGCGCCTCGTTGGCCGGGTTGGCTGGCTGCCTTATCGTTGCAGCGACGGCCCGGTCTATAACTTTTATCATGACGCGCTGTACGACGAGCCGCCGGCGATCTATCGCAACTATGCCTACCGGCCGTATTATCGCTACACGGCCTGGCGGGTCGTGCCGCGAACCTATGTTTGCTCTGAGTGATAGCGGTAGGCCGCACAATCCCGCTTCGCGCCAGCAGGCGCGAAGCGGGAACTCTGGAGATCGCGGGCGATTTCCGCCACCAAGGGGTCTCGCCCGGTCGCGTGCCTAGCTCGCGCCGCGCATGACGTGATAGCTTAGTTCGCCGGGATCGCTGAGATCGGGGACGCGCCAGCCGTCCAGGTCGTACTCGGCCATGCACTCCTCGGCGAAGCCCTTGAATTTGTCGGCATTGCCCGAGGCCTGGGCGCCGAACAGGCAGTAGCGCCGGATTTCCTCGGTCGAGCCGCCATAGTTGATTTCGTAGAGTTCATGCCGGCCGCCGAACTCGCTTCCCAGGCAGTCCCACAACAGCTTGAGCAGCTTGACGCGTTCTTCCGCCTTGTAGCCGTTCGAGCCGCGCAGATACTGATCGAGATAGGGCCGGATTTCCGGATTCTTGAAATCGCGCGCGTGGCTGTTGAGATAGATCAGCCCCGAAGCCACCGTCTGCTCGATCAGGTATTTGACCCGCGTATAGGCCATCGTGGCGATGATCTGATAGGCATTGCCGGGATCCATGTTGGGCAGGACATAGTCGCCGATCCACGGCTTCGGATCACGCACCATGGCATCCGAAAGCCCCCAGAACAGATTGCGCCAGGCGATTACTTCGCCGACATTGGCCTGCACGCCGCGATAATCCTTGGTGCCCGCGGCTTCGGTGGCCTTGAGCAAAAGGCCGGCAATGAAGTCGAGTTTGACGGCGAGCCGGGTGCAGCCGTGCACCACGAAGCGGGGCAAAAAGCCGGTGCGCGGAAAGAAGTTGTTGGCCTTCTCGATGTCGCCGTAGACGAACACGTTCTCCCAGGGCACCAGTACCTTGTCCATGATGAAGACCGCGTCGTTCTCGTCGAGCCGGCTCGACAGCGGATAATCGAACGGACTGCCCATCACCGTCGAACTCATTTCATAGGACGTGCGGCAGATGAATTTCACGCCGGGCGAGTTGGTCGGCAGCATGAACACCGCGGCGAATTTCTTGTCCTGCACCGGGATCAACCCGTGGTGGGCGACGAAGGTGTAGTTCGTCAGCACCGAACCGGTGGCGACCACCTTGGCGCCCGAGATGATCAGGCCGGCGTCGGTTTCCTGCTCGACGTGGCAGCAGACGTCGCTGACCTCGTTCGGCGGGCGGTCGCGATCGATCGGGGGATGGATGATGGCATGGTTGATGAACGGCACGCGCTCCTGGCTGTATTTGTACCAGCGCCGGGCATTGCCCTGGTAGGGATCGTAGAAGTCCTCATTGGCGCCGAGGGTGGCGAGGAACGCCGCCTTGTAATCCGGCGAGCGGCCCATCCAGCCATAGGTCAGGCGCGCCCATTCGGCGATGGCGTCGCGGCCGGCGACGACATCCGCCGCGGTCTTCGGCGCCTTGAAGAAGGCGTGCGTCATCCCACCATTGCCGGTGTCGGTCGGCAGCAGCAGCTTGTGCTTTCGCTTGTCGTCATGCAGCGCATCGTACAGGCGCGCGACCATGCGGGCGGTATTGCGGAAGGCCGGATGGGTGGTGACGTCCTTGACGCGTTCGCCGTAGATGAAGACCTCGCGGCCGTCGCGCAGCGACTCGATATATTTGGCCCCGGTCTGCGGCTGGCTGACCTTCACCTGGCCGATCGTCTCCGGCCGTCGGGCGAAGGCTGCGCGGTCGTCGCCGCCGTTGGTCTTTGCCGCTTGTGCCGCCGCCTTGATCGTCGTCGCTCTCGCCATCGTGACCTCCCTGGAATTTGCCTCGGGCTCCCCGCCCGTGTTCGTTATGCGAACTTATGTGCGGAATGCGAACTGGAACGATAAAGTTTCTGATGCCCTCTGACAAGGCGCCAAAAGCCATTCGCACGGAATTAGCGGGCGCGCGCGCGCCTAGGCCGGGCGAGGAGCTTGAGAAACCTGCTGCACGATGCGTTTCAGCTCCGGAAGGAATTTCTCGCGCATCTCGTTACGCGTGGTACGCGTCGCATGGGCCGAGAGATTGATCGCGCCGACCGCCTGGTGGGTCCGGTCGAGAACCGGGACGGCGATCGAGCGGAGCCCTTGTTCGAGTTCCTCGTCGACGATGGAAAAACCCTGCTCGTGGTCGGCGCAGACGCGATCGAACAGCGCTTGCAGGTCGGTGATCGTGTAAGGCGTATAGGCCGCGATGCGTGCCGTCCGCAGCCGCCGCCAGATTTCCGCAGCATCGAGATAGCCGAGCTGGGCACGGCCCAGCGAGGTGTGAAAGGCCGGCAGCCGGCTGCCAACGGCCAACGCGGTTGACATGATGCGCCGGGCCGGGAGACGCGCGACGTAGACGATCTCGATGCCCTGCAGGATCGAGCCGGAGCAGGATTCGCCGAGCCGCTCGCTCAGTTCCTTCATCAGCGGCAGCGCCCGGTCGATCCAGTCCTGTCCCGAGAGATAGGCAAAGCCGAGCTCAAGCACGCGCGGCGTCAACGAAAACGCGCGACCGTCCTGGACGACATAGCCGAGCTGGGCCAGCGTGCGCAGCACCCGCCGCGCGGTGGCGCGCGACAGCCCGGCAACCGAAGCGGCGTCCGACAGGGTCATCGACGGCCGCTCCTTGCCGAACGCGCCGAGCACCGCGAGACCCTTGGCAAGCGTGGTCATGAATTCCTTGTCGTGACCGCCATTGGCGTGTTCGGAATTCGCCATGCTTGCGCCCCCTTGTCCGAGCGAGCGGTTGACACTGCAGCCGCGCTCACCGAAACTAGCCGAAAAACGAACGCCAGTTCGAATATCGAACAAATAATGGACGGCGGTCAAGGCTCCCCGCTGAGACCGAGGCCGTTCGGGGAGTCCTTCAGGGAGGGTTTAAGTCTATGACCAAGATCTTGCATACGGGGATCAATCGGCGCGCGCTGCTCAAATCGTCGGCTGCGGCCGGCGCGGCATTCGCAACCGGCTTGGCGATGCCGGCCATCGCGCAGACGCGTGCCATCAAGCTCGGCTACGTCAGCCCGCAGACCGGACCACTCGCCGCGTTCGCCGAAGCCGACAACTTCATCATCGCCAATTTCAGGGAGGCCACCAAGGCCGGCATCAAGTTGGGCAGCGCCACTGTTCCGGTGGAAGTCGTGGTCAAGGACAGCCAGTCCAATCCCAACCGCGCCGCCGAGGTCGCCAAGGATCTGATCGTCCAGGACAAGATCGACCTGATGCTGGTCGCCTCGACGCCGGAGACCACCAACCCGGTCTCGACCCAATGCGAGATCGAGGAAGTGCCCTGCATCTCGACCGTGGCGCCCTGGCAGCCCTGGTTCATCGGCCGCCAGGCGAATCCGGCCGGCGGACCTCCGGCCTGGAAGAATTTCAACTACACCTACCATTTCTTCTGGGGGCTCGAAGACGTCATCGCGGTCTTCACCAACATGTGGAGCCAGCTTCCGACCAATAAATCGGTCGGCGGTCTGTTTCCGAACGACGGCGACGGCAATGCCTGGGGAGACAAACAGGTCGGTTTCCCGCCGGTTCTGGAGAAATTGGGTTACAAGCTCACCGACCCCGGCCGCTACCAGAATCTCACCGACAATTTCTCGGCGCAGATCAGTGCGTTCAAGAGCGCCAACGCCGAGATCATCACCGGGGTCGTATTGCCGCCGGACTTCACGACATTCTGGAAGCAGTCCCTGCAGCAAGGCTTCAGGCCGAAGGTCGCCTCGATCGGCAAGGCCATCCTGTTTCCGGTCGCCGTCGAAGCGCTCGGCAAGGACGGCAACAACCTTTCGTCGGAAGTTTGGTGGTCGCCGAACCATCCATTCAAATCGTCGCTCACCGCCGTGACCGCGCGCCAATTGGCCGCCAGCTACGAGGCCGCCACCAAGAAGCAATGGACGCAGCCGATCGGGTTCGCGCATGCGCTGTTCGAGGTCGCGGTGGATGCGCTCAAGCGCGCCCCGCAGCGCGATTCCAAGTCCGTGGTCGCTGCGATTGCCGCGACCAATCTCGATACCGTGGTCGGCAAGGTGGCCTGGAACGGTGCCAACCTGCCGCCATTCGCCGCCAAGAACGTCGCCAAGACCCCGCTGGTCGGCGGCCAATGGCGCATCAAGGACGGCAACAAATACGATATCGTCATCACCGACAACCGGACTGCGCCGATCATTCCGGCCGGCGGCAAGATGGAGCTGATCGTTTGATGGCAGGGTGGCGAGAACGGACCATGGCGGCCGCCATCAGGCTGCCTGGTTCGGTTTCGCCTCTCCCGTCGTCAACTGCAAGCGCATGTTGAAGATCAAGGGCCTGAGCAAGAGGTTCGGCTCGATCATCGTGGCGGACGCCATCGACCTGTCGGTGGCGCCGGGCGAGGCGCTCGGCATCATCGGTCCAAATGGCGCTGGCAAGACGACGCTGTTCAACCTGATCGCCGGCGCGCTGACGCCGGATGCCGGCGACATCTACTTGAACGGGCGCAACGTGACGGCCGCCACAGCCCACCGGCGCTGTATCGCCGGCATCGGACGCTCGCATCAGGTCCCGCGGCCGTTCGAGAATCTCACGGTGTTCGAGAATCTGCTGGTGGCCGCGGTGCACGGCGGCGGGATGACGGAGCGCGCCGCCGCCGCACCCTGCGCGGAGATTCTCGACCGGGTGCATCTGATGGCGTATGCCAACAGCCTTGCCGGCCGCTTGACGCTGCTGCAGCGCAAGCGGCTTGAAATGGCGCGTGCGCTCGCCACCCAGCCGCATCTGCTGCTGCTCGACGAGATCGCCGGCGGATTGACCGAGGGCGAATGCCTCCAACTGGTCGAGACCATCAAGCAGATCCATGCCGGGGGAATGACCATCATCTGGATCGAGCACATCGTGCACGCGCTGCTGGCGGTGGTCGGACGGCTCAGCGTGCTCAACTTCGGAAGGAAGGTGGCCGAGGGCGATCCGCGTGAGGTGATGGCCTCGGCGGACGTGCGCCAGATCTATATGGGTCTGTCGGCGTGACGCCCCCGATCCTTCAGACGGTTGGCCTCGTCGCGCGGTACGGCGACTTCCAGGCGCTCTACGGCATTGATACCGTGGTCAGGCAAGGCGAAACCATCGCGATCATCGGCGCCAACGGGGCCGGCAAATCCTCCTATCTCAAGGCCATCGCCGGGCTGATCCGTGTCGAGCCTGGCAGCGTGCGGTTCGACGACAAGCCGATCGGCGCACTCGGCGCGGCCAACGTCCTCAAGCTGGGAATCGCGATGGTGCCGGAGGGGCGACGGTTGTTTTCCTCGCTGAGCGTCGAGGAAAACCTGCAGATCGGGAATTACGGCCGCGATGTCCCGGGGATATGGTCGCTCGATGCGATCTACTCGTTGTTTCCCGCGTTGAAAGCCCGCCGCGCCGCGCCCAGTCATACGTTGTCGGGCGGCGAACAGCAGATGGCCGCGATCGGCCGTGCCTTGATGTCGAACCCGCGCGTGCTGTTATGCGACGAGATCAGCCTCGGCCTGGCCCCGATCATCATCCGCGACATCTACCAGGCGGTGCCTCGCATCAAAGAGAGCGGCACCAGCATCATCCTGGTGGAGCAGGATATCGCGCAGGCGATGAAGGTCGCCGACCGGGTCTATTGTTTCCAGGAGGGCAGGGTGTCGCTGTCGGGAAGGCCGGGGGAACTTTCGCGCGAACAGATCCACCTTGCCTATTTCGGACAGTGAGCATGTTGGATTGGCTCGGCACCCTGATCCAGGGCGTTCTGCTCGGCGGCCTCTACGCGCTGTTCGCCGCCGGCCTGTCGCTGATCTTCGGCATCATGCGGCTGGTCAATCTCGCCCATGGCGATCTGATCGTGCTGGCGGCGTTCGCGATCCTATCGCTGGCGACATGGTTCGGCTTCGACCCCTTCCTGGCGACCCTGTTCGCCATGCCGGTGATGTTTGCCGCCGGCTTTGCCCTGCAGCACCTCCTGCTCAATCGCACCCTGGGGCAGGACCTGCTGCCGCCGCTGCTGGTGACCTTCGGCTTGTCGATCATCATTCAGAACGGGCTGCTCGAAGCCTTTACCGCGGACAGCCGGCGGCTGCGGTTAGGTGCGATCGACACTGCCTCGATCGACCTCGGCGGCCATTTGGCGATCGGTGTGATGCCGCTGCTCACGCTCGGCTCCGCCATCGCCGTCATCCTGCTGCTCAACCTGTTGTTCTATCGCACCGCGCTCGGGCGGGCCTTCCGGGCGACTTCCGACGATCTCGAGATCGCGCAGCTGATGGGCATCGACCATCATCGCATCTATTCGATCGCCATGGGGGTGGCCATGGTGGTGGCAACCATTGCCGCGCTTTACCTTGGCGCCCGCGCCAATTTCGATCCGACCATCGGCCCGGCGCGGCTGATCTACGCGTTCGAAGCGGTGATCATTGGCGGACTCGGCAGCCTGTGGGGCACGCTGGCGGGCGGCATCATCATCGGGCTGGCGCAGACCGTCGGCGCCAAGATCAACCCGGAATGGCAGATACTGGCGGGGCACGTCGCGTTTCTGGCCGTGGTGGTGCTGCGGCCACGCGGCCTGTTTCCCCGCGCCCAGGATTGAGCTCCAGCGCATGATCCGGAAAAGTGAAAATCAGTCTTTCCCGCGGCGTCAGCAGAGCCCGCCGCTCATGCTCCATCGGAAAGATGAGGTCATGATCCGATGCCATCGAATTAAGCCGTGATCCAGTGGCCAAGGATGAGGGGAGCCAGAGGATGGAGCCGGCAAGCTACCTGATCGAAACCAGGACTCGCGCGTCGGCGATCTTGGCGCTCGCGGCTGGCGCCGTGGTTCTGGTGTTTGCCGCTCTGCCTGCCTTCGCCGGACGAGGGCTGATCGAGGATCTGATCTTCGTCTTCTACATGCTGGCGCTGGCGCAGTGCTGGAACCTGCTGGCGGGTTATGCCGGCCTGGTCTCGGTCGGGCAGCAGGCCTTTGTCGGCCTCGGCGGCTATATGCTGTTTGCGCTGACGATCGCCGCCGGCGTCGATCCGATTCTCGCGGTGGGACTGTCAGGCCTGATCGCCGCTTTGTTCGCCGTGCCGACGGCCTTGGTGGTATTCCGGCTTCGCGGTCCGTATTTTGCGGTTGGAAGCTGGGTGGTCGCGGAAGTTTATCGGCTGGTGTTCGCACAATTCAAGCAACTCGGCGGGGGCACCGGGACATCGCTGCCGCCGTCGGCCACCAACGGGATCTTCGGCATCGAATGGGTGAAGGCGATGCTCGAGGTGCGGGCGCCGGCGGCGCGCGACATCATCACCTATTGGATCGCGCTGGCGCTCGCGGCCGGCGCGCCATTGCTGGTCTATCTGGTCTTACGTTCGCGCTACGGCCTCGCCCTGTTTGCGATCCGCGATTCCGAAACCACGGCTGAAAGCGCCGGTGTCGACAGCTTCCGCGCCAAGCTCGGCGTCTACGTGCTGGTCGCGGGCGCGACCGGGATGATCGGCGCGCTGATCTATCTGCAAAAGGCGCGGATCTCGCCCGATGCCGCGTTTTCGGTGCTGGACTGGAGCGCCTACGTGATTTTTGTCGTCATCATCGGCGGGGTCGGCACCATCGAAGGTCCGATCATCGGCGTGATCGTATTCTACGCGCTGCAGCGCTATCTCGCGGACTTCGGCACCTGGTACCTGATCCTGCTCGGCGCGCTGGCGATCCTCACCATGCTGTTCGCCCCGAAGGGCATCTGGGGATATGTCGCGCAGCGCTATCCCATCGCCCTGTTCCCGCTGCGACGAAGGCTGGTGCGGTCTGACGAATCGCGGACGCGGCTCGCCGGCTATGCCGAAATAATCCCAAAGGTGTCGCCGACGGAGGCAATCCGCAGCGAACGTGACCGCCCTTGATCGTCGTCGATACCTCGGTGATGCTCGAAGGGCTGCTGTGCACGACCGCGGCGATGCACCCAACAGGTTTTCGATCGACTCCGGGCGTGTGGATCAGAACTTGACCGTGACGCCGGAATATACCGATTTCTCGGCACAGCTGCCGTTATTGACACCAGCCGTAAAACAAACCCGGTTCGCCGGATCAGTATTGTCGTGCCCGAAGATGTTCTCCCAATAGCGATAGGCGACGAAGACCTGAACCAACTGAGAATATTTTGGCCCCCAGAGTGCTTTGCCGGCATCGAATGTCAGGCGGACCGGTTCGGTCTTGATTTCGGTCTTGGTCTCATAATAGGGGGCGACGACCCCAGGAATGGCACCCGTTCCCTTTGGTCCGTAGAAGCCGGCGCGGCCGCTGACCGAGAAATACTGAATAGCAGGCGGCAGGAAGCCAAGGTCCATATAATAGTTGATTTCGGCCGCCCAGGTCGGACTGTAACGTGTATTGCCGCCGGGAATGCCGGGATAGGGCGCGGTGAAGCCGGGCGTCAAGAACGAGTTGTGATTCCACTCCTGATAGAACAGCGGAGCGACGTTGATGTAGCCCTTGTAGGGAAGAGTGAAGGCAAACTGCAGGCCGGCAAGGAGGTCCCGCCGGCTTGGCGCCTGGAAGTTGTCTTTCGTCGAGGCGTCGAAGCCAACCTCGAAGGAAACACTATGCAGTGGCCCGATGGCAAAGGCATGGGTGTTGAAAATCTCGTTCCAATCCAACGTACTGCGGATCTGGCCCAGCAATTCGGTCGCGCCCGCGCAACCATTCACCGGGACCTGGTAATTGCCGCAAGGAGCGGCCGGATCGCTATGGTCCGACTTGATCAGCTGGAAGTTGGCTAAGTTCGTGCCGTAAGCCCACACGTCGAAATGACTGAACGAGTAAAGCTGCTTTGCTGTTTTGCCAACCACGCCCGGATCGGCGCCTTCGGGCAGATAGGAGTATGTCAGGTAGTTGTCGTTGACGGCAAAGAACGGCACATCGGCCACCGGCGGCGCTTTGACGGGAATAGTGTTCAATTCCGCCGCGCTGGCCAGATTGTTCTGGGTTGTTAAACCCGCAAACAGCAAAGCCGCCACAGCTGCCGGGAAATAGTGACGATAAAGCATTGATAATTCTCGTCCATGTTGGTCGAAGAAATCGTTGACATCGATCAGTGCCGACAATCCGTCCCGCCTTGGTACGCATCATGGATGATCGCTGCAACTGACTTGCCGAGAAAATTCACCGGTCTGGTCGCGGTCGGCGTCGCTCGCTCAATGGCATTTGCCGGATCCCGCGTTCGGGCGCGCCCTTTGCCAGAGAAGTGTTGCTCACCCGCTCGGGCGTGAGCCTTCCAAAAAGGTTGGAGGATCCACTTGATCGGAGCGTCGAAGCGCCTACTATCCCCGGTTGAGCCTTGGGGCGAGGGCGACTTTCGTGCCCGACGCCGTTGATCTGGACTTCAAGGTGGATACCGTCCAAAGACGCACGGTCTTTTGGGGTTACGAGCAATTCCGGGCTCTCCTCATGCGGGAGGAGTGCCTTGGAGAGGAAGCAGTAATGGCCGAAGGAGAATTGTCATGGCGAACGATGCAGTTGTAGTCGAGTATAAGGTAGGAGGTTATAAAATCCTTGCTTCGAAAGAGCCCCAGGATTTCCATTTTTGGTGGGGAGACGGCGCCGAAGAAAAGGAGTATTTTAATGTCTCGATCGCACCAGACCCAAAAATTCCCAACTTGATTCCCCTGATTGAACAACAGAGGGTAATTGGCCTCTTCAATGGCACGCCCCGTCAAACCATGATTACATTGACACTTCTAAACAATAATCCCTTTGATGTAAGTTTTACGGCAAATCACATTCGCATTCATGTGGTGCACATCCCCCAAATCTGATCTGCGCTTGCCACTTCCGAGCGTAGTTGCTCAGCCTTCCGGGCGGAGGAGCGAGCTTGAGGCCGCGCGCCTGAAGCCCAATGGGCCTGGGGCAGCGGGCGGTCTCGACGACGGAGCGGAGGCAGTCGCTGCGGGAGGCCCGGGTTCAGGTGCGCCATGGCGCATCAGATAATCACGGCCTCCGCCAGGGGAGCTGGCGGAGGCCGTGTCGTACATCGCATCCGCGCCTAGGTCCGCGGCTGCGATGTGGGAGCTCGTCGGTTGCCCGGTGAAAACTGCCGCTGCGTTTTCCTCCTCTAGAACGGCAGCAGCACGTCCATCACCTGCTGGCCGTAGCGCTGCTGCTGCACGTCGGTGATCTGGCCGTGGCCGCCATAGGCGATGCGGGCCTGTGCGATCTTGCTGGAGTCGATGGTGTTGTCGCTTTGGATGTCCTCGGGCCGCACGATGCCGGCGACGATCAGTTCGCGGATCTCGTAGTTGACGCGGATTTCCTGCTTGCCTTCGACCACGAGATTGCCGTTCGGCAGCACCTGCGTGACCACGGCGGCGATGTTGGTGGTCAGGCTTTCCTGGCGCTGGATCGAGCCCTTGCCGTCGCTGGAGGAGGTGCCATCGGCCGTCAACAGCTTCCCGGGCAGCACGGTCGCGGCCTTTCCGGTCAACAAGCTGCTGCCGAGGAAGTTGGTAATGCCCGAATCCTCGGTCGCGGTGCGGCTGCGCTGGGTCTCGTTGGCGAAGTTGGCCTGATCCGTGATGTTGACGGTCACCGTCAGGAGGTCGCCGATCTGGTGCGCGCGCTGGTCCTTGAAGAACGACCGCGAGCCGTTGCGCCACAGTGAATTGGCATTGTAGGACACGGCTTCCGGTTTCGGCATCGGCATCTGCACCGGCTTGTAGCCGGGCTGCGCGGTCGGATTGTCGATCGACGACAGCTTCGGCTGCTCGCCGATCTGGGACAACCGATTGAGCGAGGAGCAGCCGCCGGAGATGCTGACAAAGGCCAGCATGGTGCCGGTGACGGCCGTGCGCTTGATACTGGACGTAAGCATCTACATTACTCGGCTTTGGGGGACACTGACGAATCGCCGCGGTCGGCAACCGACGCCGGCTCGGCGGGCTCGGCCGTTCCGATCGAGGCGGTAACATCCGACGGGTCGGAGGGCTTCGCGGTCGCGACCGAAATCGAAACTTGGCCGCGGCCGATCACGACGCCGGACACCGTGCGGCTCGATGACGAATTGAGAACGTTGACGACGTCGCCTTCGGTGCCGTTCTCCAAGGCCTTGCCGCGAACGGTGAGATAAAGCCCGGCGGATTCGTAGATCAGGGTGACGGTCTGATCACGCTGCACCAGATCGGGCTTGGCGAGATCGGCGATCCGCAATGCCTGACCGGCGCGAAGCGGTCTTCGCATCTGCATGCCGACCGCGCGATTACGCGCGGCGGCGTCATTGCCGATACCGGCCTTCGCCCGCCGCTCGACCGTCACATCGGACGCTTTCAGCACTTCATTGCGCTCGACGTCGCGGGTCAAGACCGCGGCTTCGACGGTCTCGATCGCGGTGCCGCTGAAGTGCAGGTTCATGGGCCTCGTTCCGGCCTCGTTGCCGATCTCGAAGCTAACATCGAAGCGGCCGCTGCGGGAATCATACTTCGACGACACCGCTTGCATCGCGCCGCTGTTGGAGGCGTCGAGCCGCAGATCCTGAAGGTCGCGATCGAAGGTCAGTATCAAGTTGGCGGCGTCGCCGAGACCACCACGGTGTTCAAGCGCGTGCGCGACCTGCTGTTCGATCTCCTTGCCTTCGATGTTGCGGGCGAGCCGGGTCACCGAAATCTCGTGGATGTTGCCGGTATCGACGCCGATCACCTGATGCGCCCGCAGCGCCGCCAGCACCTGCGCGGTCGGCAGCGAGCCGGTGGTGCCGAGATCGGGCGCACGATAGATCGCGATCTGCGCCGCGCTGCCGGCGTTGTCGACGACGTCGCCGATCCGCACCACGTCGGAGGCGACGGTGACGCTGGCCCGCAGCACCGGGGCTTCGATGACATCGGTGCGGCTCTGGGCCAGCGCCGCGGCCGGCGCGGCCGCGAGCAGGGCGGTCGCCAGGATTACCGAGCGTATCGTCATCATCAGCTCCTTCAGCGGAACAGCGCGGTGGTGGACTGCATCATCTCGTCGGCGGCGCTGACCACCTTCGCATTCATTTCGTAGGCGCGCTGTGCGGCGATCAGATTGGACATCTCGGAGACCACATCGACATTGGCCTGTTCGAGGCTGCCCTGGGTGATGCTGCCATAACCCTCGGCATTGGCGAGACCGTCCTGAGGGGCGCCGGAGGAGGGCGTGTCGGTGAACTGGTTGTTGCCGACCGGCTGCAACCCGGCCTTGTTGATGAAGCGCGTCAGCCCGATGGTGCCGACGACGGTCGAGGTCGTCGATCCCGGCAGGGTCACCGATACCTGACCCTGGGCGTTGACCGTGAGGCCCGACGCATTGTTCGGGATCGTGATCACGGGCTGCACCGGATTGCCCTGGGCGGTAACGACGCGGCCCTGGTTATCCATCTGGAAGGTGCCGTCGCGGGTATATTGATAAGTGCCGTCCGGCATCTGGATCTTGAAGAAGCCTTCGCCGGTAATCGCCAGGTCGAGATCGTTGCCGGTCTGCGACAAGGTGCCCTGCGTCATCGACCGCGGCGTGCCCACGGTCTTCACGCCGCCCCCGATATCGATGCCGATCGGCAGGATGGTACCCTGATCGGAGGCCTGCGCGCCGACCCGGCGGATGTGCTGGTAGATCAGATCCTGGAAGTCGGCGGTCTGCTTCTTGTATCCGGTGGTCTGCAGGTTGGCGATGTTGTTGGAGATCACCTGGACGCTGAGTTCCTGGGCCGCCATTCCGGTCGCAGCTGTATGCAGGGCTTGCATCGGTGATCTCCAAACAGGTCTTTAAGACGGGACGTCGGCTAGTTTTTCGATCGCGGATTTGTGCAGGTCGCTTTCGCTCTGCAGCATGTTCGCGATTTGCTGATAGGCTCGGGTCACCTCCATCATGGTGCTCATCTCCGCCACCGCGTTGACATTGGATTTCTCGATGAAGCCTTGCTGCACCCTGGATTTGGTGTCCGGTACCGGCGTGGCCTCGCCGGCCGAATAGAGGTTGAAGCCCTCCTTCAGCATTTTCTGGGCGTCGGGGAAGCTGACCAGCCGGAGCTTGCCGCGGATCGAATCGGTCCGGCCGTTGCCTTCGAGCACGGTGATGGTGCCGTCGGGTGAGATGTTGACGTCATGGTCGGCCGGCTGGAACACGATCGGTCCACTGGTGCCGAGCACGGGGTCGCCACCCACGGTCACGAGTTGGCCGGTGCCGTTGATCTGCAGGCCGCCATCGCGGGTGTAGCGCTCGCCGACGGCGGTCTGTACCGTGAGAAATCCGCTGCCCTCGACCGCGACGTCCAACGGATTCTTGGTCTGATCGAAGGCGCCCTGCGTGGTGTCTTGATAGGTGCCGCGGTCCTGGACATAGCTGACCTTGCGGTCCCGGCCGACGAAGTTGTCCTCGTGGGCGCCCGAGGCCAGATATTCCTCGAACAGCGTGCGGTCGGCCTTGTAGCCCGTGGTATTCACGTTGGCGACGTTGTTGGCGATGACATCGATCTGCCGTTCCAACACTGTCTGCCGCGAAAGTCCGACGAGAAGCGCATTCTCCATCGCTGGTTCTCCCCTGCCATGATCCGAGCCTTTCAGCCCTCCCAGGCTTGCGGTCCGGATCCGAATCGAAAACCGCCAAGGCTCTCCCAAGCCTCGCGGTTCGACGACAGCAGAGCGAAAGCCGTGCCAATTAAAAAAATCACGGGTTTGGAATGGCTTGGAGGCTTGGCGGGGGCGCGCTTGGGCGGCAATAAGATCTTGTTGACGATGTTTGCCCGGCAACTTTTTCCTAGTCGGAAGGCAAAAGAAAGATTGCGTTAACCATTGGTACCCTAGCTTGCGGGGCAACAGAGCGCGGGTGCGCCGGCGGCATTGGTATCGCGTCAACAGCCCGTCGGGCGGCCTCGGCTTCACTACGGATAACCGGAAGCGGGCGATGGCAGAGAACGAGCAGGCTGAAGGCGGCGCCGAAGCCGCCCCCGCGCCCAAGGGCAAGCTCAAGCTGATGCTGATGGTCGGGGTGGTCGCCGTGCTCCTGATCGCCAGTGGCGGCGGCGCCTGGTTTTTCCTCTTCCGCCATCACGACGAGGAAAAGCATGCCGAGGTGAAGGCGGAAAAGCCGCCGGCCTTTGTCGAGATGCCGGACATGCTGGTCAATCTGGTCGGCGCCCCCGGCGAGCGGGTGCAGTATCTCAAGGTCAAGGTCGTGCTCGAACTCAAGGAAGAGAAGCAGGCCGAACCGATCAAGCTGTCGATGCCGCGCGTCACCGATATTTTCCAGACCTATCTGCGCGAGCTGCGGCCGACCGATATCAACGGTTCGGCTGGCCTGTTTCGTCTCAAGGAAGAACTGACCCGCCGGGTCAACAACGCGCTGTCGCCAAACCAGGTCAACGCCGTGCTGTTCAAGGAAATCGTCGTCCAGTGACGGAATGGGTCTGAGATCATGGCGGGTAACGATCCAGTCGACCAGGATGCCATTGCGGCCCAATGGGAAGCCTCGCTTGATTCCGAGGATCCGGAAAAGGCCGCGGAAGAGGCGGCGGCCAACGAACTCTCCGGCACGATGGCGCTGCAATGGGCCGCCATGGTCGAGGACGGCAGCCGCGACTTCGGCGGCGGCAAGAACGGCGGCGAGCGTGTGCTGTCGCAGGACGAAATCGACAATCTGCTCGGCTTTTCCGCCGGCGAGGTCAACCTCGACGACCATTCCGGCATTCGCGCGATCATCGATTCGGCGATGGTGTCCTACGAGCGTCTGCCGATGCTCGAAATCGTCTTCGACCGCCTGGTGCGGCTGATGACCACCTCGTTGCGCAACTTCACCTCCGACAACGTCGAAGTCTCGCTCGATCGCATCACCTCGGTCAGGTTCGGCGACTACATGAATTCGATTCCGCTGCCGGCGGTGCTGTGCGTGTTCAAGGCCCAGGAATGGGAGAATTTCGGCCTGGCGACCGTGGATTCCAGCCTGATCTATTCGATGATCGACGTCCTGCTCGGCGGCCGCCGCGGCCAGACCTCGCTGCGGATCGAAGGCAGGCCCTACACCACGATCGAAACCAACCTGGTGAAGCGCCTGGTCGAGGTCGTGCTGGCCGACGCCGAGCAGGCCTTCAGGCCGCTGTCGCCGGTGACCTTCTCGATCGACCGGCTGGAGACCAATCCACGCTTCGCCGCCATCAGCCGGCCGGCCAATGCCGCCATTCTGGTGCGGTTGCGCATCGACATGGAAGATCGCGGCGGCAATATCGAGCTGTTGCTGCCCTATGCGACCATCGAGCCGATCCGCAGCGTGCTGCTGCAGATGTTCATGGGCGAGAAATTCGGCCGCGATCCGATCTGGGAAGGCCATTTCGCCACCGAGATCGGGCAGGCCGAGATCGCCGTCGACGCCGTGCTCTATGAGGCCGAAATTCCCTTAAAGCAGCTGATGCGGCTGAAAGTCGGCGACACCCTTCCGCTCGAAATGCGGGCCGACGCGCTGGTGGCGGTGCGCTGCGGCAGCGTCACCTTGACCGAGGGCCGGATGGGCCGGGTCGGCGATCGCGTCGCCATTCGCGTGACCAAGCAGTTGCGTAAACCGAATACCACCTTCGCGATGTTCGAGAAGGCCGATGAACAGACCAAACTGATGGAGGCCCAATGAGTCACACATTCGGAATTGCGATCGAGAGCCTGGTGGCGGTCCTGCTGATGCTGACGATCGGATATTGCATGCTGCTCAACAGCAGGCTGAAGCGCCTGAAGGCCGACGAACATTCGCTGAAGGCGACGATCGCCGAGCTGATCACGGCGACCGAAATCGCCGAACGCGCCATCGGTGGCCTCAAACATACCGTTCGCGATGTCAACGAGCACCTCGGCAACCAGCTGAATTCCGCTTCGCAGATGTCCCAGCAGTTGAAGAACCAGCTCGCGGAAGGTGATAACGTGATCCGGCGGCTGTCCAAGATCGCGGTTGCCGCGCGGCCCGTCGCGCCCGCACCGGAGACCCCGGCGCCAAGGGCTTCAGCGGCCAAAGCGGTCGCCGCGGCGGCGCAGGCCTTTTCCGATCGCAGAAGGTCTGCTGGCCTCGCCGCATGAAAACCCTGCGTGACATCAGAGTCCTTCCGGTCGTGTTGACCGCGATCTTCGGCCTTACGCTGCTGAAGGTCGCGGGACTGGTGATCGATGGCGGCTATGTGTTCGACTATCAGCGGCAGCCGAGCACGCGATCCTGGGCGCAGGAAAACCTGAATTTTCCCTCGGGCGGCAAAGTCGATCCTGCCGACATTACCGGCTCGGTCGAAGAAAAGCCCAGCGAGAAGGACAGCAAGGACAAGGAAAAGGATAAGGAAAAGGACGGCAAGACCAACAAGGACGATGCCGGCAAACCGCCGGCTGCCGCCGCGCCGGAAGCGAGGACCGACGGCGTCGTGATGTATCCCGATCAGGCCCAGCCGGTATCGGCCTCGGAGCGTGCGATCCTTGAACGCTTGCAGTCGCGGCGGCAGGAACTCGACGCACGGGCGCGCGAGATCGACATTCGTGAAAGCCTGCTCAAGGCCGCGGAAAAGCGTATTGAAACAAAGACGGAGGAAATGAAGGCTGTCGAATCCCGGGTCGCGACCGCAAACGAACAAAAGAACGAAACCGACGCCACCCGGCTGAAGGGCCTCGTTACCATGTATGAGGGCATGAAGCCGAAGGACGCCGCCAGGGTGTTCGACCGGCTCGAAATGTCGGTGCTGTTCGAAATCGCCTCGCAGATCGCGCCTCGGAAGATGTCCGATATCCTCGGGCTGATGTCGCCGGAAGCGGCCGAGCGGCTGACGGTGGAAATGGCCCGCCGCGCCGGCGCGGACAGCGCCACGGCCGCGGGCGACCTTCCCAAGATCGAGGGCAAGGTGTTGCCGCCAAAGAGCAATTAGCCGGGGTATTTAACAAGACCTTAAACTGCCAATTCTACATTCGAAGCCGCGGGGGATCCGCCGGCGACCGGATCGCTGAAACGAAAGACACGTTGCAAATGGCGCGAGCGGCTGCCGCTGGAATCTGGTTGCTAGGCTGCCCAGGCGTGCGGATGATTCAACGCTGCCCAACGGGACCGACATGGCTTGCGCTTGGCCTCTTGCTGGTCGTCTCGACACTTTGCAGCCCCTGCCAGGGCGAGCCGGTCAAGGGCGAGGCCACACTGACCGCGGCCAAGGATTATGCACGGCTGGTGCTCAAGCTCGCCCAGGATGTCGATTCCGAGGTGACGGTCGCCGGCTCGATCCTCGTTATCCGTTTCAAGCAGCCAGTCGATATCCCGATCGACAGATTGGCGGATGCGGTGCCGGATTATGTCGGCGCAGCCCGGCGTGATCCCGACGGCTCGGCGATCCGGCTGTCGTTGGCGCGCAAGGTGACGGTCAACACCATGACCGCGGGCGAACGGGTGTTCATCGACCTGCTGCCGGATACCTGGAGCGGCCCGCCGCCCAGTCTTCCCCCCGAGGTGATCCGCGAACTATCCGAGCGTGCACGCGCGGCCGAACGCGCGTTGCGTCAGCAGCGCTTGCTGGCGGAGGCGAAGAAGCGGCCGCCGATTCGGGTTCGTGCCCTGCTGCAGCCGACTTTCGTCCGTTTCGTGTTCGAGATACCGGAAGATATCCGGGTCTCGTCAGTACTTAGCGATCGCAAGCTCAGGCTGACGTTCAACGCCGCGCTGACCTTCGATCTGGCCGACGCCGAGGTGGCCTCGCCACCCAACGTGGCCTCGATCAGCCAGAAGATCGAAGGCGAAACCAGCGCGCTGGACATCGCCCTGATCGGCGATGTTGACGTTCATTCCTTCCGCGACGACAACAACTACATTGTCGACGTGGCCTTTCAGCAGCCGGAAAAGCCGCGGGGCCTGCCGGCGGCGTCCGATCCCTCGGCTGCGCCGACGGCGCCGTCAGCGGCGGCCGAGAAGCCCGGCAACGCCGCTTCGGCGGCGTCGCCATCCGCAGGGATTGCGTTGCCGACCTCGGAGACCTTTGCCAAAGAGGCCAACATCGCGATCAATGCCGCAGCCGCGGCAGTGAGGCCACGGCCTGCGCCGGAATTACCGAAGCCGGCGCCTCCTGCCAAGGAAATGCCCGCTGCCGAGACGCCGGCGCCGAAAAGCCCGACCGCGGTCGCATCCGAGCCGGCGCCGGCGGCTCCGACCAAGCCCGGCAACGGATCCTTGGCACCGACGCCATCGGCGGCGATGGCGCCGGCGGCGTCATCCACCAACGCGGCCAATGCCGACATTAATCCCGCGACGCCTGCGGCAGTATCGCCGGCGCCCGGAGCGCCGAAGAAAGCCCCGTCTCCGCAGGCCATGCCGGCTGCCGAGACGCTGGCGGCTAAGCCATCGGCCGCCGAGCCGGCGCCGGAGGCCGGCGCCGGCGAAGGCGGCGGCATGCTCGAAGCCAGGCGGGACAGTGACGGATTGCGGCTGACGTTCTCCTTTCCCGCCGCCACGCCGGCGGCGATGTTTCGCCGGGCCGATGCGGTCTGGCTGGTGTTCGATTCCACCAAGCCGATCGATGTCGAGCCGATCCGAAAGCAGGGCGGCTCGATTATCTCGGACGTCGGCCAGGTGCCGCTGGACAACGGACAGGCGATCCGGATTCGCCTTAACCGTCCGCAATTGCCGTCGCTGACCGGCGACGGGGAGGGAGGTGGCGCGACCTGGAAGGTGACGTTCGCAGATCAGATGCGGACGCCAACGGAGCCGCTGGTGGCGTTGCGTAATATCGCCAATCCCGCGCTTGCCAACGTCACCGTGCCCATGGCCAAACCGGGCCATCTGCACCGGCTGGTCGATCCGGACGCCGGCGACACGCTGATGGTGATCACGGCGCCGCCGCCGGTCCGCGGCTTCATCAAGCGGCAGGATTTCGTCGAACTGTCGCTGCTCGAATCGGTCCACGGCGTGGCCGTTCGTCCGAACTCCGACGACATCACCGCGGAGATCTCGACGGACAAGATCGTGCTTGGAAGGCCCGGGGGCCTGACGCTTTCATCGGCCGACGTCGCCGCCGAGCGCGCCCCGGCCGCGGTGCGGCCGCTTTTCAATATCGACGAGTGGCACGACAATCAGCAGGCGAATTTCATCGAGCGGGAGTATGCGCTGATCGCCGCCGCCGGCGCGATCGAGCCCGATCAGCGCGCCGCGGCCCAGATCGACCTGGCGCGTTTCTTCATGTCGCGCGAGATGTATCCAGAGGCCCGAGCCGTTTCCGCGCTCGTGCTTACCGAGGACAAACCGGGCCAGGAGCAGACGCTGGCGCTGATGTTGCACGCGATTGCGAACATTCTGATGGGGCGTCCGGAGCAGGGTCTGCAGGACATCGCCAATCCGGCGATCGGAAACCACTACGACTCGCAACTATGGAAGGCGCTGGCCGAGGCCCGTCAGGGCAAGTGGGCGGATGCGCGGGAAAAATTCAAGAACGCCGGGTTTGCGGTCAGCGCACTCCCGATCGAACTGCAGCGCGCGATCATCCTGGATGCGATGCGCGCATCGATCGAGGTCGGAGATTTCTCCGATGCTGCCAAGCGCGGCAGCGAACTGGAGGCCATCGGTATTCCAACCGAGCTCAACGGCGCGGCCTCGGTCTTGCGCGGCCGGCTGGCCGAAGCACTTGGCCAGGACAAGGACGCGCTGGACGACTACCGGACGGCGATCGATTCACCGGATCGGGCCGCCGCGGCCGAAGCCAAGCAGTACGAGATTGCGCTGAAGCAGAAGCGCGACGAGATCAGCCCGGCCGATGCCTTGCGCGAGCTTGAAACGCTTTCGGTGATGTGGCGCGGCGATGCCGTCGAGGCCAAGACGTTGCAAATGATGGCGCGTCTCTATGCCGATACCGGACGTTTCGCCGAGTCGCTCGCGGCGGTGCGTACCGCGACCAGGCTGCAGCCGAATTCCGACGCCTCGCGGCAGGCCCAGGACGCCGCGGCGGCCTTGTTCGCGCAGATCTTTCTCAGTCCAAAGGGCGATGATCTTCCGCCGATCGACGCGCTGGCGATGTTCTACGAAAATCGCGATTTAACGCCGATCGGCCGCCGCGGCGACGAAATGATACGTCGGCTGGCGGACCGCCTGATCGCGGTCGATCTGCTCGATCAGGCCAGCGAACTCCTGCAGTATCAGGTCGAGCACCGGCTGGAGGGCGCGGCGCGCGCCCAGGTGGCAACGCGGCTCGCGATGGTCTACCTCACCAATCGCAAGCCCGAGCGCGCCATCACCGCGCTTCGGTCCACGCGCATCGCCGATCTGTCGGGCGAGCTGCGGCAACAGCGGCTGTTGCTGGAGGCGCGGGCGCAAAGCGACGTCGGACGTCACAATCTGGCGCTCGACATCATCTCGAACATTCCCGGTCGCGAAGCGATCCGGCTGCGCTCCGACATCTTTTGGGCGGCGCGGCAGTGGCGCGAGTCGGCGGAACAGATCGAACTCTATTATGGCGAGCGCTGGCGCGATTTCAAACCGCTCAATCCGGTGGAGAAAAGCGATGTGATTCGCGCCGTGGTCGGTTACGCGCTGGCCGAGGATGGCATCGGCCTGGCGCGGTTCCGCGAAAAATATGGCCCGCTGATGAGCGGCGATGCCGACCGCGCCGCGTTCGAGACCGCAAGCAAGCTGTCCACCGGCAACAGCGCCGAATTCGAGAAGATCGCGAAGATGGCGGCCGGCGTCGACACGCTCGACGGCTTCCTGCGCGAAATGAAGACGCGATGGCCGGACATGAGTGCCCGGGCGCCGCTGCCGGCGGCGGCCAAAGCCGATCCGGATCCAACCGGTGCGCTGCCGCAGATCGTCGGAGTGGAGAAGGCCGAGGCCGCGAGGTAGCGCTTGCGGATCAGACGGCTCTCGACAGCGGCCTGCCGAATCGGCAACCTGCGGCGCACCGACAGGGGAAGAGCCGCCATCGTGAGCAAACCAATCAGGACCGAAGCCGAGCTGATCGCGATGGCGCGAGCCGAACTGAAAGCCCACGCCGATTGTCCCGACGGCATCGCGATCACCGTTCTTCCCAACGCCGAGGGCTGGGAATTCCGCACCTCGGCCGACGCGGCGACGGTCGCCAAACCCGGCTATCCCGAATGCGTGGCGCTGATCGTGCAGATCGGCGACCATCTCAGCAAACAGTTTGATGTGAAGGGCTGAGCGCCCATCCCGCCACCGGGTGAGGCACCATGAAATGCCAGCGTCGCACATTCCTTGAACTGGCGGGGGCCGTCGTGGCGGCCGTGACTTTGCCGCACCGGCTATCGGCGAACGACTATCCGGCGCGGCCAGTGCGCATCGTCGCCGGCTTTGCCGCCGGCGGCGGGGTCGACATCACCGCGCGCCTGATCGGGCAATGGCTTGGCGAGCAGTTCGGCCAGCCCTTCGTCATCGAGAACCGGCCGGGAGCCGGCGGCAATATCGGCACCCTGGCCGTCGTCGCCGCGGCCCCGGACGGATATACGCTGCTGCTGGCCACCGTCCCCAACGCGGTCAACGCCTCGCTCTACACCAAGCTCGATTTCAACTTTATGCGCGACATCGCGCCGGTCGCGGGCATCATCGCGGTGCCGATGGTCATCCTGCTCCATCCATCCGTTCCGGCCACCACGGTTCCCGAGTTTATCCTGCATGCGAAGGCCAATCCGGGAAAGCTCAACATGGCATCGGCCGGCAATGGCAGCGCGCCGCACATGGCCGGTGAGTTGTTCAAGATGATGGCGGGCGTGAACTTGGTCCATGTGCCCTATCGCGGCCAAGGTCCAGCCCTGACGGATCTATTGGCTGGTCAGGTGCAAGTGCTGTTCGCCACCACCCCCGGAACCACCGACTACATCGGAAGCGGCAAGCTGCGCGCCCTTGCCGTGACCACAGCCTCGCGCGCGGCAATGCTGCCGGAGCTGCCGACCGTGGGCGAATTTGTCAGCGGCTACGAAGCCAGCCAGTGGTATGGCATCGCTGCGCCGGCCAAGACGCCCGCCGACATCATCGACCGGCTCAACCAGGCCATCAATGCCGGCCTCGCCGACCCCGGGATCAAAGCCCGGCTTGCCGCCATCGGCGGCGAGCCGCTGCCGGGGTCGGCGGCCGCGTTCGGCCGGCTGATCGCGGAGGAAACCGAAAAATGGGCCAAGGTGGTCCGCGCCGCCGGCATCAGGCCGGAATAAGGCACGAGGCCGATTGACGGGTGGCTTCTGATCAAGCCGTCAGCGTTGATGTCCCGGCTTGCCAGGCTCAGCAGAATGACTCAGGCCGACATCACGACCGCCGTGTTCGTGAGTTTCATGCGGGAGGGCAGGCCAGAACTCACCCCTGGAAAATCAAGTACCCAATCTCTGCCGGTTCAATGCCCGCATCGTTGCCAAGTCAGCCAGGCGTTTACATTCCACCAGCAAGACCTTGACGCGAGACGCTCACTACCTGTGAACGCAAGACTGGCCAGGCGTCATCGCGAGCTGGGTGGATCGACCGCCGTCTCGGCGTCAGCCGTGTCGGCATGGATGGCCTGCTGGATCAGCCGTTCGGTGGTCTGCTCGAAATACAGCCAGAGGTCGGTGTGCAGGTCAGAAAATTGCCGCCACACCACGGTATCGAAAAAGCGTCGCGGCGCTCGGACCATGATCGTCGTCGCGCGCTGACGCGAATATCGGAACGGCCGAATGCCATAACGCCGGCACAACGCGATGAACAGCCGCACCGACCATTGGTCCGGCAGGCTGAACTTCATCTCGATCGGGGGATCGTGACGACTGACCTCCTCAAGCTTGGCCTTCAGCCGCTCCGCCGCGGCCTCGGCGGCATCGCGTTCTCCGGCGGTCGCCGCGCCGTAATACAGCGCCTCCACCTTCCTCAGCCGATCGCGAAGCTGATCTTCGATCCGCATGCCGTCGCTCCTCTAGAGCCTCTCAAGCAACGAAGCCACCGGGCAAACCGGGCGTCAATCGCGGAAAATACGCCGTCCACACGTCAATGTGCCTCAAGGAATTCCCTCACAGGTATGAGCGAACGATCCGGCGCTTCCTGTTGCGGCAAATGGCCCAATCCCGGCAGCAAGACCAACCTTTGGTTTTGCAGAAACTTCGCATAATCATGGGCGTTCGCCGGTGGAATCATCGCGTCCTTTTCACCCCACAGCAGAAGAGTGGGTGCACTGATGGTTCGTAACAGCGGTCCGGGCTCGACCAGTTCCGTCTGCGCCAAGCGGGCGATCATGGCATCGCGGTTGCCGGGACCCAGCAGCAGATCATGGGTGCGCGTCACGATTTCGTCGGTCAGCCCGGCCGGATCAGCATAGGCGGGTTTCAGATTCATCTTCAGCAACGTCTTGGGCAAGGCGTAACGCATCAATCTGACCATCGAGGGGACGGATGGCCGCTTGCCGTATTCCTCGCCGGGGCCGGCAAAGCCGTCGGGCGAAATGAGCACGAGCTTGTCGACACGCGTGGGAACCGCGGCGGCGAATTTCCAGGCGATCCTGCCTCCCATCGAATTGCCGATCAGGGAAGCTTTGGCCACACCGAGTTGGTCCATCAGCGCGGCCAAGACCCGCATGCTGCGCGCGTCGGAATAATCGCCGTTCGGATCGGCCCCTGAAAGCCCTGCACCCGGCATATCGAAATGGATGACCCGGTAGTCGGAGGACAATTGCCTGGCCCAGGCTTCCCAGGTGTGAAGGCTTGAGCCGAAACCATGCAGAAGAATCAGCGTCGGCGCTTGCTTTCGCCCGATGTCACGGACGTGCAGCTGGATTTCATCCATCCGCAGCAGATCGCCTGGGTCGGCGAGATATCTGGCCTCAAGGTCCCGTCGTGATTTATCCGGGGTCCAGAGCCATAGGCCGACGCCGATCAGGACAACCAGAATGGTGAGAATGGCCGCAAACAGCAGGTTCATAGGCCTGACCTGTCATTTGCTGTGATCCAAGCGGGCGTTCCCTTCGTAGACGGATCCGGAGTATCGAGATGGCCTTGCTGGTAATCGTAGTGCTGTTGTTGGTCGTCATGCCAGTGCTGTTGTATCTTATGGCTCGAGGTGTGAAAGCCTACACCGTCAGAAGACCCAAATGGCTCGATTTTCCGAGCCCTCGCACGAGTGAAGACCAACGCCGCATCGAAGCGCTCAAGAGGGACAAGTCGTGATGGCGCAATATCCATCGCTGGCCGTTTTCCTTGCGATTGTGGCATGACCAGATGCTGCCTGTGCTGTTTTATTGCGCGATTGCCACGCATTTGGCCGCCGTGCTGAGTCATCACTTTGTGGCGCGGCGTGTGACCGATGTTCGGCGAATGCTGCGCTGACACGGCCCGCGAATCTCGCCTGCGGCGTTGTGGAAGTAGATCCTGTCAGCGTCATTGCGGCTGCAGGCCGCGCCAGGCGGCGACGAATCGCGCCGCGCGATCGGCAACCTCGGCGATCGTCATCGCCGGCTTGAACAACGCCGAACCGAGCCCGAAACCGACGGCGCCGGCGGCGAAATAGGGCGCCATGGTCTCCGGCGTGATGCCGCCGACCGGGAGGATGCGCGTGCCCGCGGGTAGCACGGCGCGCATGGCGCCGACCGCGGCCGGTGGAATCATCTCGGCCGGAAAGGCCTTCAAGGCATCGGCGCCCGCGGCCAGCGCGGCGAAGGCTTCGGTCGGGGTCGCTATCCCCGGCGCGACAAAGGTCCCGAGATCCTTGCCGGCGCGGATGATGTCGGTGTCGCAATGCGGCATCACGATCAATCGTCCACCCGCGCCCGCCACCTCGCGCGCGGCCTGGATCGACAATACGGTACCGGCGCCGACGAGGGCGACCGCACCAAAGTGTTCCGACAGCAGACGGATCGATCGCAACGGCTCGGGCGAATTGAGCGGCACCTCGATCAGGCGAAACCCGGCATCGAACAGCGTCTGCCCGATCGCCAGGGCCAAATCGGGATGCAGCCCGCGCAAGACGGCGATCAGCGGCAGCTTTCGCATCGCAGCGTCGAAATCCAGCATTCGCATCACCCTGCGTTCGGGTTGAGGGGACAGGGAGGCTCACAACGGAAGCTTGCGTTGTTGTGCTATTCGCCACAAGCCTAGCGCTGCGGCATCTTCGTTTCCAGCGGTCGTGGAAATTCCGGCCTGTCGAAAGGCCGTTTGATAACGCTCGACCAGGATGTCGCCGCCGACGATCAAGGGCGCGATCTCGGCAAGGCCCCAGCGCCTGGACAGCGCCAGTCCTTCGCCGATCTCGGCGCCGATCAAAAGTCCCGACAGTGCGGCCGGCGCCAGCTCCGGGGCCATCTCGTCAAACAGGCCGCGCGCTCGCAGGCTGAACAGCGACTGCATCAATCGCGCCTCGCCATCGAGACAAGCCGCCAACCCCCACGCAAAACTTCGCTCCAGCGCCGCGACGTTCATGCTGGGATCGCTGTCCGGCATCAGCCGGGCCAGGATGGTGTGACGCCGCAAGGCCTGATACATTTCGCCGGTCATGAAGGTGACAAAATCGCGGATCTGCCCATCCTCGATCAGGACCCATTTGCAGTGCGTGCCGGGCAGCACGATCAGACGTCGTTCGCCGCCGAGCGTTAGGCCGAGGATTTGGGTCTCCTCGCCGCGCATCACATCGCGCCGGCCATCGGCGTCGCGCAGCGCGACGCCGCCCACGATGTGGGCGTTGATGTCGCCCGGCACCGGGGTCAGGTGATTGGCCAGCGTCGCGATATCGGCGGGACACGACACATAGGGGGCTTCGATCCAGCCCTGCCGCGATCCGATCATGCCGGACATCAGGATCGGGACATTGGGCGCGTCGCCCTCGCCGACGATGCCCTCCAGCACCTCACGAAATCCCGCACCCTCGACCTTCAGGATGCCCTGATCAGAGCGAGTGCGATCGATGATCTCGCCCGTCGGCGCAAATCGCCACAGCCGCATCGAGGTCGTGCCCCAGTCGACACCGATCAGCGCCGTCTGGCTCATGCTTCGGCCTTAGGCCGGCGCAGGCGATGCCAGCGGCTTGCCTTTTTCGACAACATAGGTGCTGACGATCACCGTCTTGACCGCGCCGTTCTTGGCTCCGGCATGCGGCGTCTCGACCGGCACCTGGAAGCCGTCACCGGGCTTCAGCGCGCGGGTTTCCTGGCCCTGGATCGGCAGTTCGAGGCCGCCCGACACGACGTAGCCGGACTCGATGCCGGGGTGGGTGTGCCGCGCCACCAGGGTGCCCGGATCGATGTTGACTTCAACGACGAGCGTCACATAGCCGGGCACCGGGCCGTCCATCTGCGACAGGATCTTGCGCGAGAAGCCCGCCGGTGCCGGCGGAGGGGTGCTTTGCGCCGACGCCTCGGTCGCCACAAATTCAGCGAGCCCGCACAGCGCACAGGATGCAAAACCGGCAAAGCCACGTCGTGTCAGCATGATCGTATCCTCCTCGTTTCCAGATCATCAGCGTCCAGATTGATGCGCAGCAATAGTAGGCCTTTAGGCGCGGTGTGCAAGGCAGAGAGTTTGTAACCGGTTTAGCGCCATCTGGTGCTGTTGCCATAGCCGCGAACGAGCCTCTATGATCCAGCATGATCGAGCTGCGCCAATCGCAGAGAGCGCGGCCTCAGGGAAACGACAACGGGACGCCATCATGCCAACGCTCCGAACAACAAGCTCGAAGACAGCGATGCGTGCATTGCCGGCGATATTTTTTGCCGCGCTGATCGGGCTCGTCAGTGAGAACCTGTGGGCGCAGAGCTCTGACCGCACCATCGACGAGATCAAGGCCGAAACGCTCGCCAGGGCACAGACCGGCGCCTATCCGGCGTTGGGCATCCAGCCGGCCGATGCCAGCGATGCGCTCGGCCGTATCAGCAGTCGTGATCCCAATGAATGGGCCGCGGCCTGGAGCGCGGTCGCCGACGGCTACATGGCCAAGGCCAGGGCCGCGAGTGAGCCTAAGGAGGCCGATGCGAACTTTGTGCGCGCCTGGCGGCTTTATTATTTCGGGCAGTGGCCGGCGCCGACCTCGGCCGGCAAACAGGCGGCCTATCAGCGCGCCGTTGAGGCCTATCTTGCGCATGCCCGCTATCTTGATCCGCCGCTCGAAGTGGTGCGCATTCCCTTTGAAGGCAGCGAGATTGTCGGCTACCTGCGGCTGCCTGCCCATGCGCCGCGGCCGGTGCCGCTGGTACTGGCAATCTCGGGTCTGGACAGCCGCAAGGAAACCGTTGCCGAAACCTATGCGGCGGCGTTGCCGGAAGGCATCGGCTTCTTCGCGGTCGACAGCCCCGGCACCGGTCAGGCCCCGATCAAGGCAGGCGAGAACGCCGACCGGATGTATTCGCGCGTGCTGGATTATCTCGCGTCGCGACCGGAAATCGATCAAAGCCGCATCCTGGTGCATGGCCAGAGCTATGGCGCCTATTGGGCCGCCAAGCTGGCGCACACCGAGGCCAAGCGGCTCGTCGCCGCCGTCACCCAATCGCCGCCGATCCACCGCACCTTCCAGCCCGATTTCTTCCGCAGCCGGATGTACACGCGCGAATACCTGTTCGACTATGTACCGGCCAGCCTGTTCGTCTACGGACTGAAATCGACTGACGAATTGCTTTCCTTGCTGCCGAAGATGTCGCTGCAGGCGCAAGGGTTGCTCGGCAAGCCGACGGCGCCGATCCTGGTGGTCGGCGGCAGCCGCGACACCCAGGTGCCGATCGATGATCTGGAACTGCTCATCAACAGCGGCAGCGAGCCACGTGAGGCCTGGATCAATCCGGCAGGCGGCCACATGGGCCGCAACGCCACGGCGTGGCCGGATCCGGTGATCTTCCGCCAGGTCATCCTGCCCTGGGAACTGCGGCATCTCAATCCGAAGCATATCAACTGATGATCCAGGGGAAGCTTGGAACAAAGAGCGGTGTCGCGCGTTTGTTTGGGGGTTGGCTTGAGGGTGGCTCAAAGGGGGGGAATAGGTGCCTGAAGAAGAGGTATCTGTACGATCAGGCAGATCATTCCCGACCGCCACTGGTGAACTCGCCTCCCTGATAAGACAGTTCGATTGGGTCAAAACCAGCCTCGGCCCGCTTGAGGCATGGCCTCAGAGCCTGAAAACCGTCACCGAGATCTTGCTGCGCTCTCCCGTTCCCATCGTTCTGTTGTGGGGCGAAGACGGCGTGATGATCTATAACGACGCCTATTCGGTATTCGCCGGCGGCCGCCACCCACAATTGCTTGGATCCAAAGTGCGCGAGGGTTGGCCGGAGGTTGCCGACTTCAACGACCATGTGATGAAGGTCGGCCTTGGCGGCGGCACGCTCGCCTATAAGGACCAGGAGCTCACGCTCTATCGGCACGCCCGCCCCGAACAGGTCTGGATGAATTTGGACTATTCCCCCGTCTTGGACGAGGCGGGCCGGCCGGCGGGGGTCATCGCCATCGTCGTCGAGACCACGGAACGCGTGATCGCCGAACGCCGATTGAGCGAAAGCGAGGGTCGCTTCCGCGCCCTCGTCAACGCGACATCAGACGTGGTTTACCGGATGAGCCCGGACTGGAAGCAGATGCGACAATTGGACGGCCGCGGCTTCATGGCGAACACCGACAGTCCAACAATTGCATGGATGGATGAATATGTTCCGCCCGAAGACCGCCCCATCGTCGCCGATGCCATTGCGCGCGCCATCAGCGCCAAGGGCGTGTTTCAACTCGAGCACAGGGTGAAGCGGCTTGACGGGTCGATCGGCTGGACATCCTCGCGCGCGGTACCGCTTATGGACGATCAAGGTGAGATCGTCGAATGGTTTGGCGCGGCCAGCGACATCACCGCGCGCCGCAAATCGGAGGAGGTGCTTCGCGCCAACCGGGATGAACTGCAACGCGTCAATAAAATCCTCCATGAATCGGAAAGGGCACTGCGGGATCGCGAGAATGATCTCGCCCGCGTTCAGCAGATAGCCAGGGTCGCGGGGGTAACGGTCGACCTCACGAGCGGTTTCGACAACGGGCGTCGATCGCCGGAATATATGCAAATACACGGCTTGGATCCGAAAGCCGTGGATACGCATGACGACTGGGTCAGGCGACTTCATCCGGAGGACCGGAAGCAGGCGCTCCAGCACTTTCTGATGGCCGTCAATAGCACAGAAACACGATATTCGTCCGAATACCGCATCGTCAGGCCGAACGATGGGCAGGTGCGATGGATCGCGTGCGAAGCGCAGATCGAACGGGATGCAAGCGGCCGGCCGCTGCGAATGGTGGGTGCCCACATGGACATCACCGAGCGCACGCTGGCGAAGGAACTGCTCATCGAAAGCGAAGAGCGCTTCCGTCTCATCGCCAACAGCGCGCCGGTGCCGATGTGGGTCAGCAAGCTGGACGGGACACGTGGATTTGCCAACCAGGCCTATCTGGATTTTCTGGGTCTGGATTATGAAAAGGCGCTGGTTTTCGATTGGCGCACGATTCTTCATCCCGACGATCTGACGCGGATTGTCGATGAAAGCCGTGCGGGGGAAGCGTCGCTCAAGCCCTTCGTCCTGGAAGCGCGCTATCGGCGGGCGGACGGGAAGTGGCGGTGGATGCGGTCGGAGTCGCAGCCGCGCTGGGATCCGGCTCGAAAACATATCGGCTTCATCGGCGTGGCGCACGACATTACCGCGGCCAAGGAGGCCGAAGGCGAGCTTCGTCGCCTCAATGAAACGCTGGAGCAGCGCATCAGGCAGCGCACCTCGCAGCTGGAAACGAACGAAGCGCAGTTGCGAGCGATCTTCGAAACCACCAACCAGTACCAGGGGCTGTTGGATCTCGGGGGTAACCTGTTGTACGTGAACAAGACGGCGCTGGCGGCAGTCCAGGCCGTCCCGGCCGACATTGTCGGCAAGCCGTTCTGGGATTCCCCCTGGTTTGCCGCAACCGAGGGCGCGCGGGATGTCGTTGTCGGTGCATTCGATGCGGCCAGGCGCGGCGAGAGCCCGCGCACCGAAATGCTTCTGCATTTGCCCATCGGCGATCGCTTGTTCGAATTCGCCATGCGGCCGGTGCTGGACCAGATCGGCGCCGTTGCCAGCATCCTGACCGAAGCCGTCGACATTACCGACCGTCGCCAGGCCGAAGAGGCGTTGCGCCAATCCCAGAAAATGGAGGCGGTCGGACAGCTCACTGGCGGCGTCGCGCACGACTTCAACAATCTCTTGACCATCATCCGCTCGGCCACCGATTTCCTTCGCCGCCGCGAGCTGACCGAGGAGCGCCGCCGGCGCTACATCGATGCCATTTCCGATACCGTGGACCGCGCCTCCAAGCTGACCGCGCAATTGCTGGCGTTTGCCCGTCGCCAGCCCTTGACCCCCGAAGTGTTCGACGTCGGCCGGCAAGTCGATGCGATCGTGAAGCTGATCCGGCCGCTGGTGGGAGGAAGAATCCAGATCGGGCTGGAGATCTGTGACCATGAATGTTTTGCGTTGGCGGACCTCGCCCAGTTCGAGACCACGCTCATTAACCTCGCCGTGAACAGCCGGGACGCCATGAACGGGGAAGGTGTCATTTCGATCCGGGTCGAAAAGGCCCATGAGATTCCGTCATCCGCGACCACCGCAAGGCGAAACGGGAAATTCATCGCCATCTCGATCAGGGACGTGGGCATCGGCATCCCGCCTGGGAAGCTCTCGGCAATTTTCGAGCCATTTTATACAACCAAGGAGGTCGGCAAGGGCACGGGTCTGGGGCTGAGCCAATCGCTCGGTTTCGCCAAGCAGTCAGGTGGGGAAATCATGGCGGAAAGCGTGGTGGGCCAAGGCTCGACCTTTACGGTCTACTTGCCCCAGGCAGAAGCGCCGCACCGCCACTCGGACGTTGCCGCGCTTAGTTTCGACGGTGCCGCGACCGGCCGTGGTCGTCGAATCCTGGTCGTGGAGGATAATGAGGATATCGGAAAAATCTCCACGGAACTGCTGCAGGATTTGGGTTACGAAACCCGGCGGGCCGACAACGCCAGGCAGGCGCTGGCCCTGATTGCCGCCGACCCATTGGCGTTCGATCTGGTGTTTTCCGACGTGATCATGCCCGGGATGAACGGCGTTGAACTCGCCGGCATCATTCGCAAGCAATATCCCGATCTTCCGGTAGTGCTGACGAGCGGATACAGCAACGTGCTGGCAGAGAACGCCCATCATGGATTTGAATTGATTCAAAAGCCCTATTCGGTCGAGACACTTTCGCGCGCCTTGCGCAGGGCCATTCTGGAACGGCCATCCACGAACCAGCGATCCCGGGCATCGCCATTGGCCTGAACAGAAATGAAGGCGAGGCGCCGCCCGGAATCAAAATGCGTAGCTCGCCCCGATTTGCATACCCTGCGCCAGGAACGAGGAACCGTTGAAGAGCGGCACGGGGCGCGGGGCGCCCGTCAACGTCGCGCCGGCGCCGTTGATGGCGGGGTTGCCGGTGAGGTTGAGCGTGGTGTCGATCTGGTCGCCGGGGCGCACAACGCTGCTGAGGTAGATGAGGTCGTAGCCGACGAAAACACGCATTCCGTTGGAGAATCTGTAGCCCAACTCCACTTGCGCTTCCGGCACCGCGGCGAACTGGTTGCGGGTCTGCTGGCCGATGTTCGTCAACTGCGTAAAGATGGCGCCCGGCGTTATCCCGGATGGAACGCCAAAGCCGTTGCCGGCGACGGCCGAGTTACCGTTAATGGAAACGGTTTGATAGTTGTCCCCGACCGCGACCTTGGCGACCACCGAGCCGTCGAATTGAGCGAACTGCCTCTGCGCCTTGACGCCGAGTTGCGCGCCGAAGAATTGATTCCTGGTCGAAAAGTTGTCGGTGCCGGTGAAGCTGCCAAATAGAAACGGCGGCAGCAAGCTCTCGACACTGACAATCGAAAGCCCTTCGCGCAGGTCGATATAGCGAAGGCCGGCGATGACGGACACGCTCGCTCCCGGACCGCTATAGGCGCGATAGAGGCCGTTAGCCTCGATGCCCCAGAACTGAAGCGATGAGCTGACGGTCTGTCCGCCCGCCGCAAAACCGGGATCGGCCAGCACGAACGACGAGGAGCCCAGCGGAAAGCCTGCTCCGGGTGGAACATTGAAAAATGGCACGCGCAGGGAAGGCGAACCGGCCGAACTCGACGAAAAGCTTGCGCTGCGGCTTCCCAGCACGAAGCCGGAAGCCTCGATGCCGAGCCTCGGATCGGAATCCAGCCAGCGGCCGATGGTCAGCCGACCACCGGGCAACAGGCCGTATCCCAAATGATCGGGCGAAAGAACGACGGTGCCGGGAAATCCGATTGCGCCACCAAATCCGGTCAAGGCGGACGGCGAGCCCGGAACAAATGTCGTCAACGTTGGAGGCAGAGGCGCCGACTTCACCGACCACAGCAGCGCCTCAGCGCTCACCCACCAGGTTGGCGCGGGCGATGGTTTCGGTGGTGCTTTCAGCGGCAAGTCCGCCGCGCCTGCGCCGGCAAATGCGCCCGAGGTCAACAGTGCGGCGACGATCCAAGCGAGCGTTTTCAAGGAAATCTTTCGAGGATAATCTCTGAAGATCGGCTAGATTAACACTCGGGGTCGAGGAGTTCTGTCGCACTTCCGCAACACGTGCGAACAATCAGTTGGGCTTGCCGGAATAGCCATCGACGCGACCGAGCAAGCGATGGGCTACGCTAGATGGGCTTCAATATCTGTCTTTGGGCTCGTCGGGCCAGGACGCGCGGCGCCAGCCTCAGGCGCGGCGCGTCCGCCCGAGCCTTACCGGCCGGGGACTCGCGGCCGCAACAGGAGTTTGCCGGAAATCAAGTTCGGCACTTCGTAAGGTGAGCCTACGGCCAGCACATGGCTCAATGCAATCAGCCGGTTCGGGAGCTTCGCCGGCGGCGGGTTCTGGAACGAATAGGACGTCGGATTGTGGCAGAGGAAGCAGTTCAGCACTTTGCCGATCGGAGCATTGTCGGCGTTCTGAATGAAGGTCTCAGCGGTGGCGTTCGCCAGATCCAGCGAACCGACCGCATCGGTCTGGTTGCTGTTGAGGTTATAGGAATTGGGCAGCATCCACACCGTGCCGATCAGATCATAGTTGGCGAACGTCGATTGCGGCGGCGTAAAACCGGACACGGCTTTTTGAGCTTGCGAATTGAGGATGATGACGTTGCCCGGCCCGTTCGGCTGGTTCTCGCCGCCGGTCGCATTTTCCTGCACCACGTTGGTCGGGGGCGTGATTTTCTGGGTCGCCGCGTCGAGAACCAGGCGCGTCGGCGAAGATGTCGGGTCGAGCGGGATGTTCACCTGCGAGAACGGTGTGCCACCCTTGTAGAACGTGTAGCTCCTGGGATCCTTGCGGGTCGGCGAGGGCGTGAAGGTGTTATCCGGCGTCGCCGGGGAATTTGTCTTGTGTTCGAACGTCGCCCACAGGAACTCCGGGTGATTGTCGGTGAGGCCGACCACGTGCAGGCCCACCAGCGCGACGGTTGCCGTCACGAACCTTCCCGGCACCGGTTGAATGGTGACAAGACCCGGCGTGACCTTGGTTTCCAGCGCCGGTACTTCTGCCTGCGTGGTGTAGGCGCCGGCCGGCGGCGGTTGTCCCGGATCGAGCCTCAGCCAGGTGGCCTTGAAGACGGCGGCGCCGACGTCGAAGGAAGAGCTGGCTGGCTGACTTTGGTAGCCGCCGGTGGCGATCAGGTTTTTCCGCGCCGTGTCGAAATAGGACTTGTTCATGTGAACGGAGGCGTAGACCGGGTAGCCGTTCTGGGCGACCAGCATGTTGCCGTCGGCTTCGACGATGGCGCCCGCGCCTTCGGTAAAGCCGGGAAGACCCACGAAGGTGTCCGAACGGGCGGCGAGCTGCAGGGGACGCGGCTTGGGCTCGCCGGCATTCTCGCCGGTGGTGAGCAGGTCGGCCGGCGTGGCCAAGGTCAGAAAGCGCGGCACCATGGCGCCCGACGCCGGGTCCTTGATCAGCGCGGTGGCCCAGACGAACGCTTCCCACGACCATTGATGAAAGTTGCAGTCGGGCGTCGGCAGGACCTTGGTGTCGGAGGTCGGAATTGCAACGTCCGGCTTCAGGTAGTTGTTCAGTCCTTCCGCCCAGCCGAACCTGGGACAGCCTTTGGCGGGCGGTGGCGGCGCCGCGCCGGCAACGTTGTCGAAAAGGCCGGCGAAGGAAATCGCGGCGATGGCCAGTGCGGCGATGAATCGCTGTCGTTGTTTCATGGTGAGTAATCCCTTGGTGTTCAAAAATGATTGTTTGAAAAACGTGGCTTGGAAAACCAGCGGCACCGCACTGACGGGCGATACCGCGGGCAAGCATAGTGGCAATCCTTGTCCATGCAACTAAAAATAGATCTCTCGTCGTGTGAACTGTCTCACAAGACCGCCGCTACTGTTCTGGTTCTGACGCTTCGTCTCTTCTCGGCGTCATTGCGGGACGCGTCCTTGCGCGAGCCCGGAATGACGGAAACAATTGCCAGCTGGCAAGTGCTCGTCGCGATGCTGGCGCGAGATCAAGCCCGCCAACTCACTGTCCAGCTCATGTTGACCGGCAACGGGCCTACGCCGAGCCACGGCAACGCGCCTATCCCCCGTAGCTCTGCACCAGGCTGCCCGCCACCAGCGACCAGCCGTCGACCAGCACGAAGAAGATCAGTTTGAAGGGCAGCGAGACCACGACCGGCGGCAGCATCATCATGCCCATCGACATCAACACCGAGGCGACCACGAGATCGATGATCAGAAACGGCAGGAACAGCAAAAAGCCGATCTCGAAGGCGCGTTTCAGTTCGGAGATCATGAAGGCCGGCACCAGGATCCGCAGGGACATCTCTTCCGGCGTCGCCGGCGGCGGTTCGCCCGACAGGTCCATGAACAGCTTCAGGTCCTTCTCGCGGACGTTCTTCTGCATGAACCCGCGCAGCGGCACCGAGGCACGCTGCAGCGCGTCTTCGACACTGATCTGGTTGGCGACCAAGGGCTTGATGCCGTCGTCGTAGGATTTCTGCAGCACCGGCCCCATCACGAAGGCGGTCAGGAACATGGCGAGCGCAATGATCACGGAATTGGGCGGCGCGGTCGCGGTGCCCATCGCAGTGCGCAACAGCGACAGCACCACGACGATCCGGGTGAACGACGTCATCATGATCAGGATCGACGGCGCGATCGACAGCACCGTCAGAAGCGCGATCAACTGGATCGCGCGCTCGGTGACGCCGCCATTGCCTTGCCCGAGATTGATGCTGATATCCTGCGCCAGCGCCGGTTCGATGAACAAACCGGCTGATATCAGGATGGCACCAAATAAAACTCTACGCGTGAAGGTCCGCGGCCTCACGAACTGGGCTTCGGGCGGCCCAGCAATGACGCCATCTCGTCTTCCAGATTTTCAAAACCACTCTTCGGCGCGGCGACCGGCGGAGCAACTGGCGGCTCGCTGCGGGACGGGCTACGGAGCGGCGGCGGCTCGGGCGCCACCGGCGGTGCTCCGACCCGCGGTTCGCTGGCTTCGCCGGCCGGCCGGCGAAGCGCGGCTTCGAGCCGCTGCGCCATCTCGGCCAGGTTTTGGTCGGCCGCCGATGGCACCTGGGGCGGGGGCGGAGCAGGTGGAGGCGGCGGGGGCGGCGCGGCGGCGCGTTCCGGGGCGCGAAGCGGCGGCGGCTTCGGCGCTTCGCTCGAGCGTGGCGGGCGCGGTATCACGGGTTCGTTGCGCGAGGTGACCCGCGAGGGCATCGGCTCGCCGCGCAGCTCCGGGCGGGGCTCCGGACGCCCGCCCAGCGGCTCCGGCGTGAAGCCGGTCAGGGGATCGTTGCGCTCGGTACTTCGGCGCTCCGAAAGCGGCGGCGCCGGGCGACGCATCTCGTCGGCAAAAGAGGGCCGCAGCGGGCGCGGTGGCGGTTCGGGCATCTGCGGCTCCTGGTGATCGAAGGTCTCGGACCGCGCCCCCTCGCCGTCGCCAAAGCCGCTCAAATCGGGCAGCGGCGCGATTCGGGGCTGAGCCTCGGCGCCGACGCCTTGCCGTTGCGGCATCTGATCCCGTGCCGGCGTGGCACGAACGATATTGGCCTCGACGACGATATCGGTGGGGCCGCCGATCATCAGCAGATGTTCGACATTGTCGCGCCGCACCAGCACCAGCCGCCTGCGGCCGTCCACGGCGGCGGCGTCGATCACGGCCAGACGCGGCATCCGGCCGCGATTGGGGCTGGTGCCGAGGCGATTTCCGGCGAATCGGCGCACCAGCCAGGCGGCAACGCCGATCAGCGCCAAAACCGCCACAAATGCAAAGAAGAATGTCAGCGCCTGCATGCTCTGTCCCCGGTAAATAACGACTTATTCAGGTCTCTGGTTTCTCGAACGCAGAACGGAACCGACACGACAGACGGCGAAGAAACCTCAGATTTGGCCCCACTGGTTAACATCCCGCGGCAAAATCTGCCGCCCCGGTTCTTAATAACCTATGAATCGGCCAGGCCAAAATGACTTCTCAGGATTCCAACCTCAATGATTGGGCTGCTTGACGCGGCGTTTGCTGGTGAAATGGCCTGAAATCGAAAGCCAGAGGCCAACCCGGGCCGAGGTCGCTGTGCGGCCCCTGATGGCGCTCTTAACCTGCCATTAACCATACACGCGGCAAATTCTGCCCACCCGAGCGGCGATCGCGCCGCGAAGGGTGAGGGGGGAGAGCGCCGCGATGGCCATCAACGATCTTCCGGTCTTGTCGGCCCTGCGCACCAGGATGCAGTGGCATCAGGAGCGGCAGCGCGTGCTTTCCGAAAACGTCGCCAACTCCGACACGCCGAACTTCAAGCCGCAGGATCTGGTCGAGCCGACCTTCGATAAGACGGGCGGCAGCGTCGGATCGACCGGGGCGCTGGCCATGATGCGCACCTCTGCCGCGCATATTGCCCCGTCGGACGGTGGCCGCCAAAGCTTCGATCCGGATCGCACGGAAAAGTTCGAGACCCGGCCCGCCGGCAACTCCGTCAATCTGGAGGACCAGATGCTCAAGGTCTCCGCCAACCAGATGGACTACGCGGCGGTCACCTCGCTCTACAGCAAGAGCCTGCATCTCATCAAGACCGCGATAGGCAAGGCCTAAGGCCGACGAGGTTGGGAAAAGGAAGACCATGGCAGACCGTCAAGTCATCGCAGACTTCGCCCGCTCGATGGGCATCGCGACGTCAGGCCTGCGCGCGCAGGCAGCGCGGATACGGGTGATCTCGGAAAACATCGCCAATGCGGATTCCACGGCTGCAACACCCGGTGGCGACCCCTATCGCCGCAAGATCCCGACCTTTGCTTCCGAACTCGATCGCACCCTGGATGCCAAGGTGGTTACGCTCGGCCGGGTCGCCGCCGATCCGTCGGACTTTCGCATCAAGCACGATCCCGGCAACCCGGCGGCGGATGCGGCCGGCGACGTCAAATATCCCAACGTCAATTCGCTGGTCGAAATGACCGACATGCGCGACGCGCAGCGGTCCTACGAAGCCAACCTCAACATCATCTCCGCCACCCGCCGGATGATCCAACGCACGCTCGACATCCTCAAGACCTGAACAGGAAAGCTAAAACCATGGCTTCACCCACCGTCGCTGCGAACGCCTACGCCAACCTCGCCCGCATATTGGACACCGGCGGCGCCGGCAAGACCTCCGACGCCAGCAGCGGCCCGGCCTTCGGCGACCTGGTCAAGGAGGCGCTCGGAAGCGTCATCGATGGCGGACGGAAATCCGATGCACAGACCGTGGCGATGGCATCCGGCAAGGCCAATGTCATGGATGTGGTCACGGCGGTGGCGGAAACCGATGTCGCGGTGTCGACGCTGGTGTCGGTGCGCGACAAGGTGATCCAGTCCTACGAAGACATCATGAAGATGTCGATCTGAACCAGGCTGCCGACGATCTGATTTTTTCAATTTGCATTTATTCCGGGCCAGCGCCCGAGGTCGGCGATGGCCGACCCCGGACACATCCCGGCAATGACGAAATGTTGTTCAAGCGAGCGAGACAGAACATGACCGGTGCGGAAACCCTCGACGTGGCGCGCGATGCGATCTGGACCATCGTCGTGGTGTCGTCACCCTTGATGATTGTCGGCCTGGTGGTCGGCGTCGTGGTGTCGCTGTTCCAGGCGCTGACCCAGATCCAGGAACAGACCCTGGTATTCGTGCCGAAGATCCTGGCAATCTTTGTCACGCTGCTCCTGGCGCTGCCCTTCATGGCCGACGCGCTGCAAAGCCACATGATGCGGATATCATCGCGAATCATGGGCGGTTGAGGCACCATGCGCCGATCATGCGCATCGACATATCATTGCTGCCCGCGCTCGCCGCCGCCTTCATGCTGGTATTTGCCCGCATCGCGGCCATGGTGATGCTGTTGCCGGGCCTCGGAGAGTCCAATATTCCGGTTCGCATCAAGCTGGCGATCGCGCTGTTGCTGACCCTGATCATGCTGCCGCTGCACCGTGCCGCCTACCACATCGACATGCAGTCGCTGACGGCGCTGCTGGTGTTGATGCTGCACGAGATCATCATCGGCATTGTGCTCGGCGCCACCGCGCGGGTAACGCTGGCGGCGCTGCAGGTGGCCGGCTCGGTGATCGCCCAGCAGATGGGTTTAGGCTTCGTCACGTCGGTCGATCCGACCCAGGGCCAGCAGGGCCTGCTGGTCGGGAATTTCCTCACCTTGCTCGGGATCACGCTGCTGTTTGCGACCGACAGCCATTATCTTTTGATCGCGGCCCTCAACGACAGTTACAACATCTTTTCGCCGGGCGAGATGCCGCCGAGCGGGGACGTCGCGGCGCTGGCCACCCGGGCCTTCGCCGCCGCCTTTCGAATCGGCCTGCAGCTTTCGGCGCCGTTCCTGGTGTTCGGACTGGTTTTCAACATCGGGCTGGGCGTGCTGGCGCGGCTGATGCCGCAAATGCAGGTCTATTTCGTCGGCGTACCGCTGTCGATCCTCGCCGGCTTTCTGATCCTGGCGCTGGTGCTGGTGGCGATGATGGGAACGTTCCTCGATTATTTCATCGGCGTCATGCACGATCTGATCCCGCTCCACTGAAAGTCCCGCGATGGCCGACGAAGACGACAGTGCCGATAAAACACAGGACCCGACGCAGAAACGTCTGGACGAGGCGCTCGAACGCGGCGATGTCGTCAAAAGCCACGAAATCAACACCTGGTTCGTGATCGCCGGCGGGACGCTGGTGCTGTCGATGTTTTCCGGATCGATCGGCAGCGGCGTGATGGAGCCGCTGCGCAACCTGATTGCCAAGTCCTGGATGATCCACGCCGATGGTGCCGGCCTTTTGTCGCTGGCGCAGAGCCTCGGCTATGTCGTGATCGCCGCCCTTGGGGTGCCGTTCCTGATGATGGCGCTGGCGGCGATCGCCGGCAACATGGTGCAGCACCGCCTGGTGTGGTCGGCGCAATCCCTGACGCCGCACTTCAGCAAGATATCGCCGGCGGCCGGCTTCAAGCGGGTGTTCGGCAAGCAGGCGGCGGCGAATTTCGCCAAGGGATTGTTCAAGGTGATCGCGCTCGGCGCGGTGATGACGATGATCCTGTGGCCGGAGCGTCACCGTCTGGAAAACATGGTGCGGCTGGATCCGGAGATGATCCTCTCCGCGACCGTCGCTCTGACGCTGCGTCTGTTGGGCGCCGTGGTGGCCATGCTCGCCGTGGTCGCGCTCGCGGACTACCTGTTCCAATACCGGCAGTGGTTCGAGCGGCAGAAGATGTCGCTGCAGGAAATGAAGGACGAGTTCAAGCAGGCCGAGGGCGATCCGCACGTCAAGGGCCGGATCAAGCAATTGCGCCAGGCGCGCATGAAAAAACGTATGATGTCCGCGGTTCCCAAGGCCTCGGTCGTCATCACCAACCCGACCCACTACGCGGTGGCGTTGTCCTATGAGCGCGGCATGCCGGCGCCGGTGTGCGTCGCCAAGGGGGCCGACCTGATCGCGCTCAAGATCAGGGAAATCGCGGGCAAGCATGATATCCCCGTGGTCGAAAACGTCCCGCTGGCGAGGGCCCTGTACGCGACCGTCGAAATCGACGAGGAGATCCCGGTAGAACATTATCACGCGGTCGCCGAGATCATCGGCTACGTGATCGGCCTGAAGCGCGGGCTGTCCGGCCGCCGGGCCTGAGTTTGCCAAGAGGTATCCGGGCAGGACCAAGCCTGCTCCCTGCTTGATGGAAGGAGCGGAAAAGCGCCCAGGGCGGGAAATCGCCGCCCGGCGGACTTGCGCTCGGCCATCCGATTCAGGCACTCAGGGGTGGGCGCGCGGCAAGCGCGCCATATCCATGTCGACAGGCCGCACCCACCGGTATGACCGCCGAACCCGACCAAGATGCGTCACGCGAGCCGATGACTGTGCATGAGCCGGCGCGGCGCGGTGGCAGCATTGTCCTGGTGCTGCTGGTGGCGGGCGGGATCGTGGCCGCGGCGCTGGTTCTGATGACCATCGGCCGGGCGCAGGCGCAACCTTATATCCTGGCGCTGCTGGCGCTCTTGGCGATGGTCGGGCTGTTCAGCCTGTTCGCCTTCGCCGCCGGAATTATCCGATTCGCCGATCGGGCCGCCGACGACCCGGTCCTGGGCCGCATCGCCGATCAGGCCTATGACGGCCTCGCGGTCACCGATTCCCGCGGCCACGTGGTCTATTCCAACGCGGCCTATCTGGCGCTGACCGGTGCGGCGAGCCAGCTCGAGGTGCGCCCGGTGGAACGGGTCTTCATCGGCAATCCCGACGTCTCCGAGGCGGTGTTTCGCCTGCTCAAGGCGGCGCGCGAAGGCAAGCGGCTGCAGGAGGAAGTCCGCGTCGCAGGCCAGGAGGGCGCCCAAGGTGGCGCCCAGGGCCGCTGGCTGCGGTTGCGGGTGCGGCCGCTTGGCCAGGCCAAGCGCCAGGCGAGGTACACGGTGTGGTCGGTGGCGGACATCACCCGCGACCGCGAGCGGCAGGAAGACGTCTTTCAGGAGCTGCGGCATGCCATCGAGTATCTCGATCACGCGCCTTGCGGTTTCTTCTCGGTCAATGCCGAAGGCGACCTCGTCTACGTCAACGCCACGCTGGCGAACTGGCTGGATCACGATCTTGCGGAGATCGGATCGGGCGGCTTGAAGCTCACCGATATCGTGTCCGGCGACGGCGCGGCGCTGTTGACCTCGATTGCACCGGTGCCCGGCGAAGTCAAAACCGAGGTGTTTGATATCGATCTGCGCATGCGCGGCGGCAAGACCATGCCGGTGCGGCTCTATCACAAGCTGGCCTTCGGGGCCGACGGCGCGCCCGGCGCCTCGCGGACGCTCGTGATCAACCGGGCGCGCGATGAGCGGCCCGATCCGCAGCGCGCCGCCGAAGTCCGCTTCATGCGTTTCTTCGATCATACGCCGATGGCGATTGCGACCGTGGACCGCGGCGGCGCGGTGGTGCGCGCCAATGCACGGTTTGCCAAGCTGGCGCAAAGTCTGAGCCCGGACGGTGCCGCCGGCAAATCCATTTTCAGCGCCGTCAACCCGCGCGACCGCAGCCTGATGGTGGCGGCCATCAACCAGGCGGCGGAAGGGCAGGGCGATATCCCGCCGGTCGAGGCGATGCTCGACGGCGCCAAGGAACGCTGGGGCCAGTTTTTCGTCACCGCGGTCGAGGAGGATGAACGCGAGACCGAGGCCGCGATCGTCTACATGCTGGAGACCACCGAGCGGCGGGCGCTCGAAAACCAGATCAACCAGTCGCAGAAGATGGACATGGTCGGCCAGCTCGCCGGCGGCATCGCGCATGATTTCAACAATGTGCTGTCGGCGATCATGATGGCGAACGATTTTCTGCTCAACGCCCACAAGCCGACCGATCCCTCGTTCCAGGACATCATGCAGATCAAGCAGAACGCGACCCGGGCGGCGACACTGGTGCGCCAGCTCTTGGCGTTCTCGCGACGCCAGACGCTGCGGCCGCAGGTGCTCGACCTCGGCGACGCGCTGAGTGACCTCACCATGCTGTTGCGCCGCCTGATCGGCGAAAAGGTCAAGCTCGACCTGGTGCATGGCCGCGACCTCTGGCCGGTCAAGGTCGACGTGTCGCAATTCGAGCAGGTGATCGTCAACCTGGCCGTCAACGCCCGCGATGCGATGCCCGACGGCGGCAAGCTGACGGTGCGAACCGCCAACGTCAACTCGGACGAAGCGGCCCATCTCGCCTATAAGGGCATGCCGCCGGCGGATTATGTGCGGATCGACATCACCGATACCGGCACCGGCATTCCCGCCGAGATCGTCGACAAGATCTTCGAACCGTTCTTCTCGACCAAGGAAGTCGGCAAGGGCACCGGGCTTGGCCTGTCCACGGTCTATGGCATCGTCAAGCAGACCGGCGGCTTCATCTATGTCGATTCGGAAGCCGGCCTTGGCACGTCGTTCCATATCTTCCTGCCGCGGCATCATGTTGAACTGGAAACCCAGCCCGACGCCGCAGCCGTCAGCGAGATCGCCAAGGAGCCGCCGGCCGAGGCCAAGCCGAAGACGGATCTGACCGGGCAGGGCACCATTCTGCTGGTCGAGGACGAAGAAGGCCTGCGCTCGCTCAACGCCCGCGGCCTGCGCTCGCGCGGCTACAGCGTGATCGAAGCCTCCAACGGCCTCGAGGCCATGGAGGCGCTGGAGCAGGAGAACGGCGCCGTCGATCTCGTCGTCTCCGACGTGGTGATGCCGGAAATGGACGGTCCGACCCTTCTGAAAGCCATGCGCGGGCGCAATCCCGACCTCAAGATCATCTTCGTATCCGGTTACGCCGAAGACGCCTTCGAGAAGAGCCTGCCCGAGAACCAGCAGTTCGCCTTCCTGCCAAAGCCGTTCACGCTGAGCCAGCTGGTGGCCGCGGTCAAGGAAACCATGACGCCGTCGTAGACCGGCGGGAGGTCTCCAGCGTCTCCGCCGCCATTGCGAGCCAAGCCAAGCCATCCATCCCTCGTCTGGCACAAACATGGATGGCCTCGTCGCAAGAGCTCGCAATGACGGGGAGCGGCGGGAGGTCTCCAGCGCGACCTCCGCCGTCATTGCGAGCGCAGCGAAGCAATCCATCTCTCGTCTTGCACAAGCGTGAGGGCTTTCGCCGCGGCTTAAATGGCGCGCGGCCAGCGCGGCATCGAAGTAGTTCAGGCTCGCAATGTCGGGCTTTCGCACGAGCCGCTCGCGAACCACTTCCAGGATCATCTTCGGCGCATAGCCCTTCGACAGCCACGCGCCGGCGCGTGACAGGTCCGGGCATCTCGCCCCGAATGCCTGGCGCAAGTCGGCACGCAGCAGGCTCTCAGCGGGGGTGACCTGCAACCTTCCAAAATCATCAGCAGGCGCGCGCGGCTCTGCTGTGTTCTGCTCTGTTTCTGTTCTGCTCTGTTCTGGTGCCGTTACACCTCCTGTTTCAGTAACGGCCGGTGTAACGTTACACAGCTTGGGTGCTGTAACGGTGGGTGTAACGTTACGCTCGCGGTCCCTGTAACGTTTCACCCGCTCGTGGCAGCCGTCCGACTTGAATTGCCGCTTGTCCCAGTTATGCGGGCGCAGCACGCCGGCCTCATCGTCGATCAATCCGGCCTGGCCGAGCCGGTTGACGATCTCGACGGCCTTGGCCGGATGGATGCGAAGCCTGAAGGCAATATCCTCGAGCGGCGGCAGCGCGCCGTCGTTCTGGCTCGCCAGACACCACAGGTTCAACAGCGCCTTGACGAGATCGCCGGGCAGGCGCTGCACCTTGGGATCATCGACCAGCGAACCATAGACTCGAAACCATCTGTTCATGGGCGCCTCTCCGTAATTGAAAGCAAGCGAAGCCGGCGGCACGCCGGCGGGATCAGGCGCCCCCCCGATATCGGCTATGGCTCTCTACACTTTTATGTGTGATACTGTCAACACCTATATGTGTTCAGAGCCCGGCCCGCGACCGAGGGCCGCAGCCTTGACCCCGGCGCACGGCTTCACTTTTGGGCAGCGCTGCCCATGTTAGTGGCGCTTCCCCATGTCGGGGTGTGAGGAACAGACATGAGCTTTTTGCAGCGCGGCCGTGGCATCATCCAGGCCATCGCCCTTGTTTTGTCGCTGGTTTTGCCGTTGATCGCAGCCACCCCGTCGGCCGACGCCCGGGTCGGTGGCGGCTTGAGCAGCGGCTCGCGAGGCGCGCGTACCTTTTCGGCGCCGCCGAGCACAACGACGGCGCCAGGTTCGGCCTTACCATTCAATCGCACCATGACCCAGCCGGGCAGCCCGGGGCTGGGCGCGCCACTTGGTGGCGGCGGGTTTTTCAACCGGTTTGGCGGCAGCATGCTCGGCGGCCTTGCCGCGGGCTTCCTCGGCGCCGGCCTGTTTGGCATGCTGTTTGGCGGCGGAATGTTCGGCGGGCTCGGCGGATTGTCGTCGATCTTCGGACTGTTGCTGCAGATCGGCCTGATCGTCATCGTGGTGAGGTTGGCGATGGCATGGTGGCAGCGCCGTCACCAGACGGCCTTTGCCGGCGCCACTGCGGGTCCGGGCGCGGCGACGAGCTTCCGTTCGGCTGCGGGTTTCGGGTTGGGATCAGGCAGCGCGCCACTGGAAGTACTGCCGGCCGATTACGAGGCCTTCGAACGGTTGCTCGGCGAGATCCAGGATGCATGGTCAAACGAGGATGTCGCCAGGCTGCATACGTTGGCGACCCCCGAAATGGTGTCGTATTTCACCGGCGATCTCGAGAAGAACCGGGCCCGCAATGTCATCAACAAGGTCACCGGCCTCAAGCTGCTGCAGGGTGACCTCGCCGAAGCCTGGCGCGAGGGCGATACCGACTACGCCAGCGTGGCGATGCGGTACGCGCTGGTCGACAAGACCCTGGAGCGCACCACCGGCCGGCTGGTCGAGGGCAGCGAGGTGCCGACCGAGGCCACGGAGGTGTGGACCTTCATGCGTCCGCGCGGCAGCCAGTGGGAACTCTCGGCGATCCAGCAGACCTGAAGCCCGATCCAGGGGATAATTCGACAGGGCGCCGTCGTTGGTTCCGCGGCGCCCTGATGTCAGATGGCGACGGCCTTACGCATGAACTCGTTTGATGGCGGCGCCTGGTCGCGGGCGAACCGGGCCATATCGCGGATCGAGGCCGGCAGCTTGGCCACCGGAACGGGCTTGGCGAACAGATAGCCTTGGCCCTTGGCGCAGCCTTCGCGGGCCAGGAATTGCCACTGTGCCTCGGTCTCGATCCCTTCGGCGAGCACGGGGATACCGAGGCTGGTGCCCAGCGCCAGGATGGTGCGTACGATCGCGGCCGCCGCGGCCTCTTCGGGTAGCCGTTTGATGAAGGACTGATCGAGCTTGATCTGGTCGAAGGGAAAGGCGTGCAGCGTCGCCAACGACGAATAACCGGTACCGAAATCGTCCATGGCGATGGAGATGCCCATCGCCTTGAGCTGCCGCAGAACGTGCAAACCGCGGGCGGTGTCGGACATGATGGTGGATTCCGTGACCTCGAGCTCCAGCCGCGCGGGCGAGAGTCCGGTTTCCAGCAGAATCGCATGAATACTCTGCGCCAGATCGTCGCGGGAAAACTGCAGCGGCGACAGATTGACCGCGACCGTTCCGGGAATGCGCCCCGCGGCAGCGTCGCCGCAGGCGGTGCGCAGCGCCCACTCCCCGAGGCCTGCGATCACGCCGGTTTCCTCCGCCAGCGGAATGAATTCCGCCGGTGAAATCATCCCACGTTTCGGATGATGCCATCGCATCAGGGCCTCGGCGCCACAGACCCGGCCGTCCCGCAGCGAGGTCTGCAACTGGTAATGCAGCTCCAGTTCTTGGCGCGTCGCCGCATTCTGCAGATCGCGCGCCAGCGTCCGCCGCGCTCGCGCCGTGTTGTCCATCTCGCGGCTGTACATGCAGATCGAGCCGCGGTGCCCGCTCTTGCCGCGGTGCATCGCCAGTTTGGCATGGCTCAGCAGATGGTCGCGTTCGCGCGTATCGGTCGGAAACACCGAAACGCCGATTGTCGCGCCGAGGCTGACGGTCTGATCCCGAACCACGAACGGTTCGGCAAAGGCCTGCGCGATCCGGCCGGCAAAGGCGAGGGCGTCGCGGGGGTGATTGCCGGAAGTCTGCAGCGCCAGAAACTCGTCACCATTCTGGCGGGCCAGGAATTCTCCCGGGCCGATCGCCGAACGCATTCGCTGCGCCGCCTCGATTAGCAGCAGATCGCCGCCGTCGTGGCCGAACTGATCGTTGATGTCCTTGAAGCCGTCGATGTCGATCGCGAGCGCCGCGACCTTGTCGGCCTTCTCGTGGGCCTCCGCGATATCGAAGGCCAGCCGTTCATTGAACGCGATACGATTCGGCAGTCCGGTCATGGTATCGTTGAACGACAGCTGATGGATACGATCCGCCGACTCCGTGCGCGCGCGCAGGTCGATGATGTAAGAGGAAAATCCGCTGCCGATCACCAGCAAAACGGCCCCGACCACACCCAGTCCCAGCATCTTGGCAGGCAGCAATCCCGGGGCGACGGCCAGCGCCGGATCGTGAACCACCGACAGCGTCGCCGTCAGGGTGGCGTGCATCGCGCACAGCATGAACGTCAGGACGATCGCGGCGCCGTGTCGGCACCAGCGTGTCACCGGACGGTTGGCGCGGTTGACAGCGAGCGCGCTGAGGCCGAATCCGAGCAGGAGCGTCGCCGCCACGCCGTATCCGCTGCAGAAGATCGTTCCCGCGACGTGCCAGCTGCTGAGCCCGACATAGTACGTGGTCAAGATCCCCGAACCCATCACCAGGCCGCCGAGTTCCGGCGCCAGCAGCGGCCTGGTGCGGCTTCCGATTTCAAATCCGAGCAGACAGGTGATGATCGTGATCGGCAGGGTCGCCGCGATTGGGAGCACGTCGAATCCGCCGTCCAGCCCGGGATCGAGCGCCAGGATCGAGAGGCAGATCGAGGCCCACAGCACCGCTCCGGTGCCGACCGAGGCCATGAACAGCCATCCATAGCGGGTCGATCCCGTGGTCGCGCGGGCGCGCGCGAAATGCCGCATTCCGACCCAGCTGCCAAACAGGCAGATGACGCCGGCGAGGCCCACAAGCATCCCATGGCGGATGAGGATCAAGGCTTGATCGTGCGACATCCAAGCGGCTCCTGTGCTCCGGACCGGAGCGATGCTGGCGCCGCGAGGGCTGTCGGCGTTACCGGTGCCTCGCGAGCTTGTGCATAAAGCGTTGAAATTCTGTAAGGGGGTGGCGAGGCGTGAAGCGGAACCCACGGCATCGAACCGATACATTAATTCCCTGTTAAGCTTGCCGGACAGTCGCGGTGAGAAGACCTTTCGAAAAGACAATTGAGAACGGGAGCCGCCATGCGCTACCAACTTTACTACTGGCCGGGCATTCAGGGCCGCGGCGAATATGTTCGCCTGGCGCTGGAAGAGGCGGGTGCCGACTATGCCGATGTCGCGCGCGGCGACCGCGGCATGGCCGCGATGATGCAATTGATGGAGGGGCGCAGCGGCACGCCGCCATTCGCCCCGCCGTTCCTCAAGGCCGGCACGCGCGTGATCGGCCAGACCGCCAACATTCTGCTCTATCTCGGTTCGCGCCATGGACTGGCACCGAAGGCGGAGACCGGGCGATTATGGGTGCACCAGCTCCAGCTCACGGTGGCCGACCTGGTGTTGGAAATTCATGACACCCATCATCCGCTCGGGCCGTCTTTGTATTATGAGGACCAGCGGGCTGCGGCGAAAAAGCGCAGCGCGGAATTCTGGAAGGAGCGGGTGCCGAAATATCTGGGTTATTTCGAACGGCTGTTACAGGGCCATGGCGGCTTCTATCTCACCGGCCGCAGGCTGACCTACGCCGATCTTTCGCTGTTTCAGATCGTTGAGGGCCTGCGATATGCCTTTCCCAAGCGCATGAGGGCGTTCGAGCGCAACATTCCCGGCCTTGTGGCGCTGCACGACCGGGTCGCCGCGCGGGCAAACATCAAGGCCTATCTGGCGAGCGACCGCCGCATCGCCTTCAACGAGGACGGCATTTTTCGTCATTACAGGGAGCTGGACGCGTAGCCGACGCACGCGATCCTCCCTCTCCCCGCGATAGACGCGGGGAGAGAGGGAGCGCACCGCCGCAGCCGAGATACGACCATCTTGCCGACAATTCGCTGTCGCTACCGGTTTCGTCCCTCCACCGGCGTCGTCTTGAGCTTGGCCAGCTCGATGCCGTCGATGCAGTTGACGTTCAGCGCCACCACCTCGGTGCCGTCGGGGTTGTGGCCGCGGGCGAATACGTCGACCCCGCAGTCGATGCAGAGCTGATGCCGGATCACGTGCTTGTTGAACAGATACTCCCTCAAATTGTCCTCGCCGGCGCGCAGCACGAAGCTGCCCGGGGGCAGAAATGTGAGGTGCAGACCCTTCTTGGTGCAGATCGAGCAGTTGCATGCGGTCACCAGGGCCAGATCGGTCGTGCACTCGAAGCGCACCAGGCCGCAATGGCAGCCGCCGGTGAAAGTTCGGCTATGGGTCATGGCATCGCTCCCCGTTCTCACCGCGGTCCGGGCAGCGGACGATAGCCCACCCTTGCAGCGTAGTCAGCATAGCCCGGCAGGGGCAAGATCAGGGTGCGCTTTACGATACAGCCGGGTCAGTAAGATCTCGGACACCCGAACGCCTTCTGTGGGTAGCGATGCCCACGGCATTGCGAGGGATCCGCCGGGACCATGCTGCTCAGGCGAGTTGATCGATCCGCGTTCCCTGTCCCGGCGGCAATGGGGGCAGCGCCGTCTGTTGGGCCGCGCCGGCGTCCCCGGCATCGCCGTCCGCCGTAGGGTCGGGGCTTTGCGCACTCGTGTCGGGCGTTTGGACGACCGCGGCCGGCGGGGTCGGCGGGGTTGAGGCCGAAATACTCGAAATGCTGCTCATGAATCAAATCCTCAGGCGACTTTCGTTGTTGGCGACTGTGCCGGGAAGGGAGCGAACGCTTTATGAATTCGGATACTCAAACCGTGCGCCACCGTGGGCGAACGCCCAGGCATAGTGAACGGGAGGCTGCAATCTCCATTCTGAAAGATGTTCAAATCGGTCCGATTTCGTCAGCCATCCCTCAAGATATGACTTCTGGCGATTACTGGTCCGTGCTGCGGGAGATCGTAATCGAGGCTTCCGTTTTGGTCCGGCTGCAGCGCATGTCGAGGCGCCGGTAGCGGGTCGCGACGTCGTCGCCGTGCAATATCCCCATCCGCTGGATGCAGCGTGTCGCGCCCCTCAGCATGTCCTCTCTGGGCAGCGTGAAGATGATGGCGGCGGCACTGGCGACAAGATCGATGAAGGCCGCCTTCGGCTTGCGGCTGTCGGTTCGCGCAAACAGCTCGTTGGTGACGTTGCGGCTGGCGCAGCCGAGCGTGAGTTGGGTGGCCAGCGGGTGCGACAGGTAGATCAGATTGGCCGCGGTCTTGCCGACCGCAAGGCCGTCGATCTGGTTCTTGAGCTGGGCTGCGAGATCGTCGCAGCGGTCGGCGCGCGCCGGCGAGGGGCCCGACACGATCAGCAGGATCAGCGTGACGAGTATCCCGTGAGCGAACAGTTGCCTTGTCATTTTAAAGCCCCGCGTCATTGAAGCCTGGGCGCGCGGTTCATGCAAGGTCTGCCGTCCCCCGAGCCGCCGAATCTGGTTCAAACAGGCGCCCCTACGCCATTCAGATCCGTAGGGGCGCCCCTTGTGGGCGCCCTCGTGCCGCCTCGCGCGATCGGAATTTGTCTCGGCAGGGCGGCCACTAGAACCGCCCTACAGGGATGGACGATGGCGTAGGGCCGACCATTGTGGTCGCCCCGGCTTGACGCCGGAGCAGTTGCGCCAGCCTGCCAAAAACGACGAAGCCTGCGACTGGTGTTTTGGTTCTGACGCTTGGTCGCTCTCGGCGTCATTCCGGGGCGCGCCCCTGCGCGAGTCCGGAATCCATACCCCCCGATCGTGGATGTGGATTCCGTGCACTCGGGCCCCGGAACGGCGGAAACAATTGTCAGAGGCAGAACACTAGCTACAGCGTCCATTATGGAGTTTCGAAACCATGGCGCGTTCGCGCTCGCAATCGTTATTGTAGGTCACGTTGTTGCAGCCGCAGACCGGCCGAACAATCGCCGGACAAACCTGTGGAACCCGGGCGCAGGTGCCGGTCTGGTCAAACCGGCCGCAGACGCCGATTTTATACTGGCAAAACTGGCCGGCCTCACACGACTGACCGATGAAGCCGCCGCAGCTCTTGGCCATGCCAGCCGCCTGGGAGCCGTTGGAAGCGAGCAGTGTCAGCGCTATCGCCGCGAGAAGAACAACAAACTTGGTTTTCATGGTTGCCTCCGTGAAATGTTCAGCTTTTGAAATAACAACCCAAGGTTATATCGATCCGCGCGGCCGCGCAATGGTGCCGCGACCCGCGCAGCCAGACGGGATCCGCCAAAGGGCCGTGCGCGGTAGTGCCAGAACATGACGCCGGCTCCTGATTCCGCTCAACCGCCCAACGCCACGGCCATGGCATCCCGCACCTTCCTTTTGTCCCAAAAGTGCTTAGAAGGGTGGCATCGCCGGCGCAGCATTTCATATGTGTGCTCCGGGCTGTCGAACCTGCGAGCAACCCATGAACGCCCCCACCGCCATCCCCGACCCCAAACCCGTTCCGCCGTACCGGCACACGCCGTTGTTTCCGCTCGGCCCGGACACCACGCCCTATAAGAAGATCACCACCGAGGGCGTGCGGATCGAAAAGGTGCTCGGCAAGGACATGCTGGTGGTGTCGCGCGAGGCGCTGCGCAGCTTGAGCGAGGCCGCGTTCGGCGACATCAATCACTATCTGCGGCCGGGTCACCTGAAACAGTTGCGCAGCATCCTCGATGACAAGGAGGCCAGCGACAACGACAAGTTCGTCGCCTTCGATTTCCTGAAGAACGCCAATATCGCCGCCGGCGGCGTGCTGCCGATGTGTCAGGATACCGGCACCGCCATCATCATGGGGAAAAAAGGGTTTCGCGTCCTCACCGACGGCGACGACGAGGCGGCGCTGTCCGAGGGCGCGCGTGACGCCTACTTGCGCCGCAACCTGCGCTATTCGCAGGTCGCGCCGCTGTCGATGTATGAGGAGAAGAACACCGCCAACAACATGCCGGCGCAGTGCGAGATCTATGCCGAGGGCGGCTCTTTAGATGCAGACTTGGCCTACAAGTTCATGTTCATGGCCAAGGGCGGCGGCAGCGCCAATAAGAGCTT
>Ga0182012_10000086_pt1 | contig 96258 bp, 95 predicted proteins | sample 612S2SmetaG_FD_120486 | JGI IMG/M metagenome (GOLD analysis project Ga0182012, IMG submission 120486) | Permafrost microbial communities from Stordalen Mire, Sweden - 612S2S metaG | ecosystem: Environmental > Terrestrial > Soil > Wetlands > Permafrost | place: Sweden: Stordalen | collected... | reverse complement strand
TCAGGGCTGATCAGCGCGGAAGCGATCCGGCTTTCGCTATTGGTCGGCCCGGTCTACGCGCTCGGCGTCTGGCTCGGCGCGCAGCTGTTCGGCCGCGCCGGAGAAAGCCTGTTTCGCGGCATCTGCTACGCCTTGATCGCGGCCGCCGTGATCCTCGGACTACCCGTGCTGGACGGCGTGCTGCGGTAGAGATCGGCTCAAGTCAATTGATGCCCGCGCCCGGCAGCGCCAACGCGCCGGGGGTGGCGGACCGGATTGGTGGGGCGCGGCGACGGTGCTTTGCCGCGCGCGATGGCGCCGGCTGCGGTTCGCTATCCTGCAGCCCGCCGATCCTTCGCAGCGCCGCTTCCGCGGCGCGCTCGCCGCTTTCCCAGGCGCCATCCACCGTTCCCCACAGGGTCTCATGGGTGGCTTCGCCGGCGAGGTACAGGCAACCGATCGGCTCGGCCAGAATTTTTCGTGAGGGCTGTGCGCCCGGCGCCGCCGCGGACATCGCGCCCTGCACGAACGGCGCAAAATCCCAACGCGTCGCGCTCGATTTCTTGACCGCAGCAGCCGCGTCGCTGCCGAACATTTTGCTCAACCATTCCGTGGCAAAGGCGATCATCGCGCGCTCGCCCTGCGCGGCGAGATCGCGGCCGAATGAGCCTGCCACATCGATCGAGCACAACGACGATCCGCCCATATTGGCGAGCAGCAACGCCGTCCGCGTCGACGTGCTCTGCTCGATGAGCACGTCGTCGCGGGCGAGCCCCATCGGGTTGCCAGGCAATAAAAGGCCAATGCGATCGTAGCTGCCGAGGCTCAACCTGGCCGCGGCATCGAGCTGACGCTTCGGGATCGCGGGCGCAAATTTGATGTTGCCCGCGGTCAGCACATTGCTGGACACCGTGATGACGGCGGCGCGCGCGGCGATATTGCCGGCCGGCGTCTCCACCGTGACATCGCGTCCGTTCCAGCTGATCCGGCTCACGGGCGTCGACAGCGAAAGCGGCACCGGTTCGGCAAGCTTCGCGATCAGGACGCCCAGGCCCTGGCGGCAAGCGATCGCGGCATTGCGGTCCTGCGCCTGGGCCTTGTCGATGACGGAGATTTCCTTGAGATCCTTGCCGGTGGCATTGGCGCCGAGCACGAATTCCACTGTGCCGGCCCAATCGCCGAGATCCCTTGGCATCACCGAGGCGCAGGAGACATCGGCCTTGCCGCGCGAGGCATCGTCGATGGCCCGGTTGGCACGCACCAGCGCGGCCAGAAATTCCTCAGTCTCCCCGGCGCGCGCAAAACGGCGGCCGATACGGATTCTCTGGCCGAGCGGCACGGCTGAGATCTCGAGCCCGGCGCTGCGGGCAAGCCTGGCCATCGCATTGGTCTCGGGATTGTGCAACCAGCGCGCGCCGCGATCGAAGGGCAGGTCGAAGGTCGCGCTGTCGGTAAGGCAGCGACCGCCGGCTTGCCCAGTGGCCTCCACCACGATCACCTTGCGGTTCGCCACCAGGATGCGCCGGGCCGCGGCGATGCCGGCGGCGCCGGCGCCGATCACGACGATGTCGGCCTCGCGCGGCACGGGCGCCGCGAAGGCACCGCGGCTGCCGATCGCCGGCGCGGTCGCGAGTGCCGCGGAAGCGACTAGGAAGTCCCGGCGCGTCATGGTCATGTCATGGTTTCCGCCACTTTTGCGATTCCGCACCGCAGCGAACTTGCCGCATCGGGGGTCCGGCGGCAACCATCACGGTAAATCTTTCATGATTGATCTGGTCAAGCCATGAACTAAATTGCAACGGCTTTCGACCATGATGAGGAAGCAAAAATAAGGTCAGGAAGGCCGTTGGGGGGAGATGTCATGGGAGTGGTGCTCGATACCGTCGGCAAGCTGATCGCGGACTACCTGCAGAAGGAAGTTCCAGGCTACGAGCCGTTCACGCCGAGCGATCCCACGCACTTGCGCGGGGTGATCGTGCCGGGCGACGTTCTGCTGGTCGAAGGCAACAACAAGGTGTCAGGAATCATCAAATATCTGACGCAATCGACCTGGTCGCATGCCGCGCTTTATGTCGGCCCGATCGACGGCATCGAGGAGGCCGACGGCGAGCGCCATGTGCTGATCGAGGCCAATATCGGCGAGGGCGTGACGTCGGCGCCGCTGTCGAAATATTTTCCCTACCATACAAGGCTGTGCCGTCCGGTCGGCCTGTCGTACGAGGACCGCCACACGGTGTGCAGATATGCCATCAACCGGATCGGCTTCGGCTACGACACCAAGAACATCCTCGATCTGATGCGCTATCTGATCCCGCTGCCGGTCCCGCAGCGCTGGCGACGGCGGATGATCGCGTTCGGATCCGGTGACCCGACCAAGATCATCTGCTCGGCCTTGATCGCGCAGGCCTTCGATGCCGTGCGCTATCCGATCCTGCCCAAGATCACGCGCGCCGGCAGTAAGCAGGCGCGGCGCGAGATCCTGCACATCCGCGATTCATCGCTGTACATGCCGCGCGATTTCGATATCTCGCCCTATTTCGAGATCGTCAAACCCACGATCGTGCACGGCTTCGACTACACCGCCTTGCACTGGGCCGACAAGCAGAAGCCGCTCCGGGAGGTAGCGGGCGAGTTCGGACCGTTTCCAGAAACGGTCCATGCGCCGCCGCTTGTTCCTGAAGCGATTGACCAGGAGGCGCCGCTTCCAGCTGAAGAAGTAAAAGCAGTTTCGTAGAGTGGGTTGGGCTCTTCGCGAAACCCACCAGTTCCGCCACCGACCCATCCACCGTCATGGCCGGGCTCGTCCCGGCCATCCACGTCTTTGCTGGATTCGAAAGAGGGCGACCACAAGGGTCGCCCCTACGGGATCGACATAACGTAGGGGCGCCCCTTGTGGGCGCCTTGTTTGAACTAGGCCGCGCCTCCATTATTGCCAGCCGGCAACCCGGCGCGGGCCAGGCCGCCGTAAAGTGGCTCGTCCGGCATTTCGGAGCGCAGGATCGCCCGCACCGCGACCAGTCTCTCGATATCGATGCCGGTGGCAAAACCCTTGCTCTCGCACAGGAAGACCAGATCCTCGAACACCACATTGCCGGTCGCGCCCGGCGCGAACGGGCAGCCGCCGAGGCCGCCGAGCGAGCCGTCGAGGATGCGCGCGCCGGCGTCGAGCGCTGCGGACGCGTTGGCGATCCCCATGCCCCTGGTATCGTGCAGATGCACGCAGACCGGATTTTTGGACATTCTGACGATGGCCTCGGTCAAGGCGCCGACCTGTTTCGGGCCGGCATAACCGACGGTATCGGCGATCCCCACCACGTCGGCGCCGGCGGCAAAACATTTTTCCGCGATCCGGATGACCTCCTGGGGATCGACCGGGCCGGCGATCGAACAGCCCAGCGCCATCGAGATCGCCGCGTGCACGATTGGTCTGTGCGGACTCGCATCGCGCAATTCGCAGAGCCTGCGGATATTGGCGATGGCCTGGTCGCGGGAGCGTCGCGCATTGGCCTGGCTGTGCTGTTCGGTGGCCGAGACCACCGAGGCGATCTCGGCGACACCCGAGCCCAAGGCGTCGTTGACGCCGCGCTCGTTGAGCACGAGCGCGATGCCGTGCGCACCCGGAAGCGCCGCCACCGTGGCGACCATCTCGCGGACGTCGGCAAATTGCGGAAAGATGCTCGCCGGCAGGAACGAACCGATCTCGAAATGGCGCACGCCGGCGCCATATTCGTCACGGATCCAGCGTTGCTTGGCCGCCGTGGAGGGATATGTCTTCACCAGCTGCAGGCCATCTCGCAGGCCCACCTCGCGCAGGCTGACGCGGTCCTTGGGATAGATGTCCTGAACGCGGGTCATGCCATCCTCGCAGCGGTTGTGCCGGCTGTTAAAGCTTCTGCCCGGGCCTTGAGCTCGGCGCGAATGGCGCCGGTGTCGGCGCCAAGCGCCGGCACTTTGAGTCCCTCGCCGATGCTGGCGCCGTTCCACTCGACCGGAAGCGCGGGCACGTGGAAGGCTTCGCCGTCGGCATTGGTCGCGTTGACGAGGCCGCCCGGACGCAACACATGGGGATCGTCGAGCAGGTCTTCGGGCCGGTTGATCGGCGAGAAGCAGATATTGAGCCGGTCGAGGCAAGCCGACAGCTCCGCCGCGTTCCAGCCCTTGATCACCTCGGCGACGCGCGGAATGATCCTTGATCGCGCCAGGATGCGGTCGGTGGTGGTGCGCAGGGCCGGATCCTCCAACAATTCCCCAAGACCGAACTGCCGGCAAAAGCTCTGCCAGTGGCCTTCGGTCACTACGCCGATGAAAATCCGTTCGCCGCTTTCGGTGTCGAAAATATCGTAGATCGGCCAGGCATGCTCGCGCTCCGGCATGGACAGCGGCTTGATGCCGGTCATCTCGTATTGCACCATGTGCTGGGCGACCAGGAACAGGCAGTTTTCGAACAGGCCGATGCGAATGTCGGCGGGCTTGCCGCCGCTGCGCTTCTGATAGAGCGCGGCCAGGATGGCGATCGCCCCGAACATGCCGCCCATGATGTCGTTGGCGGAGGAGCCGACCCGCTGCGGCTTCTCCTGGGTGCCGGTCATGGCGGCGAGACCCGACATCATCTGCACGACCTCGTCCAGCGCCGGACGATGCTCGTACGGGCCGGACAGAAAGCCCTTGTGGCCGGCGGTGATCAGATGCGGATGCCTGCGCCGCAGGTCCTCAGGCCCGAGACCCTGCTTCTCCAGCTGGCCATCGCGAAAATTTTCCAAAAACACATCGGCGCTGGCGAGCAGAAGGTGCATGGTCTCGCGATCTTCGGCCTTGGCGAAGTCGAGCACGACGCTGCGCTTGCCGCGGTTGAACAGCGGGAAGAACGCCGTTCCCATGCCGCCGAGCTCGCGGGTCTTGTCTCCCCCGGGTGGCTCGACCTTGATGACCTCGGCGCCGAGCTGCGCCAGCACCATGCCGCAGCTTGGTCCCATCACCATATGGGTCATTTCGACCACCCTCACGCCGTCAAGCGGCAGTCCGGTCCCGGTCATCGTTCTCTCCCATTCTCCTGGTCAGCTAGCACACTAGGCTTCCGCAAGCCTCCTGAAAAATCTAATCTGTCCATGCCGCAGCCGGCTACGTTTCGCGAAGCAAGCCGGCCAGCAAGAACACGATCGGGGAGGGCGGCATGAGCGCCATCGGCATCGACATCGGGCTTGATCTTGCCGGCTCTGGCGGCGGGCCGGACGACATCTCGCGGCGGCTGGAAAGCCTGCCCGCGTCATCCACCCTTTGGCGGCTCGTGATTCTGCTGTCGCTTGGCGGCTGCTTCGAGGTCTACGACCTGTTCTTCACCGGCTATATCGCACCGGGCCTCAATCGCAGCGGATTGTTGACCACCACGACCGTAGCCTTTTTCGGCTTCTCGGGCATGGGCGCGTTCGTCGCCGCGACCTTTACCGGGCTGTTCATCGGCACCTTCTTTCTGGGTTTTCTGGCCGACAGGTTCGGACGGCGATCGATTTTCACCTCGGCGCTTCTTTGCTACAGCGCGGCCACGGTGACGATGGCGTGCCAGAGCACGTCCGGCGGAGTCCTGCTGTGGCGGTTGATCGCCGGGATCGGCATCGGCGTCGAGATCATCACCATCGACGCCTATATCACCGAACTGGTGCCGAGCTGGATGCGGGGTCGGGCGTTTGCGATCAACCAGGCGATCATGTTCACCGCCGTGCCCATCGTCGCCGCACTGTCGTGGTGGCTGGTGCCGATGGCGCCCCTGGGGATCGACGGCTGGCGCTGGGTGGTGCTGATCGGCGCCGCCGCCAGCATGATCATCTGGATCCTGCGGCTATGGGTGCCCGAAAGTCCGCTGTGGCTGGCGCGCCGGGGCAGGCTCGCGGAAGCCGGCCAAATCCTGCGGACGCTGGAGGCCGCGGGCGGCGCCGCGCATCCGGTGCGGGCCGCCGACGTGCGGCCGCTGCGGCCGTCCGCCAGGGCAGGTTATGCGGAGCTGACTAGGCCGCCTTATTTCGCGCTGGTCGCGTTGTTCATGGTCTTCAATCTCTGCCAGGCCTTTGGCGTCTACGGTTTTGCCAATTGGGTACCGGCGTTGTTGGTGCAAAAGGGCATCACCGTTACCAAGAGCCTGCAATATTCCTTCATCATCGCCTTCGCCTATCCGATCGCGCCGCTGATGGCCGCGAGCTTTGCCGACCGCTTCGAGCGCAAATGGATCATCTGCGGCGCAGCAGTCGCGATCTCGTTGTTCGGGATGGCATTCGCTCAACTCACCCAGGCCCCGCTCCTGATCCTGTGCGGCGTCGCCATCACCGCCGCCAACATGACCATGTCCTATGCCTATCACGCCTATCAGACCGAGGTGTTTCCGACCGCGATCCGGGCCCGCGCCGCTGGGCTCGTCTATTCGATGAGCCGGGTCGCCGCGACCTTTTCGGGCTTCATCGTCGCCTACGTGCTGCGCGAGTTGGGCGTCGTCGGCGTGTTCGGCCTGATCACGGCGACGATGGCGATCGTGATCGTGGCGATCGCGGTCTTTGGTCCGAACGTGCGCGGCAAATTGCTGGACGCGTGACAACCACGGTGCCCATCGGTTGAGATTCGCTCAGTTGCAGCTGGGGAGCCGGATATCGGCCGGTCTGGTGCGTTCCGGCTCAAACCCGCAGAACTGTTTCAGTGTTTCGAACAGCGCGGCATTATCCTCCGATTTCTTGAGCACATGCGCGGCGCCGGGGTGGCCGCGGATCTCCCGCCGTAGGCGCTGGTCGACCGACTCGCTGAGTTGCCGTCCCGTCAGTACGATGACGGGAATGATCGAGGTCGAAGCCTCGGTGCGGAGCAGCTTCAGCAAATACTCGCCGTCACCATCCGGCATGAAATAGTCCGTCACGATGACGGCGGGTTCGCTTTGGCGGGCAATCCGGAAAGCGCTGTAGGCGTCGGCGGCACAGACGATGTCGATGCCGCATTTTTGCAGCCGGCTGCCGAGCAATCGATGGATGTCGCTATCGTCATCGACCAGCAGCACGCACGGACGGCGGCGGATGGGCGCGGGGTCCGGCTCCACCGGGCGCGCCCGGGGGATCTTGCCGGTGATCCGCGGATCAATCTGCGCCAGAGCGGCTTCCAGGTCGCTCCAGAAATTCGGTCCCTTGCGCGCGTAGTAGGCGCCAAGTCCTTCGCATCGGTTGGCGGTGTCCGGGTTCCTGCTGCCGGTGATCACAATGACGCCTGCAGGCGCTCGATCGTGCGCCAGCAGATGGGCGCAAACCGATAGTCCGTCTACCTCCGGCATGTTGACGTCGATAACAAGAATGTCCGGCTTGCTCCGGCTTGCCTTGAGAAAGGCCTGCATGCCGGTGGCCGCAGTGGCGACACTGTAGCCCATGCGCGTGCAGCGATCCGAGACCAGCCGCAGCACGGAGGGATCGTCATCGACGATGAGGATGCTTTTGGCTTCATCGCTTGACTGAAACTCAGCCGTCAAGGCCTTCACACCCTCGACGTCGGGCCGTTCGATTTCAGGGCAAGATTGCTGCATGATGTCGCTCCTGTTGCCGATTGCCGGATCGTGTCGTCCTGTCCGGCATTTCGATATCGATCGGGCTCCCGGATCAGCTAATGCCGGGCTAACCATTCTCTCAGTACTAACGCGTAGCTGCATCCTCCATCTCACTCTGCCGGTGCACGCCGCATCCCGCGCAGTGGATCAGTTCGTCCAGCACCCGCGAAAGCCTGGCGCTCGATCCGTCGCCTTCGATCCAGGCAATGGCCGCATCCTCCAGCGCCGCCGCGGCATCGCTGATTTCCGCGAACCCGTAGATGCCGCCGGCACCGGACAGGCTGTGCGCGGTTTGTTTGATCCGGTCCATGGTATGCGGCAGCCGACCACCGGCCGCGAGCGCGTCGCGATCCTGCGACAGCGCCGCGATATCCCGGCTGACCCGCTGCAGGAAGCCGGCCCTTAGTTGCTTCAAGGGGTCGACGACGTCAGGCAAATAGTGGCGCACCGATGCCGCGAGCGTCATTGGATCGAACGGTTTGGCAATCACGCCGATGGCGCCGAGCGCGCGAAAGCGATCGACCTCGCGGCTTTGGGCGCGCGCGGTCATGAAGATGACGGGAATGGCCGCCGTGCCGGGATTTTCCCGCAGCTTCGAAAGCGTCGCCGGTCCGTCCATGACCGGCATCATGACATCAAGCAGGATGACGTTCGGCTTCCAATAGGCGGCGACCGCGAGCGCTTCGGATCCGGATTCGCAGCTCCGGAGCTCGAAGTCCGGATCGAGCCCAAGCGATATCTCGATCACTTCGCGAATGTCGGGCTCATCATCGACGTGGAGAATGCGAATCATGCTCATGCGACCTCCTATGCGGCCTGTACCGGTAACAATGCCAGACGATCGTGCACGGCCGCCGCGAGACTCTCGAGTGATGCGTTCGTTCCCGGCAAAGCGGAAGCGATACCGTTCGCTCCCTCCACATGGGCAGCATCAGCGGAGAAGAGGATCACCGGAATTTCGTTGCCGGTTGGATAGCGAAGATCCGGCAGCAGATCGAGACCGGAATGTTCACCGAGCCCGATGTCCAGCACCACAAGATCCACCGGCTTATCGGCGATGGCTTGCAGAGCGTTTGCAACGCAATCCGCCGATATCACTTCTGCCATCGGACTGAGCTTTCGCGCAACCACGTCAAGGGTATCGCGGTTGTCATCGATATGAAGAATCCGCGGCCGCGCGCGCTTCGGTGCCGTGGCGGCCTGCAAGGTTCTGGTCAAATGCGCGAAATCGATCGGCTTGTTGAACCATTCCAATATATTGAGCCGGGACGAGCGCACATCCGAGAGCCCACGCTCGGGATCTCCGGAAATGACCACGATCGGCATCTGACCATGATAGGGCAGCGCGCGAAGCCGCAAGATCAGGTCGATGCCGTCATTGTCGCGCAGCCGCAGGTCGACCATTATCGCAGCATAGCGGGTTGCGCTGGCGCGGAGGATGGCGGTGTCCGGCGTATGAGCGAAATCCACCGCGAAGCCCGCGGAGTGCATCCGGGCGCGGACGACTTTCGCCACCAAAGTATCGTCCTCGCATAACAGCAGCCGCGGCGGCGATGCCTCCACATCGACGTCGATTTCGCCGCCGGCGGTACCGTCCCAGGCCGGAAGCTCCACATGAAAGATCGTCCCACCGCCGCGAGCGTCGTCGAAGCCGACCTCTCCGCCAAGCCGCTCGACGATCTCCTTGACAATACTGAGACCGAGCCCGGTGCCTCCATTGCGTCGCGCGTCGGTGCCATCAGCCTGCGCGAATTTTCCGAAAATGTGCGATCGGAACTCCTGCGGAATTCCCGGGCCATGGTCGCGTACCGTCACCCGGCAGGCGTTGCCCCGCTTCGCTACGCCAACCAGGACTTCCCCGCCCCGCGACGAGTATTTGATCGCGTTGGAGAGCAGGTTGGTGATGACCTGGACGAGGCGATCCGGATCGGCATTGACATCGGCCTCGACCGAAGCCGCGTCCAGCCGAATGTGGACACCGAATTCCCCGGCAAATCCCCTGATGTCCTCGATCGCCTGTACGGCGATCTGCCGCAATTCGACTTGCGCGAAATTGAACGCCGCGCGACCCGACTCGATCTTCTCGATATCGAGAATGTCGTTGATCAGGCGGACCAGCCGCTGGGCGTTCTTGTGTGCGATCGACACCAGCCGGCTGGCCTTTTCCGGCAGACTGTCCGACCACTGTCCGGCCAACAGGCCGAGCGAGCCGGCGATCGAAGTCAACGGCGTACGCAATTCGTGACTAACGGTGGCAACGAACTCATCCTTCAGCCGCTCCATCTGCTTGCGGTGGCTGATATCGACGATCACCGCCAGCACCAGCAGCCGCTCGCCCGCCCGAATCGGGTTGAGGCCGACTTCGATGGCGAATTCGCTGCCGTCCTTGCGCCGACCATGCAGCTCACGGCCAGCTTCAATGCGGCGGTCTTCCGCCTGAGGCGTAAAGTTGCGGCGGTGAAGGATGTGCTGCGCCCGCGACCGCTCCGGCACCAACAGTTCGACGTCCCTGCCGATCAACTCTTCCCGCGAGTAGCCGAACTGGTTCTCGATCTCGGTATTGACCATCACCATCTTGCCGCGGTCGGTCATCACCATTCCACTCGGGCAGGCCTCGACCGCGAGCCGGAACATTTCCTCGGCGAGGCCCCGCTCGGCAATATATGGCTTGATGGCGGTCATCGATTGATTGCTCGATTCGAGAGGTTCCATTAATTGCCGCCAGGGGCCGTCGACGTGCCGGAGCCGGATTGATCTGACAGCGCCAGGCGGACCAGCTCGGCCGTGTTCCTGGCACCGAGCTTTCGCATCACTTCCGCCCGATGGCATTCGAAGGTCCGGTAACTGATACTGAGCTGCTTGGCGCCTTGCTTGTTGGAACATCCCTCGCTGACCAGCCGCAAAACTTCCCGCTCGCGCGGCGTCAACGTCTTGGCGGAACGGTTGCCGTCGTCGGCCGGTCGATTATCTGGCGACGGGGACCGGCCATCGGAGCTGGCTGTGCGCGACCACCACGCGATCGCATCGCGAGCAACCGCGACCGCGGTCTCCTGCGGGATCGGTGCTTCGAACGTGTCGCCCATTCGATGCAGCAGCGAGCAGATCCTCTCCGCCTCACGAAAGGCGCTCTCGACGATGCGCCGGAGCGATTCGGTGTCACCATTGGCATCGACGATCCAGCTCTTGCGCAGATACAAATCGGCGACATAAAGCGTCAACGCCGTCATCGGCCCGTTCAGTTCGTGCGCCATCGCGGCGCCGACTTCACTTGCCACGCGCGAACGGGCCGCTGGGATGCGTCCGAACTCGAAGTCGTCCGGCAGCGGCGCGTCGGCATCCGGCGCTTGCAGCAGGCTCAGGGCGGTAAGCTTTTCCATTCGTGTCAAGATGCCGATCCTTGCGCTGGATAAAAAGAGCTCTGGCTCCGCTCGATGGCTTCGATCAGTTGCGCTGTCTGAAAGGGCTTGCGGATGCAGCACGTCGCGCCGCGCTGTGCCGCCAGACTGAGACAGTCCCCATAGCCAGCCGAACTGCGCAGGCAAAAGCCCGACATCGCGATAATGGGTATGGAGGAGTTGCGCCTGATATGTTCGATGGCATCAAGTCCATTCAGTCCGGGCATGAAAATATCGAGCAGCACGACATCGAAGGCGGACTGCTGCAGCGCGCGAATCCCGGCATAGGCCCGCAAGTAAATCTCCGTTTCGAAGCCGTGCCGGGCGAGTATCGTCCGGATCGCGGCGGTGACGCTCTCATCGTCGTCAACGACGAGGACCCGTGCCAGCCGTTGCGCGGGCTCGCGCGCTTCACTCCTGGCCTGCGGCGGCGAGATATCCATGGAGCGACCTGCGTCATGGTTTGGAACCAAGCCTTCGCGAACCTGTTTGGCAGGGATCGCTGCGCCCAAATCTGGCCACTTTGCCCTATTCAATAAGTTAATGTTTATCGCAGTACAAACACCTAGACGACGCGTCTCGAAAGATGCGGATAGTTTCGAATGAGGAAGATGTTGCGGGAGCTCTACCCCTTCATCGCTTAAGAATTTCGCCGTCGTTCGATCATTAAATTAACCGCAAGACGTGACCGTCCTTCAGGCTTGAAGCAGATGCACGGCTTTCGACAACAGTTATCCAGACGAGCCGGCCCCCCGATATGGCGCCGCCGACGCATTGGAGTTTTCGGCTAATCATTACTGAAAATTAAGCCCCGTCGTGGAAGCTTTTGGCGAACAACGGGGGAACGCACGATGTACGCCGATCAATTCGAAGCCCGCCTCGCCAGGGTGCGGCACCGCTTCGCAACCACGCTTGAGAGCAAGATTACCGACGTGGTGGTTTCGGCCGACCGGATGTCGCGCAGCACGGAGAGTGTCGGCCAGGAGGTCTCCCAGTGCTATCGCAATCTGCACGGTATCTGCGGCATCGGTCCGACGGTCGGGTTCACGGCCACCGGCGAAGCTGCGCGCGTCGCCGAAGCACCTTTGATGCAGGCACATCGCGAAGGCCGTGCGCTGACTGACAACGAAATTCTCAGCCTCAAGAAAGCGCTGCAAGGCTTGCGGGCTGCCGCCGCATCCGAACTGCGATTGATGTACCAGCGCGGAGGCTAAGTCGCGCTGCTGCGTCTTCGGCGGCAGCGCCGAGCACCAGTCGCACGCCATGCCGGCGAGCACGGATTTGCGCGTTGCGCGACCGCGATTTCTGCAATCGCAAGGGGCGCCCACGAGAACAATATATCGCGGGCGTGGCTGAGCTTCAGATCGCCGGAAGGCTGACGTAGAACGTCGTGCCTCCGGCCTCGTTCGACTCGCACCAGATCCGCCCATCAAGGCGCTCGATGATCTTGCGACACGTTGCAAGACCCAGACCGGAGCCTTCGTACTTGCCACGGTCGTGGAGCCGCTTGAACGGCTCGAAGATCTGCTGGTGGAATTTGGCATCGATACCGATGCCGTTGTCGCAGACCGCGACGCGCCAGCCAATCTCCGCCACGGCGCTCGCCGACACATGCACCGTCGGCGTCTCGGCCTCGCAATATTTGATGCCGTTGCCGATCAGGTTCTGCAACAGCTGCTCCATCAGCGAGGCGTGACCGAAAACCACCGGCAGATCGTCCTGGCTCACGACGGCCCCTCGCTTCGCAATCACTTGCTCAAGGTTGGAACGCGCATTTTCCATCACTCGGTTCAGATCGACCGGTTCGAAGTCGACATGGGCGTCTACCTTGGTATATTCATGCAGCGTGTCGACCAGCGCGACCATCCGCTCGCTGAGCTTGACCACGCGATCGCAGTAGCCCGCGATCTTGACGGGATCGGTGGTTCCGGATTGAACCGCCTGGCTGATGATGGTGGCAAATCCCCGGATTGAGGCGATCGGCGATTTCAGGTCATGGGCCAGCACGTCGGCGAACCGTTCGAGTTCCTCGCGCTGCTGGGCAAGCTTGCGCCGCGTCAGCTCCTTTTGTCGGGCATTCTGCAGGATGCGGCCGAGCGATTTTCCGGAAATATTTTTCTTGGCGATATAATCGGATGCGCCGCGCTTCATGGCCTCGGTCGCAATCGTCGCGTTGCCGTGACCGGTCGCCATCACGATGAACATGTAAGGGAAGCGCCGATGCAGTGCCGCGACACCATCGAGTCCGTCGTTTCCCGGCAGCTGATAATCGATAATTGCGCAGTCGAAGCTTCGCTGCTCGCAGGCTGCCAGCGCTTCCTCGATACTGGATACCTCGCAATATTCGTAGGACAATTCGGTCTGCTGCAGTGCCCGCACGATCTGCCGGCGGTCGCCGGCATCATCGTCCGTGATCAGCAGCGTGACCGGCTCCGCGCAGGCAATCTCGAGATCGACGATCATGGCAGCTCCACAATCCGCCAATAGCCCCGGACCATCTCGACGAGCTTCTGGAAATCATGCCCGACCCGCTCCTTGAGGATATAGCCAGCCACGTTGCCATCGTAGGCGGCGACCTTGTCCTCGTCGCGAATTGACGTGGTCAGCATAAAGACGATGCAACTATGAAATTCGGGATCCCGCCGAAGCGCCTGGACCAGTTCGATGCCGTTCATGCGCGGCATGTTGAGATCGACCAGCAACAGGTAAGGCGCAGCGATCTTCGTCCTGCCATTGGTTCCCCGCAGGATGTCGAGCGCGTCGACGCCGTCAACGGCGCGCACCAATGGATTGACGATCTTGGCCGCGCCGAAGGCGCGGTGGACCGACTTGGCGTCGCCGTCATCATCTTCGACCAGCAGGATATTTACCGTTCTGGCATTTTCAGCGGCGACGCGGTTCATCTACTCTGCTCCTGGATGATTGATGGAGAGGGCAACGTAAAGCGGAAGCAGCTTCCCGCGCCTTCAGACGATTCCAGCGACAGAGATCCGCCGGATTGGTCGATATATTTGCGCACGATCGCAAGGCCCATGCCGCTGCCTTCCACCTGGTCGCGCGGCTTCAGCGTCTGAAACATCTTGAAGATCCTGTCGTGATACTGGGCGGCAATGCCGCAGCCGTCATCGCTGACCGCGAAGGCCTGAAGCGAACCGAGGTCCTCGGCCGTAACCTCGATCTGGCCTGTCGACTTGTCGTGGTGCTTGATGGCGTTGCCCGTCAGGTTCAACAAAATCTGCTGCAGCGGCATGCGGGAGACGCGGATCCGATCAAAGCCGGTGATTTTCACGTCGAACCCGTCGGGTACTGTCAGCAGCGCCAAGACATTGTCGATCAATTCCTGGCCGGAAATGATTTCGGTGCCTCCAGACTCGCGTCCGATCCGGGAGAAGCGCAGGAGGTCGTCGAGCAATCTTTCCAGGCGGGCGACCCGGCTCCGCAACAGATGCATGTTCTCGCGGGTTTCGGTGGTCAAATGCGGCTCGAGATCCTCTTCCAGCCATTTCGACGCATTGTCGATCACACGCAGTGGCGCCTTCAGATCATGCGAGGTGGCATAGGCGAAATCGTCGAGGTCCTTGTTGGCGGCCTCAAGCTGGGCGGTGCGCTGCGCCACCTGTTGCTCCAGCCTCTCCTGGAAAAGACGGCTCGCGTCCTCGGCTTGTTTTCGCAAGGTGACATCGACCACTGCGGCCAGCACCATGATGCCGTCATCGGTGTCGATCGGCGTCAAACTGATTTCGGCCGAAAATTCACTGCCGCCCTTGCGCACGGCAGCGAGGATGCGGCCATTACCCATCGCCCGCTCCGATGGCCCGCTGGCAAAGTATCGATGGATATGGTTTTGATGATCACGTCGGTACGACTGCGGCAACAGCATATCGATCGGATGTCCGAGTAAATCGCTGCGGGCGTAGCCGAACAGCTGTTCGGTCGGCCGGTTGACCAGAACCATTTCACCAAATCGGTTGATCATGATCATGGCTGCGGGCGCCAATTCCACCACGAGGCGAAATCGCTCCTCGGCCCGCTTGCGCTGGGTAATGTCGTCGACGGATCCGACCATCCGAATTGGTTTGCCGTCGGCACCCCAGGCCGCCTGCCCCGTAGACCGGAACCAGATATAGTCGCCGCTCTCGTGGCGCAGACGACATTCCACGTCATAAGGTGATTTGCGGTTGACGTGATCGAGCAACATGTTGACGGTAGGGGTCCGATCCTCCGGATGGAGCCTGGTCTCGAACTCCAAATAGCTGGGAGCAAAATCGGCCAGCAGCCCGAGCATCTCCTTGAAGCGGTCCGACCAGTACAGCGTGTTTTCCCTGATATTCCAGTCCCACACGCCGACACTCATGCCTTGGATCGCGAGCGCCAACCGCTGCTCGGTTTCGCTGAGCGCGTTTTCGATCTTTCTTTGCTCGGTGAGATCATGCACGGTGATCGCACCCCCTATGACATTGCCGGCTCGATCGTGAAGCGAAGATGCCTTGAAAGAAACGTCGGTGATATTGCTGTCCTTTTGGCACCGCTTGGTTTCGAACCGAGCGACGGCTTCACCCATTCGAACTTGATCGAACAGACTTTCTTCCCGCGCGGGCTGGTCCATTGGAACGATCGAGCGAATGTTCCGGCCGATGACTCCGGGCGCCTTGAATTGGGAGAGCCGCTCTGCGGCGGCGTTCCACAGCAGAATCGTGCCATCGAGATCCTTGACAATGATGCCATCGGCGGAGGATTCGATGATCGACAAGGCCAGCGCGGCCTTCGACGCCTTTTCCCGATTGTCACTGTCGAGCTTGCGGTGGCTTCGGCACATTACCGCAACGATGTGAGCGCACAGCCTCGCCGGATCGAGCGGCTTTGCAATGACGCCCACGACATCGCGAAAGCGAAGCTGGGCCAATTGCCCCGCTTCGGCTGAAGCGGTGATATAGATGACAGGAACACCCGAGGTCTGGGGCCGTTCCCGTAACCGCGTGACCGTTGCCGGACCGTCCATGCCGGGCATGTTGAAATCGAGCAGGATCAGGTCCGGCGACCACTTTGCGGTGACGGCAAGGGCCTCCTCTCCAGAGGCGCAACTGCGGATCGTGAACATAGGGTCGGAGCTGATCGCAATTCCGACGATCTCCCTGATATCAGGATCGTCATCGACGTGGAGCAAGTGAACAACACTCATCGTGCACGACCTTTTGGGCGATCTCCAGCAGTGGACGATGCGCAATATTCGCTTCCGACTCAGATTCGAGCATGCACCCGACGTAGCGTTGACGCTTATAAGCTAATTTCAGGTTGTGTTACTCTTGGTAGTTCTACTGCATGGTTCTACTGCTCGCTTCCGGAGCCGGCCACTCATCGCGGCGAGGATTACCTGCGAGGTCGGCAACCTCCTTGGATCGACATGTTTGTCGGGATCCTCAGCCTGGACGATGCGCTGGCGTCGGCGCTTTTCTTCGAGCGGAGCCGCTGCCGCGGGCTTTCTTCTCCATCACTCGCTGCCGCACGTCGGCGTCGTTCGAGTCTCCCCCGAGAGCGATGCCCCGACGCGATGCTCGGGGTCGGGCCCAGATGATCATTGGTAAAGCGATTCTCCATCGAGATCGCGCGCAAAGCCACAGAGCCGTTGCAGCGCTGCGAACAGCTCGCGACCGTCAGGAGATTTACGCAGGATACGCACGGCGCCGGGCTGGCCGACGAACGGCTGCCGCAGCCTTTGCTTGATCGCCTCGTCAAGCCGCCGGCCGGTCTGCACGATCACCGGAATGGTGGCGGTCTCCTTGGTGTTGCGTAATCTGGACAACAGATATTCGGCGTCGCCATTCGGCATGCAATAATCGGCAACGATCGCGGTCGGTTGCTCGCGACGTGCCTTCCAATAACCCCGCGTGCCATCGGCGGCATAGAGCAGGTCCGCTCCCAGCTGTTCGAATTGATGGAAGAACATCTTCTTGACGCTGATGTCGTCGTCCACCAGCAGCACCCGCGGGCGCTTCTTGACTTCGATCTTGGCCGATCGCCCGATCGCAAAGGCTTGGTCCGGACATATTTCGGAAAGGCGTGCCTCCAGTTCGTTCCAGAAGGACGGTCCCTTGTGAATGCAGAAGGCGTCCAGTCCGTCGCATATTTTGAGAATTTCCTGTCCTGGGCGGCCGGTCATCACCACGACGTGGGAAGATTTCTTCTCGGTCTCCGAAAGATAGGCCAGCACCGAAAGCCCATCGAGCTCGGGAAGGTGAACGTCGATGACGAGCACGTCGGGCTGGTGTCGGCTGGCCTTGATCAGGGCCTGCAGCCCGCTGGTGGCGGTTTCGATGCCAAAACCCATCCGGGAGCATCGATCGGCCAGCGCCCGCACCACGCAGGGATCGTCGTCGGCAATGAGTATCCTTGGAGCGACCTTGTTTGATCCAATGCTATTCATCACGCACACCTCCAATGCACCATGCGGCCGTCCTCTCTTGATGAAGGATCGTACCGTCGAAGACCGCATTGCCGGCCGATCGGACCAACGTTGGCTTAATGCGGCGATAAGTTTCGTCTAGGTACGAATGCGTACGAAGTCCGCGACCTTGGCCCGATCAGCGACAGCGGGCACATCGAGGTCAACAGCGCGATGCTGGATGCGGTTCTGCGTGATAAGCCTGAGCTGAGAGAAGTAAGAATAGCTCAGGAGACAAGGCCTGCGTGTCCGACGGGGATCTTGATGGTCCAGACCGTGCCGTGATCGGAGGCGACGATCGCGCTGCCGCGCACCTGTTCCACAAGCCGCCGCACCAGCCCGAGTCCGTGCCGCTTGTTCTCGGCCCTGGCCAGGAAGCCGGCGCCGTCGTCGCTGATGGTCATGGTCGCGGCATCGTCGCCGCTGCGACGCACCGACACGATGATCGAGCCTCTCTTGCCGTCGGGGAAGGCATGGTCATAGCTGTTGGTGACCACCTCGGCGACGACGATGCCCAACGCCGTCACGACATCGAGATCGAGCACGATCGCGTCGCATTCGCAGTCAAGCGTGACGCTGCCGTCCGGCACCGCCTGGATCTCGGCGAGGTTGAGGCATAGCGATTTGACGTATGAGCCGAAATCGGTGGTTCGCGTCATCTCGGTTCCGAGCAGATGGTCGTAGACCTGAGCCAGCGTCGAGACCCGGCGCGAAATCGCCTTGAGGCCACGTTGCCCGGACGCATCCGGCGTGTCGTCCAGTTGTTTGCTCAGCATCCCGTAGACCAGCTGCAGATTGTTGCGCACCCGGTGCTGCAGCTCCTCGGCGAGCACCTTCTTCTGTTCCAGCAGCCGGTCCTTGTCCGCCACAAGGACCTTCATCCGCTCGATGGTGTCCTGCAGGGTGCTCGTGCGCGCCGACGTCGCGACGGCCTCGGCAAGGACATTGGCAAAGCCGGTGAGGAAATCGACATCGTGCTGGTCATAATCATGCTGCCGGTTGTTGTCGATCTCCAGCACGCCATAGGGCTGCTCGTCGCTGCCTTTGATGACGACGTCGATGGTCGAGACGATGCCATGTTCGGCATAGAACGGCGGCAGATTGAAATCATTGTCATCGCGCAGATCGTTGCAGATCGAGGGCTTCCCGGTGATGAACGCCCGCCCCTGCGGCGAGGTTACGTCGGCGCGCGACACGACATTTCCAATCACTCCGGAGTGCCAGCCGTATCCGGCTTCGATGAGAAGATCGTTCTCCCTGGTGCGGTAGCGACACACCTTGGAAAATGGCACGCTGAGGCATTCGGCGCAGACCCTTGCGGCTTCCGTCAGTACTTTAAGCAGATCGCTCTCGCGAAGCGCCAGGCTGCCAAACTCGGCGACCGCGGCCTGCTGGCGGAGAAGCTTGCGGACCTGTGTGGCGTTTTCATTCATGGCCGCGCCGCCTGGACGTCAACTATTCGGTTCAATAGCTGGAACCCGATGGGAAACGGTGGCTGCGCTTTGCCGGTGGCGACAATCTCGGCGACGATTTCCAGGCCGCGGACAAGATCGGCAGGACGATAGGGTTTGGCAAGGCAGGCATGGCCGTTGGTCAGGGCGACCTGTGACATGTTGCCGGTGACATAGAGGATACCGGGCCTGCCGAGGGCGAGCAGTTGAGCTGCGACCTCGGTCCCGAGCTCGCCGTCGGCCAGCCGCAGATCGATCATGACAAGGTCCGGTCTGGTACCTCGTGCCAGCGCGACCGCCTCGGCGACGGTGCGCGCGATGCCGCTCACCTCGTAGCCGCTTTCGACCAGGACCTCTTCGGCGAAGTCCGCCAGCATGAAGTCGTCTTCAACGATCAGGATCTTGGACATAGGCCGTCTTCCAGATTGTGGCCGATCGAGATTCGAGCGGCGGCTTGCGAAGAGAATTCACGCTGTTGCGCAGCGCCCCCGTCCGTTCGGGCAGCGCCAAGCCAAATGTCTGAAAATGGAGATTGAGCGCGCGACGCGGCCGCTTCAGTCCAATCGATCGTTGTGGCAATGGTTCCCGCGCGGCTTCGATCTACTTCCGCAGATCATTTCCAGCTTTGGTTTTCAAGTGAGCAATATTGACCGCTGGGCGAGAGCCACGGCAGCACGCTTCAGCCCCGCTTTGCGCCAGAAGCAAGAGGCGATGGCATTCCTCGGCCTGGCTGCGGTAGATAATCCTGCGGTCGTCTCGACAGATACGACACACGTTGGTGATTGAGATAGGCGATCCAGAGCCGCACGCGACAGGAGCGGTTTCCACGAGAGTTTGAAGGTGACTTCAAGATCCGATATGATCTGGCGGCACCGATGGTGGCGCGGGCCGGGTCCCGGCGGGCTCGCCTTTGAAGCGGGCCTCCGGAGCGCGTGCCCTTTCCGTGGACCCGGCGACACGCGCTTTCCGGACAGAGGATGACAAAATGATCGATGCCGCCCTCAAGGCGCTTTCGCAGATCCTGTCGCCGCCGATGCGATCGATCCTGTGGCGATCGATCGCTCTCGCGCTGGTCCTGATCAGCGTGCTGGCGATCGGCCTGCAGCGGCTGTTGAGCTGGTTTGCATCCTCGGGCGAAGGCTGGGCCGAAGCGATGCTGGGTCCCTCCTTTCATACCCCGCTCAATGTGCTGTCCTGGATCGTGTCGATCGCGGCCGGTTTCGGCGTGGTGTTTGGGGCGATCTTCCTGATGCCCGCGATCACCTCGCTGGTGGCGAGCGTGTTCGTCGATGAGGTCGCCGATCATGTCGAGCGCGAATATTATCCGGCGGAACGGCCGGGCATGGCGCTGCCGCTGCCGCTCGCCGTCACCGAGGGCGTCAAGACCGCGCTCTTGACGATCCTGGTCTATCTGATCGCACTGCCGTTCGTGTTCGTGGCCGGGGCTGGCTTCATCGCCTTCTTCATCGCCACCGCGTGGCTGTTGGGGCGGGAATATTTCGAGCTGGCGGCGATGCGCTTCCGCCCGCCGGCGGAGGCCAAGGCGATGCGGCGGGACAACGCCGCCATCGTGTTCGCCGCCGGGCTTGTCATCGCCGCCTTCGTCTCGATCCCGATCGTCAATCTGGCGACGCCCTTGTTCGGCATGGCCTTCATGGTTCACATGCACAAACGCTTGAGCGGACCAAGGCCGCAGCTGATCACGCGCGAGCGCGAGCGGAGCATGCCGGTTGGGTGAGGCCAGCGCGGTCTATCGTCTCGTTCTTGCCGGCAGGCTCGATCCCATTCGCGACCGGGAGCAACCGTCCGGCCATTGCGCCGCTGCGGGCGAGGTCAGAACGACAGCGCGATGTCGTGCTTGATCTGCTTGGGGTGAGTTCGAACCGCGCAGCGCGCGCCACTTCGCAAATCTACGCCAGAGCACGCCGTGGACCGCTGAAGGCTCCGGTTTCGCCCTGCCGTTCGACGGTCAGGCAGCTTCAGGGACGTAGTGCAGGATGAGCAAGTCGGCCGACGGGCAGGGCGCGATCGCGTAGGCGCTACCTTGGTCGTCGCTGAACTCCACGAGCAACGTCTTGTCATCAAGCTGCTCGACGACAGTGCCGACCTGCCCGCGTGCAAGCCGCTGCGCAGGAAGGTCCGCCAGCAATGCCACCACGTCCAAAACGGACGGCCTTTCGTTCTTCACGTCGTTCTTCGCCTTCATCACAGCACCCAACAGGTGACGAACCTCGGTACGCTCTCGCCGGTTCGCACGATCCAGATCATCCTTACCACAGCACTCTTTCCTTCGCCGACGTTCGCATCGAGGCGCCAATGCGTCCCCCAAGCGTCCTTCCCATCCTGGAAGACTTCGGCGGAACGGGCGGCTTCGAGCAGAACTTCGCGCAACCACGGTGCATCGCTCCGTTGAAGACCAAGGGCCTCGCGGAATACCCGGGCCTTATGCCGACCTCGCGGATGCGAGGGGTTCAAACAATAGTCCTCGATCTTGCGCGAATCGAGGATTGCCTGATCGCCGTGTGGCAGATGCGTCGTCGTCGCGGCAGATTGGCTTCGTATCAAATGGAGCGCAAGCCCATCGGCATAGTGCCACAGAGAAGGACGGCGGATACTTGGATGTCCATGCGCACTTTCGGCCAAGGGATCATAGCGCCACGGCGAAGCAATAGTGCCCATCTTCATCGGCCGTGGCGCGCCAGTTACGCCAAGGCCCGCTGCGGTGACCTTGAGTAGGCCATGTCCGCGCTATTGATCTTCGCCTTGCCGAAGGGTACCCGACGCCGTGTTTCATTGTGCTTGCGGGACGAACCGGTTTCGCCCGGTCGGCCACGTACTCGGCGTCCCTGCGACGGCACGTCGTGTGGTGTCGCCATCATTCCTGATGGTTGGCGTCAGGGACATGCGAGGCCCGTCCTGAGACAGCGCTGGTCAGTTCGCCCGCTTGTCGATGCCGAGGCGTTTGCGCCGGCACATCCGTCGCAAATCGCCGGGCCGTTTCCTCCAAAGTTTCTCGGATGGCGTCTAGAATCTGCCTCGGCGTCAACTCGGTCATGGTGTTACCCTTTCGATCATCGCCCAGCGGGCGGCATCGTGGATGACAAGGGAAGCCTCCGGGGTGCGCTCGGCGATCAACGTGCGTCCTTCGTCGGAATTGTCGTAGATGGCGGCCACGTCTGCCAACGGCAGATAAAGGCGACGCATGTTAGCGAGGCCCGCCCAATACCGCCGGCCCACCACGTCGGCCGGAATGGAGTGCCCACCCTCCCGGACGCGCCGCGCCGCGCAACGCGATCAAGCGCGGTCTGTGGCGATGGCAACCACGGAAACAGCAAAGTCACCCGCCAGCCGTTATCCCGGCATGCTTTCAACACGCTGACATACCCCCGGCCCGAGCAAGTGGTCTCAAAGGCAAAACTCTGCCTGTCTCGAATGAGCGTTCGGATCCTTGCGATCATGAGCCACCGGCGGCCACCCTGACACCCTCCGCGTTAAAGGGCGAGAGCCCGCGTGCGATTTCGTCCGCGTTGACGAATTCGCGGATGCCGAGCTTTTGCGGCAACAGCACCTCGGCCGCCGTGGTCTTGCCCGCGCCGTTGGGGCCGCCGATGATGACGATATCGCTCACGTGCTCCGGTGTCCTTCGTCGCGACAGCTGCTAAGGGCAGAATCGGACGTTCAAGGCACCGGGTCAAGAATGCCGGTCCCGGCGATCAAAGCGTGAACAGCCGTAGCATCGTGATTTCGGCCGCTTCGTCGCTTCCGGGGAATTTTTTGTCACAGCACCACGGCGAAGCAGTAGTGCCCATGTTCATCGGCCGTGGCGCGCCATGGTACGATGTACACGATACTTGTTCGATCTCGTTGGACAGCTTCCGCCGCGCTGCGAGCTTAAGTCACTTTTGTGCCGGCCAAGGCGAACACGATAGCTTCGGACAGTTGCGCCAGACGAAATGGCTTCCTGAGCAGCCTTGTATTGGTACGGAACTCGTTGGGCACCAGCGATGGATCGGCGAAGCCGGACATGAAGAGAATGGGCAGGTCAGGCCATCTGCGGCGCGCCTGGCGCGCCAGGTCAATGCCGGTCATGCCGCCGGGCAGGAGAATATCGGTCAGCAGCAGCGAAATAGGGTCCGGCCGCCCCAGTTCGGCGATCGCCGAGGAAGCATCGACGACGACAACCGGGCTGTAACCCATCGAGGACAGCATGGTGGACGCCATTTGGGCCACCAGCGGACTGTCCTCCACCACGAGAATTCGCTCGCCAGTCTCCGGACGAGGACGTGGCGTCACCTCGGCGCGCGGCTGGTTGGTTGGCGCCTGTCCCGCGCTCGGCAGATACAGTGTAACGCTCGTCCCATGCGCCACTCTGCTCGATATCAGCACCGTGCCTCCCGATTGCCTGGCGAAGCCATAGACCATGCTGAGGCCTAACCCGCTGCCCTTGCCGACCTCCTTGGTGGTGAAGAACGGTTCGAACGCACGGCGCGCAATTTCGGGCGGCATGCCGGCGCCGATGTCCGACACCGCGATTGTCACGTATTCTCCCGGGACGATGCGTTCGTCGCCGTCGTCGAGTGGCTGTTCGAGCACGGCATTCGCGGTCCTGATCGTCAGGCGCCCGCTGCCCGCCATGGCGTCCCGGGCGTTAATGGCCAGGTTGAGCAGCGCGTTCTGCAATTGCGTCGGATCGATCAGGCATCGCCACAGCGTCGGGTCCTGCGCGACTTCGATCTCGATCGCTTCGCCGATCGTCCGCTGCAGGATCGTCGCCATCCCGCTGACCAGCTGGTTTACATCGGTAATCTGCGGCTGCAGCGTCTGCTTACGGGCGAAAGCGAGCAGGCGGCGGTTGAGATCGGCGACCCGCTCGGCCGCTTCGACCGCCCGTTCGGCCAGGCGGCGGCGCGGTACATCGGCAGGCGGCAACGCGTCGAGCAGCAGGTCGAGATTACCGAGCGTCGCCGCCAGCATGTTGTTGGAGTCGTGTGCAATCCCTCCGGCCAGCTGCCCGATGGCTTCGATCTTCTGGGCCTGGCGCAGCTCGTCCTCGATCCGCTTGCGCTCGGTGATGTCGACCGAGAGCACGAAATAACCGCGCACCGTGCCGTCTTGGTCGCAATCGGGTACCCGGATGGTCTCGCACCAGCGTTCGCAGCCATCGGGAAACACCGCCTTCTCCTCGCCACGGATGGTGCGGCCGGCCAGCGCCGCCTCGACCTTCAGCCGCCATTCGCCGGCCCGCAAAGGGTCGATGAAATCGTCGATCTTGCGGGTGCGGGCGGCGTTAGCGGACGGCTGGGCATACCATTCGAGGGCAACTCGGTTGGCATAGCGGATGCAGCCGTCGGCGCCGACATGGACGATCAGGGCAGGGACGTTTTCGGTGACGAGTTCATGCTGCTCGAGGTTGTCCCGCAGCGCCCGTTCCGACTCCTCGCGCAGCCGCCACTGCCACGCCAGAACGAGGCCGAATCCGGCGATCAACAGATTGAGCCCGAGAGCGGCCAGGCTGTAGTACAGCGCATGGTTGGTCCAGCCGGCCAGAAATTCGACCGGGTCGCGCGCGACACTCACTACCAGCGGCATGCCGGCAACCCGCCGGTAGCTGATGCTCCGCGATGTCCCGTCGGTCGTTCCGCTGCCCTTGAAACTTCCGCTCGGCGCTTGTGGGAGATAGCGGGTGAAGATCAGCAGCGATCTGGCGTCGCGGCCGGCAAACTCATTCCCGTTCGGCGTTCGCAATAAAATCCAGCCATCGTCGCGGTAAAGTGTCACTGTGCCACGCTGCCCCACGTTCAGTGACAGAAAGAACTGCCGCAGGTTCTCGTAGTCGACGGGCACGAAGACGACGCCGCCAAAACGTCCGTCGGCCGTCAGAAATGCGCGGCTCACGGCGATAACAAGACGATCATGACGAACGCGTGAGGCTACCGGCAAGTCGATGAAGAGACCGCGGTGGGGGTTATCCCGCTGAGCCTTGTAATAGGCCCGGTCCGCGAAGTTCAATTCCCGGCCGGGCCCTCCGTTGCCCAAGCTGTCGCCCAGGTTATTTCCGTCAGCATCGAGAACTACGATCGCGTGTGCTATGGGGTACGGTGCCACCCTGCGTTTCAACTCTTCGATCAGGGCCGGATTGCCGGCGGTCAGCAGAGACGGATTCCGCTGGAGATCATCGATGGTTGTGCTCAGCAGCACGTCGACGCCTTGCATGTTGCGCAACATGTATTCTTCGAGGGCGCGGGCAAGATCGCTGTTCGCAGCGTCAGCTGCCCGAAAGGTTTCCCAGTAGTTCACGGAAAGCATGTTTGCTACGAAGGCATCGCACAATACCGCCAGCACAAGGCCGCTCAGGATGATGATGCGGGGGGTCCAGCGTCGGCCCGTCCCGGATTGGGGTTCTACCGGGTTCAAGGCGCCAAAGATGCGTCCTCGCCACGTGCTGCGCCGCTGGTCGGCTATCGCTTTCGCTTGATCCAACATCGCGCCAAAAATTTCGGGGGGTCGAACAAACCTGTCGTGAATTGATCGTCGCCCATCACGAGCGTTAGTAAAATCGCCCGAAGCGTTGCCGAACTTGGCCTCTGGGCGATACACTTCCCAGTATCCCCCTAGCACGTTTTGCGGCGAGATGTTATCCAGTTCGCGATTTCGAGGGAGGCGAGACGGTCACTCGCCGGTTGGATCGCGCCGACCTGCGCTTGCCGACCCACGGGCAGGGTCTATGCGCTTCGGATCGTGATCTTTTCTTTCGGCAACCGGATGCGACCGCCGTTCTGATGCGATCGATCCGGTGGCGATCGATGGCTCTCGCGCTGGTCCTGATCGGCGTGCTGGCGATCGGCCTGCAGCGGCTCTTGAGCTGGTTTGCATTCTCGGGCGAAGGCTGGGCCGAGGCGATACTTGCGGCATCGGCCGGGGAAAAAAATCGAGCCGAAGCCGCATCATCCCTGCGTTGGCGCGACCAGAGATTCAGTGCGGCTGCCCGCGTTCGGCCGCGATCTGGGACTTCAGTCCGACGACGCCAATTGCGCCGACCATGACCTTCTCTCCGACCACATAGCTCGGTGTGCCGCTGACGCCGATGACGGAGGCGAGTTTCATATCCTCGGCGAGCGTCGCGGCGACCTCATCGCTTGCGAGATCGCGTTCAAGCCGCGCCATGTCGAGATTCTGCTCCCTGGCCGCCGCCAGCGCCCTGTCCTTGCCGAGTAATCCGGTGTCGCCCAGCAAGGCGCGGTGGAATTCCAGATATTTTTCCCCGCTCGGGTCCTGCATACGGACGGCAACCGCGACCCGCGCGACTTCCGCAGACTCCGGTCCGAGAATGGGAAACTCCTTCAGCACGATCTTCAAATGCGGGTCGTCCCGCAGCAGCGTCAGCGTGTCGGACAAGGCGCGCTTGCAGAAGCCGCAATTGTAGTCGAAGAACTCCACCAGCGTGACGTCGCCACGGGGATCGCCGAGCACGACCTGGTGCTGCGAGGAAAACAACGCGTCCGCATTGGCGGCGACCGCCGCGCTATTTTGCGCCGGGGGCTTGACGGTCGCACCGGCGGATGACGAGGCCGCGGGCTTACGCTTGAGGAGTTCGGCCAGGATCTGGCCGAGCGTCTCGGGATGTTTGACCAGATAGGCTTTGATGACGTCGACGACCTCTTCGGGGTGCGCCGCGAGATAGTCCCTGACGACGCCCTCGATCTCGCCGCGGACATCCTGCGCCTGGCACGAGGCCGTCGGCATCCATATCGAGGCGGCAAGCATCATGGCCGAGGCGGCTATATAGAGACCTTTCATGCGATCTGCTCCTTTTTTTAACGACGCTCGTTGAGTTCGTCTGATCACCGCCGGAATCTCCCGCCGCGACCCGGCTCCAGAAGCTGACGGCGCGGCTGCGGGTTGATCCGTCCGCCAAAACCGCCAGGACCGTGCGGTCGGAATTCTCGCGGGGGCGGCGGCCCGGGAACGGGTCCCGGCCGCGGCGGGCCACGTCGTGGTGGTGGCGGCGGCGCGATGCCAACACACCCGTCGTCGCGGTCGCGGAACTCACCTGGCGGACAAATCGAAATTCGCGGCGGCTCGCAGCCACCATTGTCGTTTCGGACTTTGCCGGAAGGGCATTCCGGCGCCACGATCGGTTCGCAAGCGCCGCCGGGCGCACGGAATTCACCCGTCGCGCACGGGCGCTGCGCCGGGCCGCAAGACCTGCCATCCGCGCCGACGAAGCGATCATTGCAGCAGGATCCGTCCGGCATCCTGCTATAGCCGGCGGCGCATTGGGGGACGACCTGAATCTGAATGGGGCAGTGGGCGCGGTTGCTCGGATCAACGCGGGCGGAACAGCACACGCCGGACGCGGTGACGTTGGCCGGCGGACAGCATTGGCCGTCTCCGGCAGGAATCAGGCCCGAGCTGCAGCATTGCGGCCCGTTGGGAATATGGAGGATCGGCACGCATTGGCTGCGGTTGGGTCCACCCGGGAAATCGGTGCCGGCGCAGCAGACGCCCGACGATGTGATCTTGCTGGTAAGACAGCACGATGTTGCGGTCGCCGTATATCCGCTGGGGCAGCATCGCGGATTGGTCGAGCCGGGCAGGCAGATGGGCGTTGGCACTGGCGGCAACGATGGCTGGCATTGGCCGTTGACGACCATGCCGGCGCAACAGGCCGCGGCCCCGCCAGATCCGGTGTAGACCTGCCCGCTGCTGCAACAGAAGTTGCTTGGCCCGATCGCGGTCTGCCCTGAAGGGCAGCTTGAATTCGAGCACGATCCGCCGGGGGCCAGATCTCCGGGCGCACAGCACTTTCCGCTGATCTGAACGTTCGGGCGCGAACACGTCGGAACGCAGCTGTTGTCGCTGACCCGGCGCAATCGATCGGGCGAGCAGGTGCCCGGCGGCGGTGTTGGCGGTTGGCCCGGCGGATTCGTCGGCGTCGGTGGAGGCGACATTCCGGGCGGCGACATCCCCGGCGGCGGTCGCGGGGGACCTGCCTGCGATGGCGGTGGCACGCCCGGACGCGGCGGCGAGGGTGCATTGGCGAGTGGCGGAAACAGCTCGGCGCGTTGCCCGGTCGCGCAACTTCGCTTGATCGCGATATCGCCCATGTGACCGCGCGCGGCAACATTCGGCAACCGGTCGACATAGGCGATGAAGTAGCTCTCGACCGGCGGCGAGTTTGCTGGCATCGCAAGCCAGGTGCCGTTGCCCTGCAGGCCCGTGACATCTGGATCACCCGATCGTGCGAGCTGGACTTCGAGCGCCGGGTTGGCCGACCGGCGCAGGTCCTCGCCCGTCGACCACATGAAGCCGCCGCATGACGCCGGGTCGAGTTCGCCCTTGGCGTCGTAACGGTTACCTATCGCAACACCGCCATCGCCGTTGCGATAGGCCATCGGAAAGCCGATGGAATATTCGGCGGGGGACTGCTGCCAGATACGGCGTCCGGCGGGGGTACGGGCGACCATTGCAAAGCGCAGCACGCGGCCGATGGCGGCAACCGCAAGGTCTTCGAAGTCGAACGCGCCGGTCGGCGCGGCCCGTTCCGCAAGAAACATACGGCCTTGCTCGTCAAAGGTGATCGTGGAGATTTCGGTTGGCCCGGTCGCAGGCGGCACGACGAGTTCGATCACCGCGTCATCGCCAAACGAGCCGTCGGGCCACAATCCCACCGACCAGATCTGCAAGGAATCGGCGACCGCGTAGAACAGCCGGTGGTCGTGCACGGCGAGGCCGAATATCCGCCGTTCGGCAACGGCATAGTTCCAAGTCGCCCGCTGCGCGCTGTCGAATGCAGGCTGCGTGACGTCGATGCCCTGGTGCGTCGTCCATCGCACCGGCGCAAGCCCCTGCGCTTCGCGGCCTCCGATGCCATGATCGAAAACCCCGAGTTCGTTACCGTCGAGACCGTAGCGATGAATGAAGCCGCTTTCCCGATCGGCGACATAGAGCGATCTCGAATCGGGATCAAAGGCCAATCCCCCTAGCGCGGCTCCCGCGTTGACTTCGCCACCCTGCCTGACATTGGCAAACAGGCTGACTTCGCCGGTCGCGCCGTTGATCTTCCAGATCGACCCCGGACCGCCGCCGGGACCCCAGAGCCCTTTCATGAAGGTTGCGCCGGTCGCCCCCTTCTGAATGTGCTCGATCTGACCATGGGGACCGGGCGCCGTGATCGGAAGCCCGTAGGCCGAACTCGCCGCCGCGTAGATGTTCGGCGGCACCTCGTCATCGAGCGCAACGCCGAAAACCTGACCGATGGAGGCCGCCGTGACTGTCAGCGGCTTCGGTGCGCCGACGAGCTGCGCCGACGGCGGGCTTTCCATGTCCCGGAGGTCGACGACCCGAAGCGAGGGCCCGTTGAGGTCGATGAACGTCGTCTGGTTGGGATCGGCGCCTGGCGCGATCTGAACCGGCGGCAGCGCGCCGGAAAAGCCGGTCACGACGGCGTCGCCGGGACCATAAACGGGGTTGGAGGCTTGTTGCGCGCTGAGCGCAGTCGGACAGATCGCGAGCAGGCAAAGCGCGATCCAGCATCTGATCCGCCGCTGTCGCATGCTCGAACCCGGGATCGGCGGTGCGCGCCTGAGCCTCATGGCGAGCCTACTGCGTGGTCTGTTTCGGGATGCAACTCCCGTTGGCCGGGTCCGGAGTTGTTCCGGGCGGACAGCACATGCCGCAGGATGTCACCTGGCTCGGATTGCAACAGCTGCCGTCCTGGGTCATCCCGTCGGCGGGATTCGCACAAGGCGTAATGCATTTGCCGCCGAGATTGATCTGGCCGGTGGGGCAGGGCGTACCGAGAAACGGTGGCGGGCACGCCACGCCTTGAGGATTGACCACCGTGATGACGCCGACCGGCTGGGGCGGCTGGTGGGTGCTGTTGCAGAGGCAGCCGGCGCCGGCCGCCGAGGTGCCGGCTGGGCAGTCGCAAGTAAAATAGGGCCAGGGATCGCCGTCGCCATCGACCCCCGTATGCGGCGTCATTTTTCGCGGCGCCGGGCAATCGCAGGCGATCACATTGGGTCCGCCATTGGGATTGCCGCCGACCACGCTGGTGCACAACTGGCCGTCGCCGGAGGCTTGGCATTGCACCGAACCGTTTCCGGTGGTGCAAAATCCGTTGCCGCAATCTTCCGGCCACATGCCGAAATTGCCATTGCAGGTCATGTTGATCCCGGAGCCACTACAGGGATTTTGCATGCAGTTGACCCAGGTCACGTTGGGCGGCCCGCTGCAGCCGTTAAGTCCTGGAATGACCGAATGGATCGCGTTGACGGCATCGCAGATGCCTGATTCGAGGCAGGATCCGAGGTCACCGAACAATTGTCCGAGGCCGGCGGTGACCGAGCAGGCACAGGTGAAGGCGCTTTCGATACCCGCTGCATCGGCGGCCGCGCCACTCACCGCGTTGAGGGCGCCGTTGAACTGGCTGGCGAGCTGACCGGAGGAATCAATCTTGTTCAGGGCGCCACTGACATTGTTGATGTCGTTCTGAGCGTTGTTGGTCCAGTTGCTGGCATCGCTGACCACCTGGCAGAACGATGAGGATTGACTGCCCATGCTGCCGACGATCGCGGACAGGTATATCGTCAGCGCCGCGGCAATCGGATCAGCCACGGCGGCGCCGCATTGTCCGTTGACGAAACCGTTGTAGGTGTTCTGCGCGGCGTTGCCGAGGTCCTGGAGCGAGCAGGAATTGTCGGCATAAGCAGGCCGCGGGATCGCCAGCCCAAGCTGGGCGGCAATAAAACCCACGCCCACCAAAACAGCGACGGATCTAGCCATTGCCATGGGATAGCCCCTGCGAGCCCAAAGCCCTCAACCTACTAACCCAACTATGTCGCTTGCGAATGAATAGCGGTTCGATCAGATCAACTCAATCCGCGGGCCGGACCGCCGATTTTTCTCAAAGCCCGATCGCACAAGCGCTGGCTGCGCAGATTCCAACCTTGGAAGCGTCATCACCGCGACCATCGAAACCGCCGCATCAGCGCGTGCGCCGCGCCGAAGGGCGCCGGCGTGAAGGGGCCAGGCGGCGCGCGCGTCATCATGGCCGCAACACCGAGTGCGGCGATCGCGATCCAGAACGTCAGCCAGAACGCGTCGATATAGGCGAGCACATTGGCCTCGCGCTGCACCAGCGCCGCGAGTTCGCCCACAGCCCGGCCCGGCGCCAGCGAGGCGCCGCGGCCGGCGAAACCCGCGGCGAGATCCTTCAGCATCCGGCTGACATCGGCGGCGCCGTTCTCGAGATGCTGCCCGAGAAAATTGGAATGGATTTGCTCGCGAACCCGCAGCCAGGTGCCCATCAGTGCCACGCCGATCTCCGCCCCTCCGAGCCGCACCACCTGGACATAGGCCGCGAACGCCGTCGCCCGGTTGGGATCGGAGTTGGACAGCGCGATGATCAGGAGCGGCAGCAGCGTGAAGGCCTGCCCGATCGATTGCAGGACCACGATGGTGACGAAATCGCCGAGCGCCCAGTCATGGGTCAATCGCGTTCCCATCAGGTTCGCCACGGCGAAAGCCGAAAAGCCCATGATCAGCACAAAGCGGGCGTCGAAATGCCGGAGCAGAAAGATCGAGACCGGAACCCAAACGAACATCGGCAGCGCGCCATAGTCGAGCAGCAGCACACCGGTTTCTTCGGGCCGCAGCAGGCCGACGGTGGCGAGGAAATTCGGCACCAGTGATGAATTGGACAGGCTGGCGAGCGTGTAGAGCAGGATTCCGATCAAACCGAGCCCGATATTGCGCGAAAACAATACGCTGACATGGGCCCACGGCCGGCGCACCAGCATCTCGTTGACGACAAAGGCGATCACCAGGGGGACGCCTGCGATCAAAAGGGCCGCGACCGTCCCGGAGCCCAGCCAGTCCAGACGATTGCCCTGATCGAGGCCGGCATAGATCATCGAGACGCCGGTACCCAACAGCAGCATGCCACCCCAGTCGGCGTCCTGCAGCACCTCCCGGTTGAGCGGCTCGCGAGGGGTCCCGAGATAGACCAACAATCCCATCAGCGGCGCGATCAGCACGTCCTGCCAGTACATCCACTGCCATCCCAGATGATCGGCGTAAAAGCCGACCAGCGACGTGCCCGCGTCCAGCGCGAACCCGACCCGGATGGAATAAATCGAGATCGCCGGCAGCCACCACCGCATCGGCAGGTGGCGGAACACGATCATCAGGGTGGCCGGAACGAAGGTGCCGAGCAGCATGCCATGGGCGATGCTGAGCGCGATCAGCAGGCTGTAATCGCGCGTGAACGGGATGACGAGTGAGATCAGCGCATACAACAGGCTGGGAATGCCGAGCACGCGGCGCAGTCCGAAGGCGGTCGCAAGCCAGGCCACGGCGGGCGCGATGAAGATCTGCGAACCGATCGCCGCCGTTGACAACCAGGCGCCCTCGTCGAAGCCGAGCGAAAAGGCGCCACGCAAATCCGGCAAACCGACCGAGGTCAGCCGGCTGTCGAAATTTGCCAGAAAGGAGCCGAGCAGCACGGCGCCGACCGCAAACATCGGCTGCGGCGCGATGCCGCCACGCGAAACCGGTCCACGGTCGGCCTCGCTATTTCCCGCCATTGGTCCTCGCGCCCGATGTATCGATGCGGGTGACCACCGACATTCCCGGCAGCAGCCGATCGAGCAATGGCTGCCCCTGGTCGAGCGCGATCCGGACCGGAATGCGCTGGACCACCTTGGTGAAGTTGCCGGTCGCATTGTCCGGCGGCAGCAGCGCAACTTGCGAACCGCTGGCGGGGGCGATGCGCGCGACGTGGCCATTCAGCCGCTCGCCCGGGAAACTATCGACAGTCACCTCGACCGGCTGGCCCGGTCGGACCCAGGTCAGCTGGGTCTCCTTGTAGTTGGCGATCACATAGACGTCGGGCAGCGGCACGACGTTGATGAGGTTGCTGCCGATATTGACGTAATCATTTGGCTGCACCTGCCGCTCGCCGACGACGCCGTCGAATGGCGCCACGATGCGGGTGTACCCGAGCTTGAGCCGGGCCGCGGCAAGCGTGGCCTTGGCCCCCATGAGATCGGCCGCGCGCTGCTTCTTGGTTCCCGCCAGCACCTCCATCTGGTGCTGCTGTTCGGCGACCACCGCCCGGCTCGCTCTCACGTCCGCCTGGGCCCGGGCGTAGGCCGCCACCGCCTGTTCGAGCTTTTGTCTGGTGCCGGCATCAGTCTGCGCCAGCGCCTGTTGCCGCTCCTGTTCCTGCCTGGCCTCGAGCTCCTGAGCCTGCGCGGAAACCTGCTGCGCCTGGCTTTGCGCGATGGTCGCATATTGCAGCTCGACCTGATTGTTGAGATTGTCGAGTGCGGCCTGCGCGGCGGCGACGCCGGCCTCCGCCTGGGCGACCTGCGCCTCATAATCGGCGGGATCGATCTGGACCAGCAGGTCGCCGGCCTTGACCCGCTGGAAATCATTGACGGCGACGGTGAGAACCTCGCCGGATACCCGGCTGCTCAGCCGGGTCAGGTCGGATTTGACATAAGCATCGTTGGTGGTCTGGATCACGGCGCTGCCGACCCAGGCGTCCCAGCGCAGCGTCGCCAGCGCGATAAATCCGAACGCGACCACGACAGCGAACAGCGGGATGGCGAGGCGGCCTAGGGAGCTGCGCCTCGCCTGCGGCACCTGTGCCGCCGGCGTATTAGCGGGCGAGGCGGTTGTCGTCGCAGCCCCCATCGCGGGTGCAAGGCTGACCTGATCCTGCGGACTCAAGGGCGGGCCTCCTTATCTACGACGAGCAACCAAAGCTGGGAACCAGGCTCGATTCCGCGCGGGACGATGCGGGCAAATGTCCGCCTGCGATTATGCCTCAGACCGTCTTTTCCGGCCAGCGGCAGAGATCGTTGATCAGGCAGACCTCGCAGCGCGGCTTGCGGGCGAGGCAGGTGTAGCGGCCGTGCAGGATCAGCCAGTGGTGCGCATGCAACATGAATTCGGCGGGGATCACCCGCTCCAGGCCCAGTTCGACCTCGAGCGGGGTTTTGCCGGGCGCAAGGCCGGTGCGGTTGCCGACGCGGAACACGTGGGTGTCCACTGCGAGCGTGCTTTCGCCAAAGGCCATGTTGAGCACGACGTTGGCGGTCTTGCGGCCGGCGCCAGGCAGCGACTCCAGTTCAGCGCGGGTACGCGGGACCTCGCCGCCGAATTCCGCGATCAGTTTTTCCGACAGCGCGATGACGTTCTTGGCCTTGGTGCGGTAGAGCCCGATGGTCTTGATATAATCGCGCAAGGCCTCCTCGCCGAGCGCGAGCATTTTTGATGGCGTGTCGGCGACCGCAAACAACGCCCGCGTCGCCTTGTTGACGCCGGCATCGGTGGCTTGTGCGGACAGCACGACCGCGACCAGAAGCGTGTAGGGGTTGAGATGCTCCAGCTCCCCCCTCGGCTCGGGATTGGCGTTGCGAAAGCGACTGAACGCCTCGCGGATTTCCGCTTGTGTCCAGGGCCTGGCGGAGCCGGTCGATTTTCCCGCCGCGCGCGACCGCCCCGATTTGGCCGCGGGCTTTGCCGGTTTATTTGGCCGCGGCGCCGCCATCGGGGGACCTTGGGACCGGCCCGCGCGTTGTGGGCTGGCTGCCTTCGATTTAGGCTGAGGTCTGCGGGTGATTTTCGCCATGATCTGGATATACTGACAGGGAATGACCACGGGCAACGACTTTGAACCGGAGACCCAGCCGGAATTGTTTTCAGCGTTGCTGACGCCGCACCGCTCGCTGAACCGCACTGGTTTCGTGGTGTTGATGGCCTTTCTCGGTCTGGTCAGCTTCGCCGCCGGAACGGCCTTCTGGCTGATGGGCGCCTGGCCGGTATTCGGCTTTTTCGGCCTCGATGTGCTGGCGGTCTACTGGGCATTCCGGGTCAATTTCCGCGCCGCCAAAGCGTCCGAGCAGATCTCGGTGACGCCGTCCGAACTGCGGGTACGGCGGATCAGTCACCGCGGCGATGTGGTGGAATTCGTGTTCAATCCGCTATGGGTTCGACTCGATCGGCAGGTCCACGAGGAATATGGCGTGGAAAAGCTCTATCTGGTCTCCAAGGGCCGCCACCTGGCGGTCGGCAGTTTTCTGGGGCCCGATGAGAAGGCAAGCTTTGCCAAGGCCTTGACGGCGGCGCTGCACGCCGCGCGGCGCGGCCCGAGCTATCAAGCCATTTCCCAAGAGATATGATCGGAAATCGGGTGGCTTGAGCCGCGTCGGCGGCCTACATCTGGCGCATGATGAACCTTGCCATCCAAGACCACAGCCTGATCGGACCGGGCCCACAGAACGCCGCGCTGCGCGACTATGATGCGGTGCGTCGCGCGATTGCCTTCATCAGCGAACGCTGGCGCGCGCAGCCCACCATCGTCGCGATCGCGGACGCGGCCGGGGTGACCCCGGACGAGCTGCACCAGCTGTTTCGCCGCTGGGCCGGACTTACTCCCAAAGCCTTCATGCAGGCGCTGACGCTCGATCACGCCAAGAGGCTGTTGCGCGGCTCGGCCAGCGTGCTCGACGCCGCGCTCGAGTCCGGCCTTTCCGGTCCCGGACGCCTGCACGATCTGTTCATCACCCATGAGGCGATGTCGCCGGGCGAATGGAAGAACGGCGGCGCCGGCCTGACGCTGCGCTATGGCTTTCATCCCTCGCCCTTCGGCTCGGCCATCGTCATCGCCACCAGCCGCGGCCTCGCCGGGCTTGCCTTCGCCGACCCCGGCGAGGAACCGGCAGCGCTGTTCGACATGCAGCGGCGCTGGCCGCAGGCTGAATATATCGAAGACGCCGCCGGAACCGCGGCGCTGGCGCTGCGCATCTTCGACCCCCGCCGCTGGCGCGCGGATCAGCCGCTGCGGGTGGTGCTGATCGGCACCGATTTCGAGGTTCGGGTGTGGGAGACGCTGTTGAAGATCCCGATGGGCCGCGCAGTCTGCTATTCCGACATCGCCGCCAGGATCGAGCGCCCCAAGGCCTCACGCGCGGTCGGCGCCGCCGTCGGCAAGAACCCGATCTCCTTCGTGGTGCCCTGCCATCGCGCGCTCGGCAAGAGCGGCGCGCTGACCGGCTATCACTGGGGCATCACCCGCAAGCAGGCCATGATCGGCTGGGAGGCCGGGCAGGTCGGGATGCAGTAACGATGGCTCGTCCCCGCCATCTGAATCCTATTCAAGAGACGGCGGTTGTCGCCGGCCTTGCCTCGGCGTATTCAGCGGCTGAATTGGCCAGGTAGGCGGGAAGCTCCGAACCCGGCATCGGGCGGCCGAACAGATAGCCCTGGAAGATGCGGCAGCCGATCTTGCGCAGAATGGCGTGCTGTTTGGCGGTCTCGACGCCTTCGACGATGCATTCGAGTTCGAGGTTGCGGCAGAGCCCTACGATCGAAGCGACAATATTGCGGCTCGACGGATGGTCGAGATCCGAGACAAAGCTGCGATCGATCTTGACCTTGTCAATCGTCAGCCGATGCAGATAGCCGAGGCTCGAAAAGCCTGTGCCGAAGTCATCGATCGCGATTCTGGCGCCCAGCGATCGCAACAGCATGATCGAATCCTGCGCTACTTCGAAATTCCGCATCACCGCGGTTTCGGTCAATTCGAATACGAGGCGGGATGGGACGACATTTGCCTGCCGGATCATCGCTACGATGGCGAGGACAGTCTGATGATCGACGATGTCATAGGCCGAAAGATTGAAGGACAGGCTGATCCCTGGCGGTAGCCGATCGAGTTCTGCAAGGGCCTTCCGAAGCAGGACCAGGGTCAGCATATGAATGAGGCCGGACCTTTCGGCAGTGGCAATGAACCTGTCTGGAGCAACCCGGCCAAGCGTCGGGTTGGTCCAGCGCGCGAGCGCCTCGACCGCGACCACGCGGCCCAGATCGGTGTTGACCATCGGCTGCAGATGGACCTGCATTTCGCTGTCGAGATCGGCCGATTGCAGGGCGTCCTCGATCGCTCGTTCGGAACGGATGCGGCTCTCATGTTCCGCCGAATAGAGCGTCGCCATGCCCCGGCGCGAGGTCTTGGAATTGTAGAGCGCGTAGTCGGCGCGATCGAACAGCTCGTGGACGCTGCCTCCGGCCTCCGGAAAGATGGCGACGCCGCACGAGCACCCGATCGAGACGCGCTTATCCTCGAAAAAATAGCTTTGCGAGATCAGGTCGCACAGGCGCTGGCCCACGGCCTCGGCGTCCGACGCGTCGCCCGTCAGGACAAAGCCGAATTCATCGCCGCCAAGCCGCGCGAGGATCAGGTCTTCGGTTGCAACCGTCATGAGCCGCGCGCCGACCTCGGCAAGCAGCCTGTCGCCAAACAGGTGGCCATGGGTGTCATTGATCGGTTTGAACCGATCAAGATCGAGGACTCCGACCGCGAAGCGTGATCCGGCTGCGGCGGACGTTGCGATCCGCGATGCCAGCGTGACGAGGAAGTACCTGCGGTTGGGAAGTCCGGTCAGGGCATCCGTTTGGGCCAGCCTCGCGTTCTCGTCGCTGAGCCGCCGCATTTCCGCTCGCGACCGGACCAGCGTTGTGAACCCCCGATAATTGTTCAAGAGAACCTGGAGCATCACCGCGGTGACGAGGAATATGTTCACTCCGACCGCGAAGAACACCGTGTTGCCCATGCTCAGGTAGTAGACGAGGTAGGGGATGGTCACGATCACGGTGACCAATAGCGCGGCCTGCGGCAGATTCATCAGGCAGAAGATGCAGCCGACCACCGTGATCGCAATGAAGAGCGCAACATGCCCATGCTCGTATGGGCCGCCATAGCCGTTGAGGCACAGCGACCACGTGATGAAGGCGAAGGATACGATGCCGGCCGTGACGATCGTTTGCCGGAGTTGCGCAATCGCGAAGGGTACGTCGACGGTCACACCTCTGCGTCTCAGCCAGGTGACGAGCCGTACGGCGCAGATCAGCACCAGTGCCAGGATGGGTGCGATCAGGCCATTGGGCGCAAGGCCATAATGCGTATAGGCCAGCGCGCATGCGTTGACGATCAACAGCACATACAACAGCGGGATCTGGCGTCGAAGTTCGGCGAACTGGGCGAGCGCCAGGTCGGGTTGCGCGCCGTCCACCGCGAACCATCTGATAAATGCCGGTATTTTCGCCATGCGGGCCCCGCTCGATGCGGTACCTTCGTTGCGAGAGATTTAAATTCGGTGTGGAACTTATAGGTATCTTTCCTGAGTCGCCCACCGCGCAGAGCCAGCTCTGGACGCATCACCCTCGAACGAATGAAGCAGAAATTCTCAGCGATGGAAAAAGGCGCTTTCGTCTACGCGCTGGCCCAGGGCAGGGTGGTACTTGAGATCTCGACCAGCACCCCGGATCTGGTGAATCGGCTGGAGCAGGCCTATTTCGGGCAGCATGAAACGGGGTGGCCGGGCGCGTCGTCCCTGCCGTGAAGAGGCATCACCGATCCCGGCGCAGACTTCCGTTTCACCCCGCCAGATCGAGTTTCGAAGCCACCGTGGAATCGGCGTTGAGGCGGTAGATCACCGGCGCGCCGGTGGCGAGTTCGCGCGCCAGGATTTCCTTCGGCGTCAGCTTCTCCAGCACCATGATCAGCGCCCGCAGCGAATTGCCGTGGGCGGCGACCAGGGTGCGCTCGCCGCGCAGCACGCAAGGCAGGATCTCCTGGACGTAATAGGGCAGCGCGCGCGCCAGCGTATCCTTCAGGCTTTCGCCGCCGGGCGGCGGCACGTCGTAAGAGCGGCGCCAGATCTGGACCTGCTCCGCGCCCCACTTCTGGCGGGCATCGCCCTTGTTGAGGCCGGAGAGATCGCCATAGTCGCGCTCGTTGAGGGCCAGGTTCTTTTCGGTCCGAAGTCCGATCTGACCGATCTCGGCAAGCATCAGGTCGAGGGTATGCTGCGCGCGCATCAAGACCGAAGTGAAGGCGATGTCGAATTCAAGCCCCTGCGCCTTGAGTTTACGCCCGGCTTCTTTCGCCTCGGCGACGCCCTGCTCGGTCAGGTCAACATCCCTCCAGCCGGTGAAGAGATTCTTCAGGTTCCATTCGCTCTGACCGTGCCGCACCAGCACCAGAAGACGATCGCTCATTGGCTAGGTTTCCACATTGGTTGGAAGTCTTGATTAAAAGTCTTGCAGCCCGAGCACGTCGGTCATCGAATAAAGTCCCGGCTCTTTGTCGCGCGCCCATAGCGCGGCCTTGATCGCGCCTTGCGCGAACATGGTGCGGTCCTCGGCTCGGTGCGTCAGCTCGATGCGTTCCATCGCGCCGGCAAAGATCACGCTGTGATCGCCGGTCACGGTGCCGCCCCGCAACGACGCAAAGCCGATATCGCCGGCGCGCCGCGCCCCGGTATGGCCATCACGGCCGCGCGCCGAGTGCGTTTCGAGTGAGACCTTGCGGCCCGCGGCGGCGGCATCGGCGAGCAGGAACGCGGTGCCTGAGGGGGCATCGATCTTGGCCCGGTGATGCATTTCCAGGATCTCGATGTCAAAACTCTCGTCCAGCGATTGCGCCACGCGCTTGACCAGCGCTGCCAGCAGGTTGATGCCAAGGCTCATATTGCCCGACTTTACCACGGTGGCGCGCGAGGTGACGCTGTGGATCACCGCGTCATCCGATCCCGACAGACCGGTGGTGCCGATGACGTGAACCAGTCGCCGCTGCGCGGCGATCGCAACATTGGCAATGGTCGCAGCCGGCACGGTGAAGTCGACAATGCCGTCCGCATTCGAAGACAGCGACCACAGGTCGGCCGACAGCAGGACGCCATTGGCAGGCAGGCCCGCCAGCACGCCGGCGTCCTTGCCCAGAAGCTCGGATCCTGGCGCCTCCAGCGCCCCGGTCAGCACCGCGCCCGGAGTTTCCGAGATCACGCGCGTCAGCGCGCGGCCCATCCGGCCGCCGGCCCCGGCAACGATCAAGCGCATGTCGGACATTTGTGGACCTCGCGCCCTGCGGTATAGCCGGGACACGCCATGGCGGCAACCGATCAGGCCTCGAACCGGCGCCGTGCCCAGCATGGTTCCGTCGGTGAAGGACAGGCGGGATTTTGCAAGTCGCAACCCTTAGGGCTGCGGGCCGTCATAGCCTTCGATGATCACCAGGTCGCTCTCGGCATGGGGACTGCGGATCGCGATCAGGCGGCTATATTCCGGGGAATTGTAGCAGGCCAGCGCAGTCTCATAGTCCTTGAATTCCAGCACCACATTGCGCGCGCGCGCCGAGCCTTCCTTGGGTACGTGCCTGCCGCCGCGCACCAGAAATCTGGCGCCGTATTTGGCAAATACCGCGCCGTTCTGCGCGATATACTCGTTGTAGCCGTCCATGTTGTTGACATCGATGCGCGCGATCCAGTAGCCCTTTGCCATCTGCCTCGTTCTCCTGTTTGCCGGTCAGCCCAGCGCCTGCGCGATCTCCTTGACGATGGCCTCCGCCGCCGCTCTGGGATCGTCCGCCTGCAACACCGGACGGCCAACCACCAGATAGTCCGCGCCGGCCGATATGGCACGAGCCGGCGTCATGATCCGCTTCTGGTCACCGATGGCTGAGCCCGCGGGCCTGATGCCGGGGGTCACGAGATCCATCTGACGGCCCACGGTTGTGCGCAGCGCCGCCGCTTCCTCGGGCGAACAGACCAGACCATCGGCGCCGAGGCGCTGCGCCTGCCGGGCGCGGGCCTGGACCAGATCGGCTACCGAGAGAAGGTAGCCCGCCTCGCGCAAATCGTCATCGTTGTAGGAGGTCAGCACGGTGACCGCGAGGATCTTCAAACCCGATCCCGCGCGGCCCTCGATCGCCGCCTTCATGGTTTGCGGATAGGCATGTACCGTCAGGAAGGTCGCGCCCAGCGCGGCGATGCTCTCGACGCCGCGGGCCACGGTGTTGCCGATGTCGTGCAGCTTGAGATCGAGGAAAACCTTCTTGCCGGCGGCGGTGAGCTGGCGGACCAGCGGCAATCCCCCGGCAAAGGCCAGCTGATAGCCGATCTTGTAGAATGTTACGCTGTCGCCGAGCCTGCCGATCATCGCTTCCGCGGCCCCGACGCCGGGCAGGTCGAGCGACACGATCAAGCGGTCGCGGGGGGCGATCTCGGGAAGTTGCATGTCACCTCACATCAGCCTCTGCGAAACCTCGATCAGCTGCCGCACCAGCGCGTTGAGCACCTCGATATCGGCTGGATGCTTCAATCTGTCCATATCGTCATAGGCTTCCGCGGCGAACGACAGCGCCAGCTGGTTGGCGATCACGTTGGCATGGCAGGCCGACAGGATCAGGCGCAATGCCGCCAGGGCGCGTGTGCCGCCGAGCCGGCTCTCCGAGGCCGCCGCGATCGCAAACGTCCGCTCGCGAAAGACCTGGCCGCGGGCTTCATGGCCATCCTGCACCCGCGTCAGCCAGTCGATGGTGTTCTTCACCAGAGGCGGCACCGAGGAATTATATTCGGGCGTCACGATCAGGATGCCATGGTGCGCAGCGATCATTCGTTTGAGATTGACCGCATGCTTCGGTACCCCGGATTTCGTCTGCAGGTCACCGTCGTAGATCGGCAGCGGAAAATCGGCGAGAGAGATGCGCGTGACTTCGACGCCGGCTTGCGCGAACTGGTACGCCGCGGCAGCCGCCAGCCGCACATTCAGCGAGCCGGTACGCAGCGAGCCCGGGATCACGAGGATTTTCAGAGCGGACATCGGCCAGATCGCCTTATGGCGCCATCGAGCGCAAGCTCGATCCCGGTGAATACCGGTTTCCATCAGGAAAACGCATCAACACAACGAATGACAAATAGAGACTAAGTTCAGATGCCATCGGAACCGAAAGGCTCCGCGAGCCGTCCGCGAGCGAGCGGACCGTTCAGGGCTTGCGATACACCCAGACCCGCGCCGGCGGAAGATTCATCCAGATCCGCTCGGAAGCTTCTGTGGATACACCTGGAAGAGATTTCGGAATCGGCGGCACCACCGAATAGGTGAATTGCACGAACGGCGCACCGGGTGCCAGCGCCCCGAAAGCTTCACGGATCAGCTTCAAGCGCGTCAGCATCGGCTTGGTGACGAGCGGCAGGCCGGACACCACCGCCGAGGCGGGCGCGCTCAAGACCTTGCGCAGCGACTCGCGCAAGCTGTAGGCATCACCCTGCACCACCCTGGCGGATGGATAGCGGTCGCGCAGCAGCGCGCAGAAGCTCGGATTGTATTCGACCAGGACAAGCCGCTTCGGATCAACCCCTCGCTCGATCAGCGCGCTGGTGATCGCACCGGTGCCGGGCCCGAGCTCGACGACAGCCCCGGTTGATTTTATATCGACATACTGGGCCATGGTGCGCGCCAGCAACCGTCCGGACGGCATCACCGCGCCCATGTGCAGCGGCTTTTCGATCCACGAACGAAGAAAGCGGACCTCATCGTCGAGACGAAGGGGCTTTTTCAACGCACGCACAGACGATTGCAGGGGCATGTCGCTACCAGGCGAGACCGCAGTGATCCGCGGCAATGTCAGAAAATAGTCACAAAGACGTATAGCTCGCCACTGAAACGGTCAAGTTTGCAAGGCGTTTACGCTCTCGATCGGTCCAGCTCAGCTGCTCGGGCCCGACCCGCGGATGACCGCGATTCGGCAATGATAACACCCTGTGCCTCCTCTGTTTCTGGGCACGGTTAAACACCGGGAATCAAGCACTTCCGGTTAGAGGCCGCGCTAGGTGCTGGCTCGGGTACCGAAGAAGTCCTTGACCTTGGAGAAGAAACCGACGGCTTCCGGTTGGGTTGCGCCGGACGACAGCTTTTCGAACTCGGCCAGCAATTCCTGCTGCCTTTTGGTCAGGTTCTGCGGGGTTTCAACCACGACCTGGACATACATGTCGCCGATCTGGCGCGAGCGCAGCACCGGCATACCCTTGGAGGCTATGCGAAATCGCCGACCGGTCTGGGTCCCCGATGGAATTTTCACCTTGGTCTTAGCCTTGTCGATGGTCGGCACCTCGAACTCGCCGCCGAGAGCCGCCGTCACCATCGAGATCGGGACCCGGCAGTGCAGGTCGGCGCCATCGCGCTGAAAGAACTCATGCGAGGCCAGCGAGAGGAATATGTAGAGATCGCCGGGCGGGCCGCCGCGCACGCCGGCTTCGCCTTCACCGGCAAGCCGGATGCGGGTGCCATCTTCCACGCCTTGCGGGATATTGACCGACAGCGTCCGCTCGCGCGTCACCCGGCCTGAGCCCGAGCAGGATGGACAGGCGTCCTCGATCATCTGGCCGCGGCCCTGACAACCCGGGCAGGTTCGTTCCAGGGTAAAAAATCCCTGCGCCTGCCGCACCCGCCCGGCGCCGCCGCACATCGAGCAGATCTTGGGCTTGGTGCCGGACCGGGCGCCGGTCCCCGAACAGGACTCGCAGGTGACCGAAACGGGAATCTCGATCTGCGCGGTCTTGCCGATATAGGCGTCCTCCAGCGAGATTTCCATGTTGTAGCGCAGGTCGGCCCCGCGCTCGCGCCCGCCGCCGCGCCCGCGCTGCCCCGCCATTCCGAACAGGTCTTCAAAAATATCGGAAAATGATGAGGCAAAGCCGGCGCCAAAGCCCGGGCCACCGCCACCGGCGCCTTGCTCGAAGGCCGCATGACCGAAGCGGTCATAGGCGGCGCGCTTGTCGCCGTCCTTGAGCACCTCATAGGCCTCGTTGATTTCCTTGAAACGCACTTCGCTGGAGGCGTCGCCCGGGTTCCGGTCGGGGTGCCATTTCATCGCCAGCTTGCGGAACGCCGCCTTGAGCTTGGACTCGTCCGCGTCGCGTTCGACTTCGAGGGTTTCGTAGTAGCAGCGCTTGGTGGACATGCTGAACTCTATTTAGCAGATCGCGGTTCGGATCGTCGAATGACGCCACGCGGCAGTGCCCGCTGCATCCCCCGGCAAGGCAGGATGCAGGCACCGCCGTTCAACATAACAGACAGATATTGAGGTTCGCTTATCGACCGCGGCAGGTCGACGCCCGCCATGCCTTTCCGATGCCAACCTCCCCCCAAGGGGGGAGGTTATCCGACGGTGAAGAGCGCGCATCGGCATCGCGACCCCGCGCGGGCTTAAGCCGACTTCTTGGTGTTCTTGTCGTCGTCGACCTCGGTGAATTCGGCGTCGACCACGTCATCCTTCGCCGCATCCTTGGCCGCATCGCTTTCGGCCTGCTGCTTGTACATCGCCTCGCCGAGCTTCATGGAGGTCTGCGCCAGCGTGTTGGTCTTGGCCTTGATCGCCTCGGCGTCGTCACCTTTCAACGCTTCCTTCAAATCGCTGACGGCATCTTCGATGGCGCGGCGCTCGCCCTCGGGGACCTTCGAACCGTGTTCGGACAGCGCCCTCTCGGTGGAATGCACCAGGGCGTCGGCGTGGTTCTTGGCATCGACCGCTTCGCGGCGTTTCTTGTCCTCGGCGGCGTTGGCCTCGGCGTCCTTGACCATCTTCTGGATATCGGCTTCCGACAGACCGCCGGAGGCCTGGATGCGGATCTGCTGCTCCTTGCCGGTCGCCTTGTCCTTGGCCGACACATTGACGATGCCGTTGGCGTCGATATCGAAGGTGACCTCGATTTGCGGCATGCCGCGCGGCGCAGGCGGAATCCCCATCAGATCGAACTGACCGAGCACCTTGTTGTCGGCCGCCATTTCGCGCTCGCCCTGGAACACGCGGATGGTGACGGCGTTCTGGTTGTCCTCGGCGGTCGAAAACACCTGGCTCTTCTTGGTCGGGATCGTGGTGTTGCGATCGATGATGCGGGTGAACACGCCGCCCAGCGTCTCGATGCCGAGCGACAATGGCGTGACGTCGAGCAGCAGCACGTCCTTGACGTCGCCCTGCAGCACGCCTGCCTGGATCGCCGCACCGATGGCCACGACTTCGTCCGGATTGACGCCCTTATGCGGCTCCTTGCCGAAGAACTGCTTGACCACTTCCTGGATCTTGGGCATGCGGGTCATGCCGCCGACCAGCACCACTTCGCCGATTTCACCCGCGGTGAGGCCGGCGTCCTTCAGCGCTTTGCGGCAGGGTTCAATGGTCTTATCGACGAGATCCTGCACCAGCGCCTCGAACTTGGCGCGCGTCAGCTTCATCGTCAGATGCTTCGGCCCGGACTGATCGGCGGTGATGAACGGCAGATTGATTTCGGTCTGAGTGGTCGAGGACAGTTCGATCTTGGCCTTTTCGGCGGCCTCCTTCAGGCGCTGCAGGGCCAGCTTGTCGTTGCGCAGGTTGATGCCCTGCTCCTTCTGGAATTCGTCGGCCAGATAGTTGACCAGCCGCATGTCGAAGTCTTCGCCACCGAGGAAGGTGTCGCCGTTGGTCGACTTCACCTCGAACACGCCGTCGCCGATCTCCAGGATCGAGACGTCGAAAGTGCCGCCACCGAGATCGTATACCGCGATGGTGCCGGACTTCGACTTGTCGAGACCGTAGGCAAGGGCGGCCGCGGTCGGCTCGTTGATGATGCGCAGCACTTCAAGACCGGCAATCTTGCCGGCGTCCTTGGTGGCCTGACGCTGGGCGTCGTTGAAATAGGCCGGAACGGTAATGACAGCCTGATCGACCTTCTGGCCGAGATGGGCTTCCGCAGTCTCTTTCATCTTCTGCAGGATGAACGCGGAGACCTGCGATGGCGAATAGGTCTTGCCGTCGGCCTCGACCCAGGCATCGCCGTTGGAGGCCTTGACGATCTTGTAGGGGACGAGCTTCTTGTCCTTTTCGACCATCGGATCGTCGTAGCGGCGGCCAACCAGCCGCTTGACCGCGAAGAAAGTCCGCTCGGGATTGGTCACCGCCTGACGCTTGGCCGGCTGGCCGACAAGGCGCTCGCCGTCATCGCTGAAGGCGACGATCGAGGGAGTGGTCCGCATGCCCTCGGCGTTCTCGATGACTTTTGCAGTCTTGCCATCCATTACGGCGACGCACGAATTGGTGGTGCCGAGATCGATCCCAATGACCTTTCCCATGGTCCTCATATCCTTCTTTTTGCGGCAGGTTGGCTGGGCCCTGACGGCGCACCAATCCAAACCCCCAACGATCAAATGCTCGCGATATTGCGACGGTAAGCCTCATATAGGAGGGGGGTGCAGGCCTGCAAGGACCGGGAAGGGACCTTGTGCAACGAAAACCATCAGCCTTGAAAGATAGTATCTGACTGATGTTTCCGCTTACCAGGTCCGAGCCCCTCCCTGCGGCCCCGGCGAGCGGGCGGGACAGCCGGCGGGCGTGCGATCGCAGGATGGCCTGTTGCCGGGACCGGCAAAACCGCTAAAAGCGAACCGGCCCGCAAAGCCCTCCGCGGGGCGCCACCGGCCGACCATTGAACGGCCTCAATGCAAACCCAGTGGATGTTTACATGAAGCCCCTCCGTCTAATGATCGCAGCCGCCTTGCTCGTCATCGCAGCAGGTCCTGCCCTGGCCGCAGACCCGGTTTTTCCGCCCGGCGCGCGCGTCGGCGTGACGCCCCTGGTAGGGCTCGTCCCAGCCAAGACATTTGTCGGCTTCGAAACCGAAGACCAGGCCGTCAAGGTCCTGGTGGCCGAGCTTCCGGCCGAGGCCTACAACGAAGTCATGAATGCCTTCAAGGCCAATCCGGCGGGCCTGGCCGGCATCAAGCCCGAGAGCATTCAGACCTCGGCCGGCATCGCCTACTACACCGCCGAAAGTGCCAAGGACGGCGGCACCAATGTGCGGCGCTATTCCATGATCCTGCCGGGCGGCACGTTCTCCGGCTATGTCGCGGTCCAGGTTCCGGAGAATGCCACGAAGATCTACACCGACGACGCGGTGCGTCAGATGTTTGCCTCGGCAGTGATCCGCAAGCAGGTACCGGTCGAGGAGCAGCTCGCATTGATGCCGTTCAAGATCAGCGAACTCGGCGATTTCAAGCACATCCGGACACTGGCGCCCGGCGCCGCCATCGTCCTTGCCGACGGCGATGAAGCCACCGGCATGGAGGCCGCCCCCTTCATGGTGATCGGCTTGATCTCCAGCACGCCGGCCCAGCCGGACGATCGCGGCCGTTTCGCACAGGAGATTGCGACCACCATCCCCGGCGTGCGCGACGCCCGGATCACGATGTCCGAGCCTCAGCGCATTGAAGGTCTGGCCGGCTATGAAACGCGGATCGATGCCACCAGCGGCAAGAACAACACCGCCGTCACCGTGGTGCAATGGTTAAGATTCGGTGCACAGAACTCCCTGCGGATCATCGGAAGCGCCCCGCGCGCGGAGTGGGACAAGGCATTTCCTCGCTTCCGCGCCGTGCGCGACGGAATTTCGCCGCGCTGAGCCCGATCCGGCCGGCGCCCCATCGCGCTGCGCCGCCGGCGCACGAACCATCTTTACCTTCGCCCGGCGACCTGATTTGCTTGGCCGCAATCCAAAGATCGGGGGCATGACATGTTGGACCGGCGGCGGCTGCTTCAGGGCTTGGGTACGATGGCAATCACAACGCTTATTGCGAAGGATCTTCGGGCGGCGGCGCCGATCAAACCCGATGAGAAATCGGCGCTTCTGGTGATCGATGTCCAAAACTGCTTCTTGCCCGGCGGCAGCCTGGCCGTGAAGGACGGCGAACAGGTGGTTCCCGTGATCAATCGCATCGCCAAGGGCTTCGCCAATGTGGTGTTGACGCAGGACTGGCATACCGTTGGCCATACCTCCTTTGCGTCCGCCCACCCCGGCAAAAAACCCTTCGAGACCATCGATCTCCCCTACGGCACGCAGGTGTTGTGGCCGGATCACTGCGTGCAGGGCACTGAAGGCGCCTCGCTTTCAAAAGATCTTTCGATTCCGCAGGCCCAGCTGATCATCCGCAAGGGATTCCACGCCGACGTCGACAGCTATTCGGCATTCACCGAAGCCGACGGCAAGACCACCACCGGACTGGCCGCCTATCTGCAAGCCCGCAATCTCAATCGCCTGTTCGTGGCGGGATTGGCCACCGACTTTTGCGTCGCCTGGACTGCGCTCGACGCCCGCAAGGCCGGGTTCGAGACCTATGTGGTTGAGGACGCCTGTCGCGGCATCGACACCCAGGGCTCGCTGGCCAAGGCCTGGGCCGAGATGGACAAGGCCGGCGTCAAGCGGATCCAATCGGGCGATATCGCGGTCTAGCTTTCGGCGGCGCTGACTTTCGCGCCACCCTTGGAGACCGCGACCAGAGCCGGCCGCAACACGCGCTCGCCGATGGTATATCCGGCCTGCACGACCTGGACGACCGTTCCCGCGGGCACCGTGGGATCGGGGACTTCATACATGGCCTGCTGGAAGTTCGGATCGAATTTCTCGCCCGCCGGATCGAATTTCTTGACGCCGTTTTTCTCCAACGTGTTCAGCAGCGAGCGCTCGGTCAGCTCGACGCCCTCGATCAGCGACTTGAGGCCGGGATCCGCCGATGCCCTGGTGTCGGCCGGCACCGCATCGAGCGCGCGCTGCAGACTGTCGGCAATGTCCAGAATGTCGCGCGCGAATCCGGATATGCCGTAGGTTCGCGCATCGGCCACCTCGCGCGCCGTGCGCTTGCGCAGATTCTCCATTTCCGCCAGCGTCCGCAGCATCTTGTCGCGCGACTCCGCGGCTTCTTTCGCCAGCGCCTCAACCGATCCGACCTCCGGATCGTCCGGCATGATGTATGGCTTGGACATCACCGGCTCGGACGGCTGTGCTGGGTTCACCGCTTCATCGTTCTGCAGCCTCGGATCGGTCATAGACTACCTTTTGGAAAAATGGCCTGGGTTCGTCAAGGGACGGTCGCTGGGCGGGATATCGTGCTTTAGCCATCGAAAATCAAGCGCGCCCGCGCCCCGCATGGGATGGCATCACCCGCCCAGCATCCGGCTGACGATGCGCGCGGCATAGTCCACCGTCGGGATGACTCGGGCGTAGTTAAGGCGCGTCGGCCCGATTACGCCGAGAACGCCGACGATATGGCCCGCGCCATCGCTATAGGGCGCGATGATCGTGGAAGAGCCGGATAGCGAAAACAGCTTGTTCTCCGATCCGATGAAAATTCGCACGCCTTCGGCGCGTTCGGCGCGTCCCAACAGGTCGATGACGCCGCGCTTGGTCTCGAGATCGTCGAACAACAGCCGCACCCGCTCGAGATCCTCCAGCGCGTGCAGATCTTCCAGGAGATTGGCGTGGCCACGAACGATCAGCTGGCGGTCGTCGCTCTCTCCCCCCGACCAGCTCGCAATTCCGGCGGCGATCACCTTCTGGGTCAGCTGGTCGAGCTCCGTGCGGCTTTGCGTCAACGCGGTTTCGAGTTCGAGGCGCGCCTCCGCCAGCGTTCGCCCCCTGATCCGCGCATTGAGAAAATTGCTGGCCTCCGTCAGCGCCGACGAGGGCACTCCCGGCGGCAAGGTCAGCACCCGGTTCTCGACCTGGCCGTCTTCACCGACCAGGACCACCAGGGCCCGCTCCGGCTCCAGCCGCACGAATTCGATATGCTTGAGCCGCGAATTGGATTTCGCCGTCAGCACCACCGCCGCGGCCCGGGTCAGACCGGATAGCCGCGTCAAGGCCTCGCCAAGGGCCGCTTCGACCGATTGCGCTTTACCGACGGATACGAGCTGGCTTTGGATCGACTGCCGCTCGGCTTCGGTGAGATCACCAAGCTGCATCAGGGCATCGACGAAAAACCGCAGGCCGAGTTCGGTCGGCAGCCTCCCGGCCGAGGTATGCGGCGCGTAGATCAAGCCGAGCTGCTCGAGATCCGACATCACGTTACGCACCGACGCCGGCGACAGCGGCACCGCGATCAGGCGCGAAATGTTGCGCGAACCGACCGGTTCCCCAGTCGCCAGATAGCTCTCGACAATTTGGCGAAAGATGTCCCGCGATCGCTCATTGAGCTGGGCCAGCCCGGCCGCCGGCGCGATCAGACCAATTGGTTCGTGGTGGGCCACCGGGTACTCCCTTACAAGGTCCCCTTAATCTGTCCATATCGGGGTCCGGTTACAAGCGGCTATTGGTCGCTCGCGGGGCCGAGAGGGGCTTGCCGCTGCGCCATCCCCCTCCTACAAGCAGCGCAGCCAGAACCTGGTCTTTTCGGATTTTTAAGGGGATGTTCCATGCGGCCAAGCCGCCGTGCACCGGATGAACTGCGCCCCGTTTCGCTGGATCGCGGTGTCGTCAAATACGCCGAGGGATCATGCATGGTCAAATTCGGCGACACCCATGTGCTGGTCACCGCCACCCTGGAAGATCGGCTGCCGCCCTGGCTCAAGGGCCAGGGGCGCGGCTGGGTCACCGCCGAATATGGCATGCTGCCGCGCGCCACGCTGGAGCGGACCCGCCGCGAGGCTTCCGCCGGCAAGCAGAGCGGCCGCACTGTCGAAATCCAGCGCCTGATCGGCCGCGCTCTGCGTGCCACGATCGACCTGGAAGCGCTGGGCGAGCGGCAGATTACCGTGGACTGCGACGTCCTGCAGGCCGATGGCGGCACCCGCACCGCCTCCATCACCGGCGCCTGGGTGGCGCTCGCCGACTGTGTATCCTGGATGAAGGCCCGCAACATGTTGAAGGGCAACGTGCTGCGCGACAATGTCGCCGCGATCAGCTGCGGTATCTATAATGGCACGCCGGTGCTCGACCTCGATTATGCCGAGGATTCCGAGGCCGACACCGACGCCAATTTCGTCATGACCGGGGATGGTCGCATCGTCGAGGTGCAGGGCACTGCCGAAAAGACCCCGTTCTCGCAGGAAGAATTCCTGGCGCTGATGGCGCTGGCGCGCAAAGGCGTGGCAAGGCTGGTGGATCTGCAGAAAATGGCGCTGGCGTGATCCCGGCCGCTACGGTTTTCGCTTGCCTGGTGAACCAGCTTTACCTTGTCGGGACGCGCCCAACCAAAATTTGTTAGATGTGCGCATGACCCACCACCGCCGAATCACCGGCCAGCTCGTGATCGCCACCCACAATCCCGGGAAGCTCGCCGAAATGCGCGAATTGCTGGCGCCGCATGGCGTCGAAGCGCGCTCGGCCGGCGAGCTTGGCCTTGAAGAGCCCGAGGAGACCGGCGACAGCTTCCATGCCAATGCCCGGATCAAGGCGATCGCCGCCGCCAAAGCGGCACAACTGCCCGCCTTTGCCGACGATTCCGGCCTCTCGGTCGATGCCCTCCATGGCGCGCCCGGGATCTTCTCGGCACGCTGGGCCGGACCGACCAAGGACTTTGGCGCGGCGATGGCCCGCATCGAACGGATGTTGCAGGAGCAGGGCGCCACCAACCCTGCGCAGCGCCGCGCGCGTTTTGTTTCCGCGCTTTGCGTTGCCTGGCCCGATGATCATGTCGAACAGGTCGAGGCCCGCGCCGAGGGAACGCTGGTCTGGCCGCCGCGCGGCGAAAGCGGCTTCGGCTACGATCCGATGTTCATGCCCGACGGCTACACCCGCACCTTCGGCGAGATGACCAGCATCGAGAAGCATGGCCTGCCGCCGCTCGGACTGGGGCTGTCGCATCGCGCCCGCGCCTTCGTCAAGCTGGCGGAGATTTGTCTTTGACCGCTAATATCAGCCTCAGTCAGGACACGCCGATCACGCCACGGACAGCGCCAAAACAGGCGTTCGGCGTTTATGTGCATTGGCCGTTTTGTCTCTCCAAATGCCCCTACTGCGATTTCAACAGCCATGTCCGGCATGCCGCGGTCGACGAAGCCCGCTTTGCCCGCGCCTTCGCTCGCGAGATCGAAACCACGGCGGCGCGCGTGCCCGGCCGCGAGGTATCGTCGATTTTTCTCGGCGGCGGCACACCCTCGCTGATGCGGCCTGAAACCGTCGGCGCCATTCTGGATGCGATCGCCAGGCACTGGCACGTGACCGGTGATGTCGAAGTCACGCTGGAAGCCAACCCGACCAGTGTCGAGGCGACGCGGTTTGCCGGCTACCGCCTGGCCGGCGTCAACCGGGTATCGCTCGGCGTGCAGGCGCTGGACGACGCCGCGCTGAAGGCACTGGGCCGTTTGCATACGGCGGCCGAGGCACTGCAAGCCGTGCAGATTGCGCGCCGTACTTTCGATCGCACGTCCTTCGACCTGATCTATGCCCGGCCCGATCAGACCCCGCAAATGTGGGGCGATGAATTGAAACGCGCGCTCAACGAGGCTGGCGAACATCTGTCGCTGTATCAGCTGACGATCGAGCCCGACACGCCGTTCTTCGGCCTCAAGGCCCAGGGCAAACTGAAGCCGCCGGACGAGGCGACGGCGCGCGCGCTGTATGACGTCACCCAGGAGATCTGCTCGCAAGCCGGCCTGCCGGCCTACGAGATTTCCAATCACGCGCGCGCCGGCGCGGAATGCCGGCATAACCTGGTTTACTGGCGCGGCGAGGAATATGCCGGCATCGGTCCGGGCGCGCATGGCCGTCTCGATATCGGCGGCGTTCGACATGCCGTCGCCACCGAAAAACGCCCCGAGGCCTGGCTGATGCGTGTCGAACAGCTCGGCCATGGCGTCACTGTCGACGACGACCTCAACAGCGAAGAGCGCGCCGATGAATTCCTGCTGATGGGGTTGCGGCTCGCCGAAGGCATTGATCCCGGCCGCTATGCGGCGCTGGCCGGCCGCACGCTCGATCCGGGCCGCATCGCCATATTGCGCGAGGAAGGCGCCATCACCGTCGACGAGCGCGGCCGGCTGCGGGTCACGCGTGCCGGATTTCCGGTGCTCGATGCGGTGGTGGCAGATCTGGCGGCGTGAGCGCGGTGTGGCCTTGCCTCAACTCATGCCCCGAAGCTCTTCGGCGAACCGGCAATCGGAACGCCGCCGCCCGCGGCCACCCGCATCACCGCCAGGCCGCGCTCATTGGTGCCGTCGGCGCGAAAGCGAAACAGTCCCTCGATGCCGGCAAAGCCGGACGGATTGGTCAGCACTTCCTGGGTAAAGCGTTGCCCGCCCTGGGTCCGCGACAGGGCTGCGACCAGCGCCACCGCGTCATAGGCGAGGGTTGCGGTACGCACCGGATCGCTGGCGAATTTGGCGCGGTAGCGGGCCGAGAAGCTCCGAAAGCCCGCCGGATCCGGGGCGGCATAAAAGCCGCCCTGCAAGGAAGGCGCCGCAAAAACCCGTGGATTGTCCCACAGCCCGGTACCGAGCAGCTGGATGTTTTTCAGATTGGCGCCAGCTGACGTCAGCGCCGTGGCGACCGCCACCAGCGCCTCGCCATCGTCGGCCAGAAACAGCGCATCGGCCTGGCCGAGCGCCTGGGCCACCGTGCGCGCCGCGCTGGTGCGGTCGGCGCCGTATTTTTCGAACACAATGACGCGGCCGCCCTTGCGGCCGACGGCCTGCTTGAAAGCCCCCTCCACGACATTGCCATAGGCATTGTCGGGCAACAGGCCGGCGAAGGAACGTTTTCCGATGCCGCCGGCATAGTCGATAATGCGGTTGACATCGGACTCCGGCAGGAAGCTCAGCAGATAGACCCCGCGTCCGGCGACGCTCGAATCGGTCGAGAACGCGATCATCGACACGCCGCGCGCCCGGGTCAGCTGGGCCGCCGCGGGAACCGATTGCGCAAACAGGGGACCGAGAATGATTTCGGCGCCTTCGTCGAGCGCCTGCTGTGCGCCCTGCTGCGCGCCTTGCGGGCTGCCAGCATCGTCCTTGATCAGAAGCTGGATGTTGGGATTCTGGAACTCGGCCAGCGCCATCTCGGCGGAGTTCCTCATCGACTGGGCCGCGACGCCGGCATTGCCTGCCGCCGACAATGGCAGGATCAGCCCGACCTTGACCTGCCCGTTGCCGGCCACCGTCGGCTGTTGTGTCGGTCCCGCAGCGGGCGGGGCTTGCGAATTCGAGCTGAACGGATTGGAAAATGGAACTCCGCCGGCGCAGGCCGCGAGCAGCGGCGCGCCGAGCATCAGGCCGATCGCCGATCGCCTGCTGGCCCCCGATGAACCTTCGCGGGAACTGCCGGACCGGGAATGCGGAGATGTGCGATTGCGCGGGCCCACCATACTCTCTTCTCTAAGGCGACCGGGATCATCCAGGACGCCAGCCTCCCGATCATCAGGAGTCGCAGACTTCTGCATATTGTCGAGGAATAGTTAACTCAAATAAAAGCATTAGAGCAGTTTCCAGGCGGGCGGCACCGGCTTTCCCCGGGAAGATGCGACAAATAAAGCACGACTGGAGCGCTTTGCGATTCCCACGTCATCGCAAAGCGCTCCAGCGGCCACACCGTCCCGCCGTCAATTACCATCAACTTTCGGGCAGCACGGCCATCCTTCAGCCCTATCGCCTTGTGGCGTTGGCGCCGTGTTGCTTCTAGATTGCCGTTATGCGCGCAAAAGCAGCTGCCATTGATCGGCCTGAAGACCAGACGGGAGCCCCGGGCCGGACATTTCTGGTGGCGGGCCACGTTCTGATGGCGCCCAAGCCCGCTCCCGGCCTTTATCTGGTGGCCACTCCGATCGGCAATCTCGGCGACATCACCTTGCGGGCACTGGAAACACTGGCCGGCGTCGACATCGTCGCCTGCGAGGATACCCGCATCACTCGCCGCCTGATGGAGCGCTACGCCATTTCCGCGCAGCTCAAACCCTATCACGAACACAATGCGGCGCAGGCGCGGCCAAAAATCCTCCACCGGCTGGCGCAGGGCGCTGCCATCGCGCTGGTTTCCGACGCCGGTACCCCGCTGATTTCCGATCCCGGCTTCAAGCTGGTACGCGAGGTCTGCGCGGCCGGTCACCCCGTGATCGCGCTGCCGGGACCCTCCTCGGTGCTGGCGGCGCTGGCGCTTTCGGCACTGCCGACCGACCGGTTTTTCTTCGAGGGTTTCCTGCCCTCCAAGGAGACCGCACGACGGGCGCGGCTCGCCGAGCTGGCGCGGATCGATGCGACGCTGGTAATGTTCGAATCGGGCAACCGCATGCCGGCAACGTTGGCCGATCTCGCCGAGATCATGGGCGGGCGCAGTGCCGCGATTTGCCGCGAGATGACAAAATTGCATGAAGAGGTGAGGCGCGCCAAGCTTTCTGAGCTGGCGCGATCGGCCGAACCCTTGGAGACACGCGGCGAGTTCGTGCTGGTGATCGGTCCTCCGGCCGCGGATGCGCAGATCATGGCCGACGGCGACCTCGACCAGCTGCTGCGCCATCAGCTGCGGCGCGAAAGCCTGCGCGACGCCGTGGCGCACGCGCTGGAAGTGTCGGGCCGGCCGCGCCGGGAGGTCTATGCCCGCGCGCTCGAATTGTCCCGCGAAACTCAACCGCCTGACGGCACGGACGGCGACCATGGCCAAGCGTGATGTCGCTCCGCCGGAGAAGGGCGAAAGACCGCCTTCGCCGGCGCGCGTCGCCGCCTTTCGCAGCGGGCTGTCGGCGGAAACCCGCGCGGCGGCTTACCTGATGGTCAAAGGCTATCGTATCCTGGCCAGACGTTTTCGCACCCCGCATGGCGAGATCGACCTGGTGGCACAGCGGCGGCAGCTGGTGGCCTTCATCGAGGTCAAGGCCCGCGCCAGCCTTGAGGAGGCCGCCTATGCGGTGACGCCGCGCCAGCAGGCGCGCATCATCGCCGCCGCGCAGGCCTGGCTGATGACCCATCCCGAACACGCCGATTTCGAGCTTCGGTTCGACGCGCTACTGATTGCGCCGCGGCGGCTGCCGCGCCATCTGTTGGCGGCCTTCGACGCCAGCCCCTGAAACTTCCTATACCAGCGAGCACGGACCCGCCCATGAAACTGAATGTCGCCGTCCAGATGGACCCGATCGCGCGCATCAATATTTCGGGCGATTCCACCTTCGCGCTGCTGCTGGAAGCCGAGCGGCGCGGGCATGCACTCTCCTATTACACCCCGGACAAGCTCTCGCTCCTGGGCGAGAATCTGGTGGCGCCGGTGCAGACCTTGAGCGTGCGCGACGTCTCCGGCGATCATTTCAGCCTGGGCGAACCGAGGCGTGAGACGCTCGCCGCCTTCGACGTCATCCTGCTGCGGCAGGACCCGCCGTTCGATCTCGCCTATATCACCTCGACGCATTTTCTCGAACGGCTGCAGCCGAAGACGCTGGTCGTCAACGATCCCAGGAGTGTGCGCAACGCGCCGGAAAAGATCTTCGTCATGGACTTTCCGCAGCTGATGCCGCCGACCTTGATCTCCCGGGATCTCGACGAGATCAACGCCTTTCGCGACACCCACGGGGCAGTGGTGATGAAGCCGTTGCACGGCCATGGCGGCGCCGCGGTGTTTCGGGTGATGCCGCAGGACATGAATTTCGGTTCGCTGTTCGACATGTTCTCGGTCACCTTCAAGGAGCCCTGGGTGATCCAGCGCTTCCTGCCGGAGGTCAAACACGGCGACAAGCGCATCATCCTGGTCGACGGCGAATTCGCCGGCGCCGTCAACCGCGTGCCGGCGCCTGACGACCTGCGCTCCAACATGGTGCGCGGCGGCGCGGCCAAGGCCACTGACCTGACCGAACGCGAGCGCGAGATCTGCGCGACCTTGGGCCCGAGCCTGCGCGCGCGGGGCTTGTTGTTCGTCGGCATCGACGTGATCGACGGCAACCTCACCGAGATCAACGTCACCTCGCCGACCGGCATCCGCGCCATCGCCAAGCTCGGCGGCCCAGATGTTGCCGCGAAGATCTGGGATGCGATCGAAGCGAAGCGAGGCTAGCTCCGCTTTGCAGTTCAACTCCGGCGGTCGATGTGCGACCCAAACAGTTTCTATGTCGCGGCGCCCATCCGGCGTAGATTGCGATTCGATGGGGCTTCACGACGTCAGGAGAGACCGCTTGGCCGACCAGGACATCACACGACCGCCGCCCGATCTGATTTATGAGGACACCGGCGGCGCGGCGCCGCTGGTCTATTTCGACATCGTCGGCGCCTACGGCACCTTTCACGGCACCATCGAAATCGAGCTGGCGACCCGCATCGTCGTTCCCCGGGGCGACGGCTCGACAGAAGTGAAATTCCTGTCAACGGGGCGGTTGCGCTGTAGCGCGGCCGCCGCCGCCAATCTGCGCAGCGGCCTCGATGCCGCGTTGAGGATGCTCGAGCAACCGCAGGCCAATCCGGTCGCAGCCTCCAAGATGAATTGAGCGCGCACTTTTGGTTTTCCTGGGACACCCGATCCGAAGCCGGCTGCAAGCACAGCAGTAGCGATAACTTTGCAACCTTCATCCGCTCCAAGATGACGATGGGTGTACCGCTTTTATACTTCCCGTTTCGCGTGCTAACTGTCACACTTGCACCCAACAAGGTTGTCCAGCCGGGGGGCGGCAAATGCCGGGCACGAGCTTCAACTACGCGATCTTCAAGCGGCTGCAAGCGGCGTTCTACCGGGATTTCGGCCTCGTGAGCGGGGGCCACATGGCGGCCGACCCGGCCCAACTCCTGGGTGGCTTCAGTCTGATCTACCCGGACGACCCGCACGGCCTCGTCATGGGCACGCTTTCGAGCGCGGCGAGTTCGGCAGGATTGACGCCCGGTTCCTCGCCGCTGGCGCCAGTGGGCGATACCACGCTGGCGGACAGCCCGCTCTACCAGATGTTCGCCCAGTCGATCGGAGCTGATGCCACCGTGCCCTCCACTGTCAGTGTCGCGGGCCGGAACTGGCCCGTGATGCCGCCGCCCGAGGGCGGCACGCAGACCAACCCGCTCTGGCTGCAGTTCAACGCCGGCAATCCGCCGCCCCTGATCAACGCCTTCGGCCAGTGGCTGATGGCCGGCCGCCCGGACGACAGTCCCAAGGGAGGCATCTCGCAGCCCACGCTAACCGCCAACCCACCGCCGCCATTCCCCGGAGCCGACACCGCGCTGCTGTTCGTGGCCTCCTTCCCTGATGACGACGGACGGCGGTTCGGCGACGGCGAGCCGCAGGGCGTGCCGCTCGCCCACGTGCCGTCGGACTTCTGGGCCACGTCGCAGATCTTTCTGTGCAATGCTGGGGGTCAGGTAGTGATGCCGGCCACGCTGCCGGCCGGCGAGGAGTACGCGGTGGCCGCCGTGATCGGCAATTCGGGTCAGGGCTTTGCCGGAAGCCTGCTCAACGCCAGCCTCGCCGTGACCGTGCTCGCCGACGCGCAGTGCTTCGGGACTTTCGTGAGCCCCGCCGTCTCGCTGCCCTCGCTCGGCAACCTCGATCCGGCCGACACCAACGCAACCTATGAGCAGTTCGTGATGCTGCCGAGGAGCTGGGACGTCGCCGGCTTCCGCTTCAACGTGAACAACGTGTTCTCGGAGCTTGCCGCCGTACTCGACCCCTCCAAGCTCGGCGGCTTGACCCCCGCCGAGTGGCTCAAGGCCGGGCATGCTTGCGTCAAGGTGCGGATTTTCGGCGGCGAGCAGCAGAACTTCTTCCCGCCTTCGGATCCCGACCCGCCGCAACTGACCACCAATCCGCAACGCAACCGCCACATCGCCCAGCACAACCTCGCGCCCTTCGACCCCGCGCTGATGGCGATGAAGAAGCCATTCTGGGCCAACTTCATTCTGTCCCAGGCCGGACAAGGATCGAACGGGCTCAGCATCGAGCCGCAGAACTGGCCGCTGGACCGGGTGCGGTTCTGGTTCGCGTTGCCCTCCGGGCCCTACGCGAGTTACGTGGCCAAAGCCGGTCACCGCGGCTTCGAGCTGGTGGGCGAGGGCGTACCGAAACCCTTCCCGGATTGCGTGATGCTGCGCCAGACCACGCCGGGCGCGCGGCTCGTGGTCGAAGACCATCAGCGCGAAGGTTATTTCGGCATGGCGCTCGGCATCGAGGGCGACCCGACAAACCTCGCCCAGGCGCGGCTCGGCGACGTTGCGGCGACGCACATAGCGCACGACGGCACGGTGATCGGCGGATTTTCGCTCCGGCCTCAGCTACCGGTTCGTGGCTAGGTAAGACGCATGGCGCCGTCGACAGCATCGTGGCGATGTTCAGGGGCGGGCTTCGATCCGCCTCTGCCGTTGTTCTCTTATTGTTCTTGCCGAATGCTTGGCCCTGCGCTACCTTTCGTTCGGAGCGAGGGGCGGCATGGTTCAGCGGGTTTCCACCGTAGCCTTTGAGGGGATCGAGGCCCGCGCGGTCGACGTGCAGGTGCAGGTCGCGCCGGGCCTGCCGGCGTTTGCCATCGTTGGCCTCCCCGACAAGGCGGTATCCGAGGCGCGGGAGCGGGTGCGATCGGCGCTGATTGCCTCGGGGCTGGCGCTGCCGGCGCGCCGCATCACCGTCAATCTGGCGCCGGCCGATCTGCCCAAGGAAGGCAGCCATTACGACCTGCCGATTGCGCTCGGGCTGATGGCCGCAATCGGCGCCATTCCCGCCGACGCCCTCAATGGCTTCACCGTGCTCGGCGAATTGGGCCTCGACGGTTCGATCGCCGCCGTCGCCGGTGCGCTGCCGGCGGCGATCGGCGCCAATTCCCGCGAGGAGGGCCTGATCTGCCCGGCTGCCTGCGGCGCCGAGGCGGCTTGGGCCAGCCCGGACATTGAGATCGTGGCGGCAGGCTCACTGATCCAGATTGCCAATCACTTCAAGGGCACGCAGGTACTGTCGCGGCCGCAGCCGCGGGTGCATGAGGCCGAGGCCGATCACCTGGATTTACGCGACATCAAGGGCCAGGAGAGTGCCAAGCGGGCGCTCGAGATCGCCGCGGCCGGCGGGCATCATCTCCTGATGATCGGCTCGCCCGGCGCCGGCAAGTCGATGCTGGCCGCACGGCTGCCCTCGATCCTGCCGCCGCTGTCGCCGTCCGAACTTTTGGAAGTCTCGATGATCGCCTCGGTGGCGGGCGAAATTCAGGGCGGCGCGCTGACCGCCAGGCGGCCGTTCCGCAGCCCGCATCATTCCGCCAGCATGGCGGCTTTGACCGGCGGCGGCATGCGGGCCAAGCCTGGCGAAATCTCGCTGGCCCATCAGGGCGTGCTCTTTCTCGACGAACTGCCGGAGTTCGATCCGCGGGTGCTGGATTCGTTGCGGCAACCATTGGAAAACGGCGAGGTCGCGGTATCGCGCGCCAATCACCGCGTCACCTATCCCGCCCGTTTCATGCTGGTCGCGGCGATGAACCCCTGCCGCTGCGGCCACGCCTATGAGCCCGGTTATGCCTGCAAGCGCGGCCGCAGCGATCGCTGCACGGCCGATTATCAGGCGCGCATCTCCGGCCCGCTGATGGATCGCATCGACCTGCGCATCGAGGTGCCGGCCGTGACCGCCGCCGACCTGATCCTGCCGCCGCCTTCGGAAGGCTCAAGGGAAGTGGCCGCGCGCGTGGCCGCTGCACGCGATCTGCAGCGGGCGCGTTACCTCGCGGCGGGCCTGCCGCAGGTTCGCACCAACGCGGAAGCGCCGGCGGCGTTGTTGGAGACGATCGCGCAGCCGGACGCGCAAGGGACAAAACTGCTGCGCGAGGCCGCCGAGAGCCTGCGGCTGTCGGCGCGCGGCTATCATCGCGTGCTGCGCGTCGCGCGCACGCTGGCCGATCTCGATGGCGCCGACAAGATCGGCCGGCTGCATCTGGCCGAGGCGCTGTCCTATCGCGCACTCGCCGACGATCTCAGGCGGGCGGCATGAAATCCGGCGCTGGCTTAAGATGGCGCCGCGCGCGTCAACTCGCCGGTAATGTCTCTGCTTTACGCTATGCCAACCCTAATCCCGGGTGTCTTCAGTCGGGCTTATCGGCGGCGGGTGGCGTATCATGTTGCGTTTCAAACTACTGGCCTCGGCTATTCCCCTGATCGTTGCCGCCGCTTTCGCGCGCGAGGGCCTGCTGCCCGGCCCCGGCCCCTGCATTGCGATCGGTCAGGCCTCGGTCCAGCTTACCTCGGCGCCCTCGGAGGCCCAGCTTCACGTCAGTTTCACCGACGATCCGGCGCGTGCGACCGTGCGGGTCCAGATCGCCGACGATGCCGCGGCTGCCGATTTCGCCGTGGTTGACGACGTCGACAGTGCGGACGACGGCAGCTGCGAGACCAACGCATTGACGCAGCGGGTAGCGATCTCGGCCGCGGCCGCCGGAGCGGCGCCGGTGATCTATCTGACCCGCGAGGCCCCCGCCGACTACAAGATCTTTGTCCGGTCGAAGCGCTTTAGCGCGCGCGAAGCCGCCGCCCTGATCGTCAGCGCCAACGCCGCGCCCGCAGCAAGCCACCTCGCTCTGACCTTTTGAATGCGCTGCACAGCGCGCGGGGTGTCGGGAATGGGGTGGGCTTTCAGGATCAAGCTGGCGATCCGGCGGTTTACGCGGCGTCACTCCTGGCTGGTCTTCACGATCCGCTCGTTCATGATTTTCTCGGCCGCTTTCGGCGGCGCCTATGGGTTCATCGCCGGCAGCCGCTCGGAAAATTCCGGCTATAATCCCCACACCTTCGCCATCGGCGCCAGCTTCCTGTTTGCGATTGCCTGCGTTGCGCTCGCGACGTTGAGTATCCGGCTGCGCCTGCTGCGCCGGAAACTGGGCCGGCTCGAGCTGCACAACGAGGCGCTGGCCGACCGCAATTGGGAACTGCGCGAGGCCGAGGAACGCGCCCGCAACCTGTTCGAACAGCAGGGCGATCTGATCGTTCTGCGCGACAGACAGGGGCGCATCACCTTCGTCAACGACGCCTATGGCAAACTGGCGATGGTGCCGAAGAGCGCCCTGATCGGAAGCACGTTCGACTTCCATGTGCTGGAGCAGGGCGACAGCATGCTGGAGGCCGACGGCACGCGACTTCATGACCAGAAGATCGCAAACCCATCAGGGCCGCGATGGATCGCCTGGCGCGAAGCCCAGGTTCGATCGGATGCCGGGGAGCCGGCCGAACTGCAATGCGTCGGCCGCGACGTCACCGAACGCAGCGAGGCCGAACGGGCGCTGGCCGAGGCGCGCGACCAGGCCTTTGCCGCGAGCCGCGCCAAGTCGCGGTTCCTGGCGATGGCCAGCCACGAAATTCGCACGCCCTTGAACGGCATCATCGGCATGAGCGGCTTGCTGCTGGAGACTGAGCTGACGCCGGAGCAGACGACCTATGCCAAGGCCGTGAAAACCTCCGGCAACGCGCTGTTGTCGCTGATCGAGGAACTGCTCGACTATTCCAAGATCGAAGCCGGCAAGATCGACCTCGAACACCGCCCGTTCGCGCTCGAAAGCCTGATCGAGGATATCACCGAGCTGCTGGCGCCGCGGGCGCAGGCCAAGAAGCTTGAAATCGCAGCCTATGTCGACGAGCGGCTGCCGGCCACGGTGGTTGGCGACGCCGCGCGGCTGCGGCAGATCCTGCTCAATCTGGCCGGCAATGCCATCAAATTCACCGCAACCGGCGGCGTGGCGCTGATCGTCGAGCCGGGAAGCCTGGCTGACGAAATCAGCTTCCAGGTGCGCGACACCGGCATCGGCATCACGCCGGAGGCCCAGACGCGGATCTTCCGCGAATTCGAGCAGGCCGACGACGGCATCGCGCGCAGCTATGGCGGCACGGGCCTCGGCTTGAGCATCTGCGAACGCATCGTCAAGCGGATGGGCGGCCGCATCACGCTTCAGAGTACCCCAGGGCTCGGATCGACCTTCGAGGTGGCGGTGCCGCTGATCGCCGCCGACAGCGGCGCCGCCGCGCCAACCAGCTTCGCCGCGCCGGACCTTTCCGGTCATTCGATCCTGCTGGTGGCGCCCCAGAGCATCGAGACCACGCTGATCGCGCGTCGGCTGCAACGCTGGGGCGGTCAAACCTGCATGGCGGGCGATATCGCGGTGGCCCGGGCGCTGTTGCCGGAGCGATCCTGGCACGCCGTTCTGGTTGACCGCGCGCTCGGCGCTGACGACGTCGCGTTGCTGGCCGAGGCGGCGCGGGCACACACCAGGCAGCGCATCGTCCTGCTGACGCCCTCGGCGCGGCATGAAATGCAACCCGCTGCCGGTTCGGCGTTCACCGGCTATCTGGTCAAACCGCTGCGCGCGGTATCGCTTGCGGCGCGCCTGACGGCGGTGCCGGAAATGACCGCCCCGGGTCTCGCCGGCGATCCCCCGATCGAGCCGCCAGAGCCTGCCGAAGCACCGAGCGCCGCGCCGGCGCTGGGACTTTCCATCCTGGTCGCGGAAGACAACGAAATCAACGCGCTGCTGATGCGTTCGCTGCTCGGCCGCTTGGGACATCAGGCCGTCATCGCCACCAATGGCGAAGAGGCGCTGGAATCCTGGCTGGCAGCGAGATCTGCCGGCACGCCCTATGACCTCGTGCTGATGGACATCCAGATGCCGCAAGCCGACGGCATCGAGACCGCGAGGAAAATTCGCGCCGGCGAGATCGGCCAGCCGGGGCGGCCGACGCCGATCCTGGCGCTCACCGCCAACGCGCTGGTGGAAGATCGCTATGCCTGTTTCGAGGCCGGGATGGATGGCTTTTTGATCAAGCCGCTCGATCGGGAGAAGCTCACCGAAGCGCTCTCGGGCATCGCCGCCGCGCGCCATCTCGTTGCCTGAGGCGGGCGCAGGCGCTTTATCCGCAAGCCGCGGTAGCCTTGACGCTGCCGGCGATCGGACCGAGCATGGGGAGCTTGGTGCAATTGGGCGCACGGGCCGCGGGCCGCCAACGAGCGGCTTTTTCAAAAGAAATCATCCCGGGAGGATGTCGATGACCAGCAGGTTTTTGCAGATGTCACTAGCGTGTGTTGTCGCAAGCACATTGGCGGGCGCCCCCGCGCATGCGGAGAGCGCCAACCTGGTGACCACGGACACCATGATCCCGTCAGGCGATGCGGGCATCGAGTTGTTCGTGCGCAACAAGCATCAGGCCGGCAGAGAAAGCTCCCCCGACAAGATCCTGCTGTTCGTGCATGGCGCGACCTATCCGGCCGAGACCGCGTTCGATCTGCCCATCGAGGGTGTCTCGATGATGGATCTGATCGCCGGGCGCGGCTACGACGTCTATCTGGTCGATGTCCGAGGCTACGGCCGCTCGACCCGGCCTGCGGAAATGGCCCAGCCGCCGGCGGCGAACAAACCGATCGTCCCGACCGAGGTCGCCGCGCGCGATCTCGGCACAGCGGTCGATTACATCCTCAAAAAGCGCAACGTTGCCAGGATCAACGTCATGGGCTGGTCGTGGGGCACCTCGATCGCCGGCCTTTACACCAGCGAGCACAACGCCAAGGTCAACCGTCTGGTGCTCTATGCGCCGCAATGGATCCGCAGCGAGCGGCCTCTGCCGGCGGCCGCCGATGCGCCGCTCGGCGCCTACCGGCTGGTCTCCAAGGATCAAGCCAAGACACGCTGGCTGAAGGGCGTGCCTGAGGACAAGCAGGCGGATTTGATTCCGCCCGGCGTGTTCGACGCCTGGGCCGACGCGACCTGGGCCACCGATCCCGAATCATCGGGGCAGAATCCGCCGATGCTGCGGGCGCCCAACGGCGTCGTCGATGCCAACATGAAATACTGGAGCGCCGGGCACGCCCAGTACGACCCCGGCAAGATCACGGTGCCAACTCTGCTCTTGCACGCCGAATGGGACGCCGATCTTCCCAGCTACCTGGCGCAAGGCTATTTCGCCCAGTTGAAGAATACGCCCTACAAGCGGCTGATCGAACTTTGCGAGGGAACGCATACCGCGATGCTGGAAAAGAACCGCATGCAGTTCTTCCATGAGCTGATGGGCTTCCTCGATGAGGAAACGCCGCTGGCGTTGAAATAGGTACTGTACCTACAGCCGTCGCAGCGCCACCTGCTCCACCACGTGGTCGGCGCCCTTTTTCAGGATCAGGGTCGCCCGCGGCCGGGTCGGCAGAATATTGTCCTCGAGATTGGCGAGGTTGGTGCGTTCCCAGATCGCCAGCGCGGTAGCCGTTGCTTCCTCGTCGGAAAGCGGCGCATAGCGATGAAAATACGATCGGGGATCGTGGAACGCGGTGTCCCGCAGGGCCAGGAAGCGCGTGACGTACCAGTCGCGCAGCACCGGTTCCTCGGCATCGATATAGACCGAGAAGTCGAAAAAATCCGAAACCACGGCAACGGCCTTGCCGTCGCGCGGCAGCGGACCGGTCTGCAGCACATTGACGCCCTCGACGATCAGGATGTCCGGCCGATCGATCTCGGTCCATTCGTTCGGAATGATGTCGTAGGTCAGATGCGAATAGAGCGGCGCCCGCACCGGCCGCCGTCCCGCCTTGATGTCGCTCAGGAATGACAGCAGTGTCGGCAGATCGTAACTTTCCGGGAAGCCTTTCTTCTGCATCAGGCCTTGCCGCTCCAGCACCGCATTGGGGAACAGGAAGCCGTCGGTAGTGACCAGATCGACTTTCGGCCGCGGCGACCACCTCGCCAGCAGCGCCTGCAGCACCCGCGCCGTGGTCGATTTGCCCACCGCGACCGATCCGGCAACCCCGATGATATAGGGCATCTTGCGGTCCTGAATGCCGAGGAAACGCCGCTGCGCGTAATAGAGCCGCTGCGTGGCCTCGACATAGATCGACAACAGGCGCGACAGCGGCAGATAGATTTCCTCGACCTCCTTCAGGTCGAGCCGGTCGTGCGTCGAGCGCAGCCTGGCGATTTCGCCGGCTTCCAGCGTCATCGGCGTATCGTCGCGCAGTCGCGCCCATTGCTCCCTGGAGAAGATCCGGTAGGGATTATACTGCTGGTCCGCCGCCCGAATATCCATAGGCCGCACCTCAAGCTTGTCCATTGCAGCAGGAGCCGACAAACGTCACGCACCGTCGCGCTTGCGCGCGGCCTTCTCGTCCAGTCCGGACATCACGGTGCGTTTCTCCAGCGCGCCCTCGACATCCTCAAGCGTCACGCCGCGCGATTTCAAAAGCACCAAAAGGTGGAACAGAAGATCGGCGCTTTCGGCGATGAGGTGCGCGCGGTTGTTCTCGACCGCCGCGATCACGGTCTCGACCGCCTCCTCGCCCAGTTTCTTGGCGCAATGCTCCGATCCCTTGTCCAGCAGTTTGCGGGTATAGGACGCCTCTCCTCCCGACGCCGCGCGGACATCGATGGTGGCGGCGAGGTCGTGAATCGTGAAACGCGACATCCATTCAACTCAACATGCGCCCGGTAGATCGGGGCTTCACACCTTCGTGAGCTCTAGCACTTCCCGCCTCCGGAGTCGTCAGGGATCGAGCCGCATCGGCAGCCCGGCGCGCACCATATGGTCCTTGGCTTGTCGTATGGTAAATTCGCCGAAATGGAAGATCGACGCCGCCAGCACCGCGGTGGCATGGCCCTGGCGAATGCCCTCGACCAGGTGATCCAGATGGCCGACGCCTCCAGAGGCGATCACCGGCACCGGCACGCTGTCGGCGACCGCGCTGGTCAGCGGGATATCAAACCCCTGCCTGGTGCCGTCGCGGTCCATCGAGGTCAGCAGGATCTCGCCGGCTCCCAGCGACACCACTTCCTGGGCATATTCGATGGCGTCGATGCCGGTCGAATGGCGTCCGCCATGGGTGAAGATCTCCCAGCGCTCCGAGCCGCCACCGCGCTTGACGCGCTTGGCATCGATCGCCACCACGATGCACTGATCGCCGAATTTCTCCGCAGCTTCCTTGACGAATTCGCGGCGGCTGACCGCGGCACTGTTGATCGAGACCTTGTCGGCGCCGCTCCGCAGCAGGGTCTTGATGTCCTCGACGGTACGCACGCCGCCGCCCACCGTCAGCGGCATGAAGCAGGCCTCCGCGGTCCGCCTGACCACGTCCAGCATGATGCCGCGATTTTCATGGGTCGCGGTAATGTCGAGAAAGCACAGTTCATCGGCGCCGGCGGCATCATAGGCGATCGCCGCCTCGACGGGATCGCCGGCGTCCCGCAGGTCGACGAAGTTGATGCCCTTGACGACCCGGCCGTCCTTGACGTCGAGGCAGGGGATGACGCGCACCTTGAACATCTACTCGGCCGCGGATTCGAGGGACCGGGCCTTAAGAAAGTCCCAGTACATTCCGAGCATTCGTCCCCCGTACTCGGAGGAAGTAATGTCGACGATGAAAAAAAGACTGGAGCCGCTAAACCGCAAAAACCTGTCAGACAGGACTGTTACCGACAGATTGGTTTTCAAGAAGGCGACGTGACCATCTAGCGTGAATATCTCCGCCCCATTGTCCAGCGAATCCACATAGCTCCGCAGATCGATCTTTCGACCATTGCCGTCATCAAAGACCAGAAGAAACGTCTTCATTCTTTTTCTCCACCGTTCGGCCGAAGTCCAAGATTTCGATGCGCGCTATCTGGCTCGCGACGTCGACTATTTCGGTACTACTACCCTTCTTGTAAAGGAACTGAAGCGTCTGTTGCCAAACCCTGTATTCTTCCGACTGAAGCCGATCCGGATCCTTAAACATCCAGACCAGATAAACCACCATCGTAAATAGAACCGGAACCGCCGCAAGGCAAAGCAGTCCCCATCGCGCGACCTGATCTCCAACGATAGCGGTTAAAACCAACGCAAGGGGAGTGACCAGTCCGACCATCCATAACAGCGGATTTAAGGCGGTTCGCTTGACCGCGATCGTATCGACCCGAGATAGACCCGATCGAATAATTTCCTCGAGCTTCATCCTTCGATCCCGGCCCGCGTCTCGCGGATCAGCGCCAGCGCCGCCTTGGCATCGAGCCTTCCGTCATAGAGCGCGCGGCCGGCGATCGCTCCGGCGAGCTTGTTGGCCCGCGGCTCCATCAGCGTCCGCACGTCATCGATCGATGCCAGGCCGCCGGAGGCAATCACCGGGATCGAGATCGCTTCGGCCAGCGCGATGGTGGCCTCCCAATTGAGGCCCTTCAACAGGCCGTCGCGGGCGATGTCGGTGAAGATGATGGCGGCGACCCCGGCATCCTCGAACCGCGCGGCGATGTCGAGCGCGGTGACTTGCGAGGTCTCGGCCCAGCCTTCGACCGCAACCCGGCCGTCGCGGGCGTCGAGACCGACCGCAACCCGGCCGGGAAAGCGCTTCGCCGCCGTCTTCACGAGTTCGGGGTCGCGCACCGCCGCGGTGCCGATGATGACCCGCGCCACCCCCTTGGCAAGCCAGGCCTCGATGGTCCTGAGGTCGCGAATGCCGCCGCCGAGCTGGACGGGTATGGTGACGGCCTTGAGCATGGCCTCGACCGCGAGCGCGTTGATCGGCTTGCCGGCAAAGGCGCCGTCGAGATCGACCACATGAAGATAAGCGAACCCCTGCGCGGCAAAGGCGCGTGCCTGCGCCGCGGGATCGAGATTGAACACGGTGGCCCGGGCCATGTCGCCCTGCTGGAGGCGCACGCACTGGCCGTTCTTCAGATCGATCGCCGGAAACAGGATCACGGCTTCCACTTCAGGAAATTCGCGATCAAAGCCAGCCCGAAGCGCTGGCTCTTCTCGGGGTGAAACTGGGTACCGATCGCGGTATCCTTGCCGACCACCGCCGTCACCGGACCGCCGTAATCGGCCCGCGCCAGAACGTCCGCCTCCTCGGTCGCGTTGAGGTGGTAGGAGTGCACGAAATAGGCATGGCGCCCCTTGGGACCGAGCGGCAATCGTTCCAGCACGGGATGCTCGCGGACCAAGTCGAGCGTGTTCCAGCCCATATGGGGTATCTTCAAATTCTCCTCGCGCGGCGCGATCTTTTCGACGTCGCCCTTGATCCAGTTGAAGCCCTCGGTGTCGACATGCTCCCTGCCGCGGGTCGCCATCAGCTGCATGCCGACGCAGATGCCGAGGAACGGCCGCGCCTTGTCGCGCACGGCTTCCGTCATCGCCTCGATCATGCCGTCGAGCGCGTCCAGCCCGCGCCGACAATCGGCGAACGCACCGACCCCCGGCAGCACGATCCGATCGGCGCGAAACACCGCCTCGGGATCGCGCGTCACCATGATCGTTTGCGGATTTTCCAAGCTCCGCGCGGCGCGCTCGAAAGCCTTGGCGGCGGAGTGCAGGTTGCCGGAGCCGTAATCGACGATGGCAACGCTCACCGCGAAGCTCCCGGTTCGGGAAATAATCCGATGATATCGCCCTGCAGCGGCGGCTTTGAAAACGGCTGCCCCGCAATATCCCGCGTCGGCGGTGGCGCGCCGCGGTCGTTCGCCGATTGGTCGTTGGTCAGCCCGCGCGCTCTCGCCGTCCAGCGATCGAAAAAGCGCCGTTCCGCCGCTTCTTCATCGTCGGCCACCACAATATCGAGTTGACGCCAGTTGCGCCTGGACAAGGTCCAGCGCCACAGGCTGGCCGCCTCAAATCCCATCAGGAGCGCTAACAGCACATCGACCGCCGCGACCGCCGGGCGGCCGGCACCGAGCTTGACGATGGCGATATCGAGCGCGATCACGATCACGATCCAGCCGAGCAATGCCAGCCAAAGCCGATGCCAGGCGAGCCAGATCGGGCCGAGCAGGGCCGCCCAGACATGGAAGCCGTCGCGTATGAAGGCGAAACGATCGGTGGTCCTGATGTCCGCGCTGCTTTCCGCCGGAGCATGAACGGTGTAGACCGGCATCATTCCATCTCCGCCTGAAAAAAATCCATTCAGCCGCCGAGCTGCCCCTTGGTGGATGGCACCTCGCCCGCGGCGCGCGGATCAATGGCAACCGCCGAACGCAGTGCCCTCGCCAGACCCTTGAAGCAGGATTCGGCGATATGATGGCTGTTCTCGCCATATAGGGTCTCGACGTGCAAAGTCACGCCGGCATTGATCGCGAAGGCATTGAACCACTCCCGTACCAGCTCGGTGTCGAACTGGCCCACCTTGTCGCGCGGGAAGTCCACCTTGAAGACCAGAACCGGCCGGCCGGAAATGTCGATCACCACGCGCGACAGCGTCTCATCCATCGGCATGTGGATGCTCGCATAGCGGGTGATGCCGGCCATGGTGCCGAGCGCCTGCTTGACCGCCTGGCCGAGCGCGATGCCGACATCCTCCGTGGTGTGATGCTGATCGATATGCAGGTCGCCGACCGCCTTCACCGCCAGATCGATGCGCGAATGCCGGGCCAGGAGATCGAGCATGTGGTCGAAGAAGCCGATGCCGGTCGAGATGTCGGACAGACCCGAGCCATCGAGGTTGACGGTGACCTCGATGTCGGTCTCTTTGGTCTTGCGCCTGATGGTCGCTGCGCGCATGAAATGGTTGCTTTCCCGTGCCGAAAACGCGGCCCTTTTAACAGGCTCACATCGCCTTCGCTACTGCGGTATCTCCGGTCAGGCTGCGATCTTTGGCCCTCGGATGAGCGGAATCGTGCCAAGCGCCCTTGCCCGATGACATCGATGGCCACGGTCGACCCCAGATTGCATCCCGGCTAGAGGTTGGTCTGAGGACGCCTCCGGCCGCGCCGATTGTAACCGCGGACGGCAATCCCTAGATTCCCCTTCAGGAAATGCGAGGTATTTATGCAAACATCCGAAGCCCCGTCGACGGTCTGGCACGGCACCACCATTTTAACCGTTCGCAAGGGCGGCAAAGTGGTGATCGGCGGCGACGGCCAGGTCTCGATCGGCCAGACCGTCATCAAGTCCAACGCCAAAAAGGTCCGCAAGCTCGGCAAGGGCGACGTCATCGGCGGTTTCGCGGGCGCCACGGCGGACGCCTTCACTCTGTTCGAGCGGCTGGAAAGCAAGCTCGAGCAATATCCGGGACAGCTGACCCGCGCCGCGGTCGAATTGGCAAAAGACTGGCGTACCGACCGCTATCTGCGAAGGCTGGAGGCGATGATGATCGTCGCCGACAAGGAGGTGTCGCTGGTGCTGACCGGGACCGGCGACGTGCTGGAACCCGAAGCCGGCGTGATGGCGATCGGATCCGGCGGCAATTATGCGCTCGCCGCGGCCCGCGCATTGGTTGACAGCGACAAGGATGCCGAGGCTATCGTGCGCCGCTCGCTCGATATCGCCGCGGACATCTGCGTCTATACCAATCGCAACGTCACCATCGAGAGCCTGCAGGCCGGCTGAGCCAAGGAACCTATGACCGACTTTTCACCCCGTGAGATCGTCTCCGAACTCGACCGCTTCATCGTCGGCCAGTCCGATGCCAAGCGCGCGGTATCCATTGCGCTGCGCAACCGCTGGCGGCGGCTGCAGCTGACCGGCGCCCTGCGCGAGGAAGTGCTGCCCAAGAACATCCTGATGATCGGGCCGACCGGCGTCGGCAAGACCGAGATCGCCCGCCGGCTAGCCAAGCTCGCGGGCGCGCCGTTCATCAAGGTCGAGGCCACCAAATTCACCGAGGTCGGCTATGTCGGCCGCGACGTCGAGCAGATCATCCGCGATCTCGTCGAGGTCGCGATCTCCCAGGTGCGCGAGCGCAAGCGCAAGGACGTGCAGGCCCGCGCCCAGCTCGCCGCCGAGGAGCGCGTGCTCGATGCCCTGGTCGGCGCCAATTCCAGCGCCGCGACGCGGGATTCGTTTCGGCGCAAGCTGCGCGCCGGCGAACTCAACGAGAAGGATATCGAGATCGAGACGCAATCCTCCGGCGGCATGCCGATGTTCGAGATTCCCGGCATGCCCGGGGCGCAGCTTGGCGCCATCTCGATCGGCGACATCTTCGGCAAGCTGGGTGGCCGCACCAAGACCCGCCGCCTGACGGTCGCGGATTCCCACGAACTGCTGGTCAACGAGGAATCCGACAAGCTCCTGGATAATGATTCCCTGGTGCTGGAAGCCATCAACGCGGTCGAGAACAACGGCATCGTCTTTCTCGACGAGATCGACAAGATCTGCGTGCGCGAGGGCCGCAGCGGCGGCGACGTCTCGCGCGAGGGCGTGCAGCGCGATCTGTTGCCGCTGATCGAAGGAACCACGGTTTCGACCAAGCACGGCGCGGTCAAGACCGACCACATCCTGTTCATCGCCTCGGGCGCCTTCCACATCGCCAAGCCCTCGGATCTGCTGCCGGAATTGCAGGGCCGGCTGCCGATCCGGGTCGAGCTGGAAGCCTTGACCCGCGACGACATGCGCCGCATCCTGACCGAGCCCGAGGCCTCGCTGATCAAGCAATATATCGCCTTGATGCAGACCGAGGGCGTGACACTGGACATCACGCCGGAGGCCATCGACGCGCTCGCCGACGTCGCGGTCGCCGTCAATTCCACGGTGGAAAATATCGGCGCGCGGCGGCTGCAGACGGTGATGGAGCGCGTGCTCGACGAGATCTCCTTCGCCGCGCCCGACCGCAATGGCGAGACCATCCAGATCAATGCCGACTACGTCCAGAAACATGTCGGCGATCTCGCCAAGAACGCCGATCTCAGCCGGTTCATTCTGTAGGTACCCGCGACAGACGCTCTACTCTGTGCGGGAAGATAGCACAGCTCGCCAAGTGGAGGCACTCCCGGCATCCTTACGCCACGTCCGGCCAAGCGCGTTGCGCCGCGCGCGCGGCGTGTGGTAATCCGCCCCAGATTTCGCTGGTGCCGGGTGCTGAATGAATCTGCCTCTAAGGGAACACCCCTGGCGCCTGATGCTGGCTGTGAACGTCGCTGTGGTGATCGGGGTTTTGATCTACAAGATCACCCGCGAACCCTACGTTCCCTACATTCATCTCTTGGTCGACTACCATTTCGGCTTTACCAAACGCGCGCTGATCGGCGCGGTGATGTCGCTGTTCTTTTCGAAGGTCCCGGTATGGCTGGTGTTCGCGCTTGGCGGCGCCGTCTGGCTGATCACGCTGGGCCTGTTCGTGCAGCTGTTCCGGCGAACCTTCGGCCTCGATGACGCGCAGCTGCCGCTGCTGGTGCTGATGGCCGGCTCGCCGTTTTTCCTGAAGAATTTCATGTTCACGCTCGGGCACTTCGATATCTATGGCTGCGCGGTCGCGATCTCCTTGTTGCTGGCGCCGGCCCACTCGCTGGCTTTCGTGGGGCTTGCCGCCGCCGCCTCGGCGATCCTGATCCTGATCCACCACATCCATTTGTTGATGTATGTGCCGACCATCGCGGTCATCGTGGTGCTGCGCTATTATCTCGTGCAGGGCGTGACCAGGCAAAATGCCGCGACCGGGATCGTCGCGCTCGCCGCCATCGGCGTGTTGTTCGCTCTCGCGCAGTTTTCGGGAACGATGCAGGTGCCGCCGGAGGAGTTCACCCGATATCTGCAAGGCCGGATGGCCGACCCGACCCGCACCAATTACTTGAGCTTCAGCTATATCTGGTACCAGCCGCTGGCCAAGGAAATCCACGATACCTGGCAGCGCCTGCCCTCCAACCTCTTGGGCATTCCCGTCTTTGCCTTGCTGTTGTGGCTGCACGCCCCGCTCTGGAGATACTTGGTGGATTCGCTGCGGGCACTGGCATTCCCGTCGCATCGTCGCATCGTCGTCGCGGCCATTGCGATGGTGAGCGCGGCCTATCTGGTGATGTTTGCCATGGTGTTCGATTACTCCAGGTGGATATCGAACTGGGTGGTCTGCCTGTTTCTGATCCTGCACGCGGTCAAGACCTTGCCGGCCTCGCACATTGTGCCGCCGATCCCTGCCGATGACCGCAAGGCCACGGTTTTCGGCTGGCTCGTCACCCTGGTGCCGCGGGTAGGCATCGTGAGACCGTTCTAGGTCCTCGACCGCCGGATGCGCACGTAAAGCGCGCCCTCGCCGCCGTGGCCGATATGGGCCTCCTCGAAGCCTATGACCAGCGCGCGGAATTCGGGCAGGCTCAGCCAGTGCGGCACCTGGCGGCGTAGCACGCCACGCTCGGATTGGGCTCCGACGGTGCGGCCCTTACCGGTGATGACCAGCACGAAGCTCAGGCCGTCGCGGTGGGCGCGCGCCAGAAAGCCCGCGAGCGCCCGGTGGGCCCGGCTCTGGGTCATGCCGTGCAGATCGAGCCGGGCCTCGATCTCCTTGCGGCCGCGCGACAACTGCGAGCGCTCGCGCCGCCCCAGCGGCACCAGCGGGGGCGCAGCCGGCGGCGGGTCGGACCTGGCTGTGGGTTTGGCGGGCGGCGGCCTCGACGAAGACGACGTCAGCGCGGTCGGCATCTCCGTCTCCAGCGCCGCCGCCGGTGGCTTGGCGGCGCGCGGCTTTTTCCGCAGCGGCCTGACCTGCCTGGCGACATCTTCCCAAAGCGCCCGTTCCTCCTCGCTCAGGCTGCGTTTGCGGCGCGGCGGCGACGGCAATTCTGGAATCCGGGACGCGTCAGGGCGTTTCATCGGCGACGGCGATAACGGATGTGGCGGCGACCGCGATGACGATATCCGCCAGGTTCGACGTCAGGCCGCGCCGCCGGCAGCGGTACCGCGGTCGCCGCAACGGTTGGCGCCGTCGGCGCGGGCGCAGCCACTGCCGATGGCCGCACCGGAGGCGCCGCCGGCGGCGGATTTCCTTGTGGAAACAGTCTGGCGATTCTCGCCGCTGGCCTGGGATCCGGCAGCGGCATGTGGCGGCCTCGGGCGACCGGATCCAGACTGCGGGGAACCAGCATGACAAAGCGCATGCTATGCCGGAAGCGGCCGGAGACCCGCCCGGCTTCCGCGCCGGCGCCATAATAAATGTCGGCGCGCGCCGGGCCTGTGATCGCCGATCCCGTATCCTGCGCCACCATCAGGCGGCGAAACGGCGTCCTGGATTGCGCCGATTCGATCGGCAGCTCGCCTTCGATGAAGAACGGCGTGCCATAGACATGCAGCGCCCGGTCGACCGCGATCGACCGGCCCGGCGTCAGCGGCACGCCCTCCCCGCCCACCGCCTCATCGCGATCGGACAGCGGCACTTCGCGAAAGAACACATAGGATCGGTTCTGCCGGCGCAGTTCCTTGGCCCCGTCGGGATTTTGATCCATCCATTCCCGGATTTTCTGCATCGACATCTGCTCTTTCGGGATGATGCCGCGGTCGATCAGGATGCGGCCGACTGCCCGATAGGGATAGCCATTATGGGCATCGTAGTTGATGCGGATGGTCGAGCCATCCTCGAGGTGGATCCGCGCCGAGCCCTGGATCTGCGCGAACAACAAATCGGTCTGGCTCTTGAGCCAGCAGATTTCGAGGCCGCGCCCGGCGATCGCCCCGTCCTCGATCTCGGCGCGGTCGTAATAGGGCACGAGCTTGCGGCGGCCGATCTTGCGAAAGACCTCTCCCTTGTTGGGCAGACCGGAATCGCTCTGCTTGAAACCGCGGACGAACAGATTGGAAGGTCGCCGATAGACCGGCACGCTGTAGACATCGCTCTCCGTCCGCGAACCGTCGACCACCGGCTCGTAATAGCCGGTCACAAAGCCCTCCGCCTCGCCAAGCCGCGAGATCTGCAGGGGCCGGAATTGGCTTTCGAAGAAGGTCTTGGCCCTGGCATCGTCCGAAATCGCAGCGGTTTTCGCCGCGCGGCAAGGCTCGCGCAGCGAAATGCCCAAGGCCCGGGGTTCGGGGGATGATGTTGTCTCCGCGGAGATGGCCTGGCAGCTGATCCGAAAGGCCTGGTAGGCCTGCAGATGGTCGTCCTCGTTCCAGCCCGCGATATCGCTCCATGCGACCGGGACATATTGGCTGCCGCTGATCTCGAGCGGCCAGTCCAGAGGAGGATAGGGCAGATGCCGCCGCATCGGCGGCGGATGATGGCTGTGCGCCAGGCGCGCGGCAAATGCCCCGAACGAAGCCAGCAACAACACGGCGGCGAACACCGCGAGTGCTACGGCGCCCCGTCCGATGGCCCGCGCGTCAGTGAGCGCTGCCGGTGCCAACCAGCTTCCAGTTCGGATCGCGTGACGTGGTGTCGCGGGCGAATGTCCAAACATCGGTGATATCGGCGACCTTGTCCGGATTGCCTTCGACAATGGCCCCGGTCTTGTCCCGCGTCACCGAGATCATCTGCGACACGAAGCGCACCGTCAGTTGCGCCGCCCGATCCCGGGTTTCGGCGCTCACAAGCTCAGCCTTGTCGATCGACACGAACCGGGTCTCGGTCTTTTGCTCGCGCTTCTCGCGATCCCGGATCACGCTGTCGAAGCTTTCGTAGACCTCGGACGACAGCAAATCCTTGAGCGCGCGGCGATCGCCATTGGCGAATGCCTGCACGATCATCTCATAGGCGCCGCGCGCGCCGCTGATGAAGTGTCGCGGATCAAACGAGGAATCCTGGGCGGCGATGGCATCGAGCCCTTGCGCCAGCGGCGTACCGGGCTCGGCCAGACCCTTCCAGCGGTCGCTCGGCGGCGTCACCTCGGCGGCCGGCGCCAGCGGCACCTGGTCAATCACCGCACCCGGCAGCGGAACCACATTATTGTCGGGCGCTCCCTGCACCACATTGCGCGCCGCGCGGTCATAGGGCGGCCGCTCGCTTCCGGTGCGCTGCCCGAGCACGTTACGCAGGCGAAGGAAGATGAAGACCGCCAACGCCAAGAAGATGATGGTATAAATATCCACGTCGCATTCGCTTTCTGGTTCTATCGCCGGCAACGGGCCCGGCGGCAGAGCATTCCCCACGGGAAACCGCAGGGTTACATCATGGACGGACCAGCATCATGTAGGCACGAAACCCGGTTGGCCAATGAGCGCCCGGCATGAAATGCCACGCCTTCGGGGAATAGGCCAAGTCCCGGTGCCCTTTCCCACTCTTGAGGATGGGTTGTAGCGCGTTTTGGCGTCGAGGGGAAACCCTGATAAGGCCCGGAAATCGCGCGTATTCAATAATTTAGGGCTCACCCCGGGGTCCCGGGCGGAGCTTTTTGATGGCGATGCGCCGTGGCGTGCCGATCCCTTTGCTGGCGGTCGCCATCGGCCGCTCGATGGTCGTCCTTGTGGAACGGCGCGGGGCTATGATAGCCACTCGCCACCACAAAGACATTTTCGCCCATCGAGCGATCTAAGAAAGCCCAAACCGGTCCTCGCTCGCCCGCTCCAGGAGAGATTCCATGACTAACGGTAACGGCACGCCTCACGAGGTTGCCCCTCCCCAGTTGAACGTGCTGGCGCAATACACCAAGGACCTGTCGTTCGAGAATCCGAACGCGCCGGGATCGCTGGCGCCGCAGGCGCAGCAGCCCGCGATCAACATCCAGATCAACGTCAGCGCCAACAACATCGCGGAAAACGAGTTCGAGGTGACGCTCTCGGTCGAGGGCAAGGCGGAGAACGGGGGCAAGACGCTGTTCAGCTTCGATCTCGCCTATGCCGGCGTGTTTCGCATCGTCAACGTGCCGAAGGAAAACCTGCATCCCCTGGTCATGATCGAATGTCCGAGGCTGTTGTTCCCGTTCGCGCGCGAAATCATCTCGACCTCGGTGCGCGACGGCGGTTTTCCGCCGCTGATGCTGGACCCCGTCGACTTCGTCGGCCTGTACCGCCAGAACCTGGAACGCCAGGCCGCCGCCCAGGTCAAGCCGAGCTGAGCTGGGCAAGCTTATTTCGGCTGACCAGTGACGGGGTCTACCGACATGCGCGTCGTGTAATCGCCCGGTATCCAGAAGAAGGCGCCGTTCCGCGCGCCTACATGTAGGCCGGGGGAGGTAATATGGGCGGCGGCGACCGAGGTCGTATTCCTTGCGGTCGGATTGGCGCTTCTCGGAAATGGCGGCCGTCTCGCCAGAGATCACCCCCCTCCATGCCTCGCAGGTGCACAGCGATCATGAACGTCGGATTTGGGGGTGGCGTCGGAACCATCGTGCTTACCACTCGATTCCTGCGGACATGGACGGCGTGAAGCAGCGATTTCAGCAGACCCCGCGCGAACATTTCGTGGATTTCGTCCGTCGGTCCCAAGGAAGAGTGAAGGAAGTCCCATGGCCTAACATGTTGCGGCCGCATGTCGGCCTCCTGGCATACCCGGGCGCCCGTTTCACGATGATGGATCGATATTGCGAGAGCAATGTGTATCGTAGGATATGGCGATACACATTCCGGCGGACCCGCGATGCGCATCAATATCGAGATCGACGACGCGTTGATGGCAGAAGCCCAGGAGGCTTCTGGACATGCAACCAAGAAGCAGACGGTAGAACAGGCGCTGCGTTTGATGATCAGGCTGCGGCGTCAGCACGAGGCTGACGCCGCGTTCGGCAAATACCGCTGGCGCGGCAGCCTCGCCCGAAGCCGCAAAAGTCGAGGGACCGGGTGATCGTTGTCGATAGTAGTGTCTGGATCGATTTTCTGAACGGCAAGAATGCGCCTCACGTCCGGCGACTGCGTGCGGTCCTCGGCACGGACGAAGTTACCGTGGGGATTTGATGCTTTGCAAGGTACTGCAGGGCCTTGGCAGCGAGCGGGCGGCTCGGGAAATCGAGGCCTTGCTGCGCCGTTTCGAAATTGTGCCAATGGCCGGCGACGCGATTGCCATCGCAGCGGCGCGAAATTTCCGTACCTTGCGCCGTCGCGGGATCACTGTCCGCGAGAGCATCGATCTGCTGATCGGTACCTGGTGCATCGAGCACCGCAGGCCGCTGCTTCACAATGACAGTGATTTCCGTCCTATGGCGAGGTACCTGGGTCTGATCGAACTGCCAGTGACACCGTGAAAGCGGTAGCCTTGAGGAAGCTCGCATGGGTGGAGTGGATCCCTCATTTCCCATTCACTTCGGATCGTGCAGGGCGCGCTCAAGGGCCATGCGAATGAAGCGCTGATAGGGCATGCCTGCTCGCTTCGCTCGAGCTTGCACAGCTTCAAGAAGTTGTGCGGGCAGTCTTAGATTCACAGACTTGTCTTTGCGCTTTAACTCAAAACGCACTGGAACCATGCCCGTCAGGTCGTATTGGCTGAGGTCGGCATGAGCAACGAATGCCTCGGCCTCGGCGTCACTCTTTAGAGTTGGAAGTTTCTTTTTCATCATGGGCCACCTCCTTTTGGTGCATGTAACGGGCGCTGACCGGCCGAATAAGGCTGCTTTCACCGCGTCGCCTGAGCGTAAAAGCCACGAGAACGTTTCGCCCGGTATCGGTTTTACCTATAGCCTTGAACCGTTCCTCGGTCAGAGAATGCGCTAAGTCTGGCGCGATCCTCACAACATGATCGAACAAGCTCTCAATCTCAGCGATTGAAACTCCATGTTCTTGGCACTTGTTCCGGTTGCCGCGATCCCGATCAAACCCCGCAAATTCCATCATCCCAGCTCATAATATGGGCGTTATCCAGCGCGGCGGTCAGTGCGTGAAGGATGGTTTGTTGGGCGGGTTGGAGGCGAAGCCGTAACCCGCCCTCGTGCTGAGACGGCGGCCATCGTCAGGCTCTCTTTGGCTCAGAACACGTCGATGGTCGGGAAACAAGGCTCGCCGGTGATGCAGTCCCAGAGATAGACGGCGAGGCCAAAATCGCTGGTTTAAAGCAATTAGCCCGCATGAGCACTGCCATATGCGGGAATTCCGGCAAACATGAAAACCCCGGATATTGCTTCGCTCATCCGGGCTACGCTTGCTTCAAGAAGTTGCGCGGGCAACCGTAGATTCACAGACTTGTCTTTCCGGGGCGAGGTGTGGGCAAACCTGGAATAACAGCCATCATTCCTACGGTACGCGCCCGCACTTCAGGCGAGGCGAGGCAGGTGGCAACGGCTTCATACCCAGGAGAGCCCGGATAGGGTGCGACCAGGCACGGCGGGCTGTGATTGGCAGGACACAGGATAATGGCTTCGTCGGCGCCGACGTGGTCCAAATCCAATATTGCGGTGGATCGCGTGAGAATGAAGAGTGGCACCGCATTCGGCCCGCGGCGGCGCAAGCTCGCGATGAGGGCCTCCTGGGTTGCTGCGTCCAATCCCTGTTCCATCAGGTCGATTACCATAGCCGCAGGACCCTCCGATTGCAGCACAACGAGCAGCGCGATCAGAGCCGCCGACTCGACGCCGCCGTCATCGACGAGCCGCGCGAGGTTGGCATCGACGCGCGATTTCAGGGCCGGATCGGCCGCGAGGCGTGCGCGAGCCGTCGCGCCTTCATTCGCCAGCCGGTCCAGACCGACGAATGCCGCGGCAGGCAGCGATTCGGCCAGCCGAATGGCCAGCCGGGTCTTGCCGCTACCGAGCGGACCGGTGAGGTAATTCAACGGTCGGATGTCGCGCAATTCGAATCTTTCACCGCCCCAGGGCCAAGGAAGGTCGAACGCAACGCCGGTCTCGGAAGCCGCTTTGAGCGCACTGATCAGGTCTCTCACGGCCGGAGCTTCGCCGCGGCTCAGATCGGCCCGCAGGCGACGCACCTTGCTCATAGCCGCGTTGAGCTGGCGGATGCGATCGTCGAGCGCGCTTTCATGGACGGCCAAAGCCCGCTCAAGGGTCTGTGCATCGCCTTCGAACAGCCGCGCCACGTCGCTAAGGCTGAGGCCGAGCCCACGCAGTTCTGCGATTTCCCGGGCTCGCGCCATCTCGGCGGGGCCATACGCACGCCAACCCGCCAGCGTGCGGGAAGGCTTGATCAAGCCGCGATGCTCGTAAACCCTTAGCGCCTTGGTGGAAACACCGAGCTGCCTGGCAGCGTCGGAAGGGTTCAGGAAACGAGCGGCAGAGTTCACGAATCACCTCGTTGTTGGGTCCGACCGCCAGTCTTATGGAGGCGGCCCCAAGGGCCACGTCAAGCCGATGTTCGCGAGATCTTGCCGATAGCTCCGAGCCTCAGCGTATGAGCTGTTGATGCAGATCAACGCGCGTTCGACAAGCTCACCGAGGATGCGGACATCGGTCGTCCGCGCGGAGCGGGAATAACCCGTGAGGGGATGTCGGGAGGGTTCGATGCGATCCTATCGCCTACCGCATGGGATGGACGTTTTTACCCTTGGCTGCATCGGCTGGACCCTCGTTTTCCAGCTCGGAGAGCGCTCGGAGGCGCAGGCTCAGGGAAATCAGGCGCGCATCGAGGAGCCTCACCTGGAGGACATCTACATTGTCCGCTCGGTTCGTGAATCGCGAACGACGCTGCCCACGGAATTCTGCGCGCCAACGACAACTAATTTCAGCGCGGCTTTGGAAGACCAGTACACGCTCCGGTCAACGGCCACCGCAATCTCCGACGGCCGATTGATTGACAGCAATGCGGCAACGGTTGGAACGCTTCACGCCTGTTTTGGCCGAACGTCGGATCCTTCCGTCGTCAACTTCTATGCAGAAGTTGTACTGGATCGCACCACGTTCAAAGGTATCGGCGACTGTCGTCTGAAATATGATTTTCCCGAACCTGGCATCTCTTCGGCCAGATGCTTTCTCGATCTGTCGGGGCTTCCCGCCGCCTATGCCGGCGGTATGCTGACATCCAACTCCATCAACTCCCGCAAGGACCTTGGAATGGAGAGCGACCCGCCGGGCTACACCCAGGCATCGGTTGCGACGGTCAGGCTGTGGAGAACGCGGAGCGGGCGCTAGGCGTCCGCGGCGCTTGAATCCCCGCGCAAGGATGGGTGGCAGCGAGACCCATCACTCATGTTCCAGCGAAGCTGTTGGGTTTCGCGAAGAGAATGGCGGCTCGGACGCTCTTGGCTCCTTGCAGGCTGCGCGGCTTGAGATAGGCGGAGACACGTTGAAGATCGGCGATGGCCCGTGGCGAGTAGGCGATCTTCATTCGTCAAAGCTGCGGAAGGCGGCTTCCACCTTCTCGGGCGTTGCGCGTTCGCCGCGCTTGAGCTGGGCTGGTCCTTCAAGGACAGCCGGCAGGTGCGCGGGGTCGATCTGTTCGGGCTCGCGCTCGTCGGCAGCAAGTTGGCAGATATAGCCAGCGAGCTCTTCCTGGCGTGCCGGTGAGAGGTTGCGAAGGGCCTCAATAGCCTGGTCGATCCTACTCGGCATGGGTGGTTTCCTTTATCAGCAGCATGGCAAATTTGACACGTCTCTCGCAACCTCGTGACGTGCTATCTTTGGCCTCCTCCAACTGCCGATTATTTATGGGTCGCCGGGGGTTGCCAAAACAAAACCACGGAGTTTGCGCGGCATGTGATTTTCGATCGCTAATAGGCTACGCACATAATTGCCAGCGCCGACGGTTTGCCGTGTTCGGGGTCAGAACACGTCAATTGTCAGGAAATGCGGCTCACCCGTGCCGCTCTGCGGCCCCGCCGGCACGCCTAGACCCTGGCGCGGTCTGACAAATGCCAGCTTGATCCCTGCGCTATCGCCGGCCTATGCTGGCAGCTTAAAAAACAACCGTTCGTCACAAAAATCGACAACGGCAATAGCTTCAAGGGGAGGTCCAAATACCATGAGCGGACTTATCACGCGTCGTACGGTGTTGGCCGGTGCAGCGGCTAGCTTGGCCGCGCCCTGGGTGGCAAGGGCAGAGGCCAATACCCTGCGGATCGGGATGCAGAGCATCCTGTCGGGACCGATCGCGCTGCTCGGCACCTCCTCGCGCAACGCGCTGATGATGGAGCAGGATCGCATCAACGCCTCCGGCGGCTTTCTCGGCCGGCCCATCGAATTCGTGTTCCGCGATTCCAAGGGCCAGCCCCAGGAAGCCGCCCGCGTGGCGCGCGAGCTGGTGAACAGCACGGGGTGCGAGATTCTGGTCGATGCCGAGGCCTCGTCGGCGTCGTTTGCGGTCCAGGAAGTGGTGCGCGACCTCGGCGTCGCCTGCATCCACACCAACAGCGAGACCTCGTCGCTGACCGCCGACCCCAAGATCCGCGCCCCGACCGCCTTCCGCGTCGCGCGCCAGGGCGTGCACGATGCGGTCGCCGGCAGCATCTATCTCGCCGAATACGCCAACGCCAAGAAACTCGACAAGTGGGCGACCTGCTCGCCGGACTATGCCTATGGCCGCGACACCACCGCGCAGTACCTGCAATTTTTGAAGAAGTTCAAGCCGGATGTCGAGATCATCACCGAGGCCTGGCCCAAGCTCGGCCAGCCCGACTTCACCGAAGTCATCACCAAGCTGCTGCAGGCCAAGCCGCAGGCGCTGTTCACGCTGCTCTATGCCGGCGACCTCTCGGCCTTCGTCAACCAGGGCAATGTCTACGCCCTGTTCGGACAGATGACGGTGGCGACCCCCAACGTCGACTATCCCGTGATGGCCGCCATCAAGAACCTGCCGGCCGGCATCCAGTCGGCGACGCGCTACCTCGAGACTTTCCCGGATACGCCGGCCAACAAGGCGTGGGGCCAAGCCTACCTCAAGAAGTGGAACGAGCGGCCGACCAACTGGTCGTGGCAGAACACCGTGGCGATGCAGTTCTACGAGGCGGCCATCAAGAAGGCCAACTCGCTCGACGGCAAGGCGCTGGCCGCGGCCCTGGTCGGCACCAGGATCGACACCCCGTTCGGTTTCGACGGCACCATCACCATGCGCGACGACCACACCACCATCGGCTACGCCATCGGCTGGGGCCAGACCATTCCGAAGGAGCCCTTCATCGTCGATGTCAAGGCCGCCGACTGGGGCAAGATCATCGAGCTCGAGACGGAGTGGAAGAAGCAGCAGAATTACATCTGAGCGATGGACCTCGACGCGCTCGGCGCCTGCTTGTCGACGTCGGCCTGCGTGGTCACCCAGGCCACCAGCGGGCTGATCGTCGGCATGCTGCTGTTCCTGGTGGCCGCGGGCGTGACCCTGATCTTCGGCGTGCTCAAGGTCGTCAACTTCGCCCACGGCACCTTCTATATGCTGGGCGGCTACGTCGCCTATAGCACGCTCGGCTTAACTGACAGCTACGCGCTGGCGGTTGTGTGCGGCGCGCTGGCGACCGCGCTGGGCGGGGTGGTGTTCGAACGCGCCTTGATCAGCCGCGTCTATGGCTCCAACGTGCTGATGCAGCTGTTGATCTGCTACGCCGTGGTGTTGATCTTCGACGACCTGGTCAAGATCATCTGGGGACCTGAGTTCCACGCCATGGGGATGCCGTCGGCCTTCCAGGTGCCGCCGCTCTACATCGCAGGCGGCGTGGTGCCGCCCTTCTACGCCGTTCTGGTCGGCATCGCGGCGCTGATCGCGCTCGCGCTCAGCCTGGGCCTGGCGATGACACGGCTTGGCAAGACCGTGCGCGCCGCCGCGGTCAACGCCCAGATGGTTTCGGCGCTCGGCGTCAATACGAAATTATTGTTTGCGATCGTGTTCGCCATCGGCGGCGGGTTGGCGGGGCTGGCCGGCGCGCTGGCCGCTCCGGTGCGATCGCTGTCGCCCGGGATGGGCTTTTCGATCCTGATCGAGAGCTTCATTGTCACGGTGATCGGCGGCATGGGCTCGATCGCGGGAGCCTTGGTCGCGGCGCTGATGATCGGCATGGTCCGCGGCTTCGGCACCATCGCTTTCCCAGGGTTCACCGACGGACTGATCTACCTCATGATGATTGCTGTCCTGCTGCTGCGCCCGCAGGGCCTGTTCGGTCGACGGCTATGAAGGGCCGCCCGGGGCTGCGCGATGCGGCCATGGCGATCCTGGCCCTGATCGTGGTGCTGGCGATCCCGCTGTTGCATCGCAGCCCCGCCTTCGAGGATTTCATCATCCGCCTGAGCGCGATGGCGCTGTTTGCAACCTCGCTCAACCTTCTGGTCGGCAATACCGGCATGGTCTCGTTCGGCCACGGCCTATTCTATGGTCTGGGCGCCTATGCCTTCGCGCTGACGATGCAAATGACGGACCTGCCGCTGCCCGCAGCCGCTGTGGTCGCGGTGCTGGTCACGGCCTTCGGCGCGCTTGGCGTCGGCGCGATCTGCGTTCGCCTCAGCACCGACTACTTCGCCTTCATCACGCTGGCGGTGCAGATGCTGTTCTATAGCATCATCATCTCCTGGCAGAGCCTGACCGGCGGCGACCAGGGCCTGCGCGGCGGCATCCCGCGCCGCGAGATCTTCGGTTTCGAGCTCGCCTCGCAGCTTCATCTCTACCAGTTCTGCGCGGTGATCGCCGTGTTCGGCCTGCTGGCGCTGCGCCACATCACGGCGAGCCCCTTTGGCCAGACCTTGCGCATGATCCGCGACAACGAGAGCCGCGCCAGTTTCTTAGGCATCGTGATGTGGCGGGCCCGGCTCATCGCCTTCACCATCGCCGGTGCCTTCGCAGGCCTCGGCGGCGTGCTGGCGGCGCTGTTCGTCTCCGGTGCCTATCCCGAACTCGCCGACTGGCCGAATTCCGGCCAGGCAATCTTCGCGGTCATGCTGGGCGGCATCAACAGCTTCCTCGGACCCGTGCTGGGCGCGATGATCCTGCTCGCGCTGAACGACGTCGTCACCCGCTTCACCGAATATCATGGGCTGGTTCTGGGGATGGTGATCCTCGCCTTCGCGCTCGGGCTGCGCCGCGGCGTGCTCGATTTTCTGCGACTGGCCTGGCCCGGACACTTGAAATGAAGCTCGAGATCAAAAATCTAACCAAGACGTTCGGTGGCGTGCGGGCCATCGACGACATTTCGCTGCACTTTCCGTCGGGCTCGTTGTCGGCGGTGATCGGTCCGAACGGCGCCGGCAAGAGCACCTTCTTCAACCTGATCAGTGGCGCCTTCGCGGCCGACTCCGGCGAGGTGCTGCTCGACGGCCGGAACATCCTTCGGCTCTCCAAGACCGAACGGATGCACCGGGGCATCGGTCGGGCCTTTCAGGTGGCGAGCTGCTTTCCGACCATGACGGTGGCCGAGAACCTGATGGCCAGTGTGACCGCCCATCTCGGCCGGTGGGGCAATCTCGCCTGCCGCTTTCCGCCGCCCGGGGTGCGCGAACGCGCCGACACGGTGATGGAGCTGGTAGGCCTGACGCAAGTCGCCAATGTGCGGGCCGCGATCCTCTCGCACGGTGATCAGAAGCTCTTGGATATCGCGATCGCGCTGGCGCTCGAGCCGAAGGTGCTTTTGCTCGACGAGCCGACCGCCGGCATGGGCCCTGAAGAGCGCTGGCGCATGATCGAGCGCGTACGCGCGTTGTGGGAACAGCAGAAGCTGACTCTGGTCTTCATCGAGCACGATATGGATATCGTCTTTAAGGTCGCCAGCACCATCCGCGTATTGTGCTACGGCCGCGTGCTGGCCGAGGGCACGCCTGACGAGATCCGCAGCAACCCGGCGGTGATCGAGGCCTATCTCGGCACCGAGGCGGACGCCGCATGAGCGAGCTGTTGCGCGCCGAGGGATTGTGCGCCTTCTACGGCGCCAGCCAGATCCTGTTCGGTGTCGATCTGGCGCTCAGGGAACAGCGGACGCTGGCGCTGTTGGGGCGCAACGGCGCCGGCAAGAGCACGACCATGAAGACGCTGGCGGGCATCGTGCCGGCGAGAAGCGGCCGCATCCTGTTCGCCGATCGCGACATCACCCGCGCGCCGGCCTATATTCGCGCCCAGCTCGGCCTCGCTTATGTGCCGGAGGACCGGCAGGTCTTTCCCGAGCACAGCGTGGAGGACAATCTTTTGATCGCGGCCAAAAGCGGCCCCGACGGCCGGCGCGACTGGACGCTGCCGCGCGTCTTCGAAACCTTCCCGCTGCTCGCCAAACTAAGTTCGCGCCAAGCCGGCCGGCTGTCCGGCGGCGAGCAGCAGCTCCTGGTGATCGCGCGCGCTCTGATGGGCAATCCCCTGGTGCTGCTGCTCGACGAACCGAGCGAGGGCCTCGCGCCCATCGTGGTCGCTACCATCGGCAAGGTATTGCGCGAACTGGGAGCCAATGGCGCCACCATCCTGCTGGCCGAGCAGAACATGCATTTCTGCTCGGCCATTGCCGAAGAGGCCCTCGTCATCGATCGCGGCCGGGTAGTGCATCGCCAGGATACCAAGGGTCTGGCCGCCAATGAAGATATCCGAAGGCGCTATCTGGCGATGTAGCAAGTAGCCCGCATGAGCGCAGCGATATGCGGGAATTCAAGCGGAAAAAATCCCGGATATCGCTTCGCTCATCCGGGCTACGCTCGCTGATCTGGCCCGTTGCAGCCCTGCGCGACATCAGAGCTTGGTTGACGCCCGAGACAGAAGTTTCCAGTCGGCGCCCTGCTTCTGCCAGTTCATCAGGATGTGAAATTCGCATTGAGCCGCAGCCGATGGATCGGCTGCTGTCGCGTGATCCCCCAAGACAGGCACGACCGTCCGGCAAGCGTGGGGCGCCCTTCGCCTCAGGTTTACCGCGCTCGAACACCTGGCGCGTTACTCAGTTGCTGAGGTGGGGCAATCGAATGACGCGAAACGAATTCGACCAGAGCCGTTCGCGCCGGACTGGTTGGCTCCATCAACTCCCGGTGGGTGCCGAACAACGTAACGGCGACCTCGATTTCCTCCTGCCAATTGGTGATCGCCGACGAAATCGCCGTCAGGCCGGGAATGAAACGTCCATCGACATGCGCGATGCGCTCCCGCCGAATTCTTTTTGTCAGCGCCTCGACGCTGTCTGGATTGGGACTGAGATCCGGCCAGTTGATGCCGGCTGCAGTGGCTCGATCGAGTTCAAGCCGCAGCCTTGGCATCACCTGCTGACGCGGCAGATAGGAGAGGAAGACACGTCCTGTCGCCGAGTCCAGCAAAGGGAACGTGCTGCCAAGACCGATTGCCGTGGTGGTCAGATTGGGTCCTCGCTCCAGCCTGACCACGGTCGGGCCGCTATGGCTCCATACGGCCAGGAGCGCGGCTTGCCCCGTGGTCTCGGCCAGCTCTTCGAGGGCCTCCGCTGCGCGGACGACGAAGTTGTTTCGGCTGATGGCCGCCACCCCAAGCTCCGCGGCCTCGGGACCCAGATCGTACCGTCCAGAGCGTTCCCTTTGCACCGCCAAGCCGGCATGGATGAAACTTGCGAGGTATCGATGCACTTTGCTCGGAGGCATCCCGGCCTCGCGGGCGATGTCGGACAGAGTTGCCGGTCCATCGAACGATCGAAACACGCGTAGCACCGCCAGAGCGGCGTCGAGCGCCTGGATGCCGCCGGGGGCCGTCCCGTTTTTGTCGTCGCCGGCGTCGTTGGGAGGTTTGCGTTGCATGTCATCCTTTCCCGGCGTCTCAAACGTCCGAAAGCCCGACGGCTTGCGATTTGTTATGTCCAGGTTAGCCCAAGCATCGATTTCCATACAGAAGAATTCCTTCTCCTATATGCAAAGCTTCTCTTGCGCCCAACGCAAATCTTTCCATAATAGGAAAAAGCCAACGGGGAAGGTAACGTCATGCGACTTCATCGCATCGCTGTGCTGGGAGGCGGACCAGCGGGGCTGTATTTCGGCTATCTCTGGAAACGCCGGCATCCGGAAGATCAGGTCGACGTTTTCGAACAGAATCCCGAGGGCGCGACCTGGGGGTTCGGTGTGGTCTTTTCCGACAAGGCGCTCGATTTTCTTCGCGCCGACGATCCGGAAACCGCCGATGCCATCACCGTTCGGATGGAGCGATGGCGCGACATCGCCCTCATTCACCGGGGAGAACGCGTCATACTGGACGGCGTCGGCTTCTCGGCGGTCGGACGATTGGACTTCATCACGCAATTGACCGAGCGTGCCCGCGCCGCCGGCGTCAGCCTTCGGTTCAACACCCTGGTGCGGTCTGTCGACGAACTCGCAGGGTACGATCTGATCGTCGCCGCGGACGGCCTGAACTCACTGATCCGAAGAACCTACGAAGGCGATTTCAAAACCTCGCTATCTTACGACGACAACAAGTTCGTGTGGTACGGCACCACCAAGCGCTTCGAGAGGCTGTCTCAGACCTTCATCGAGACCGAGCTCGGCACCTTCAACGCCCACCACTATCGCTACTCGCCGCACATGAGCACGTTCATCATCGAGTGCGATCGGGCAACCTGGTTGCGCGCGGGCTTTTCGGAAAAAACCGAGGCAGAGACCAGGGCTGTTTGCGAAAAGGTCTTCGCCGACACGCTCGAAGGACATCCCCTGGTCAACAACAAGTCGAGCTGGCGAAACTTTCCGTGGCTATGGAATGAGCGATGGTCTCACCGCAATATGGTGCTGGTCGGTGACGCGCTGCATACCGCGCATTTCTCGATCGGCTCAGGAACGCGGTTGGCGCTCGAGGACGTCATTGCCCTCGTCAACGCCCTGGATAACGAGCCGCGCGATCTCCGCGTTGCTCTGCAGGCCTACCAGGCCGCGCGCCGCCCCGTCGTGGAGACGCTTGTCAAGGCCGCGAAAACCAGCGCGTCATGGTACGAGCGTTTTCCTGAGCATATGCGGCTGGCTCCGCTGGATTTCGCCTACAGCTACATCACGCGTTCCGGCCGGATCGACGATAACCAGCTCCGCGCGATGTCGCCGCGCTTCATGGAGCGTTACGACGCGCACTCGTCCCGTCTGAACCCGTCGCGATAATGCGGAGCGCTCTGATGATGAACCAAACCGGCCCCGCGATGGTGGACCATGTTCCTGATGATGCTCCCGGACCGCAAGAAGTCGGCTTCGATATCCCCGCGCGATACAACGCCAGCGAAATCCTCTTTCGCAATCTTCAGGCGGGCCGCGCGAACAAGGTCGCCATCTACGCGGCGGCAGGCAACGCCAGTTATGGCGAATTGTGCGCCAAAGCCGCCAAGGCCGGAAACGCACTTGGATCTCTCGGATTGGCTCCAGGCGATCGCGTGCTTCTCCTTCTGAACGACACTGCGGCCTATCCAGCGGTGTTCTTTGGAGCCATCCGCGCCGGATTCGTTCCCGTGCTGATCAACACCCTCTCCCCAAAGGACCTCATTCGTTTCTACCTGCAGGATTCCTCCGCGCCGGTTGCGGTCGTCGACGCCGAATTTGCCGCCCTGTTCGACGAGGAGACCGTCGCGGGAACATCGTTACGGGCGCTGATCGTCGTCAACGGAAGTGGCTCGAGCGGATCATCCTCCTGCAAGGTGCTGAACGGCGACCATTGGTTCGCAGACTTTGCCTCATCCCTGGAGTCGGCCGCCACCGGACGCGACGACATGGCTTTCTGGATGTACAGCTCGGGCAGCACCGGCCGGCCGAAAGCTATCGTGCACCTGCAGCACGACATGGCCTACACCGCGGAGAGCTTCGCTCGCCACATCCTGGCCATCCGGGAGAACGACATTTGCTTCTCCGTGCCGAAGATTTTCTTCGCTTACGGTTTCGGCAATTCGATCACGTTCCCGTTTTCGGTCGGAGCAAGCACCGTCCTGCTTGCCGGCCGCCCTGATCCGAATGCCGTTCTCGACGTCATCGAGCAATTCAAGCCGACGCTGTTTTTTGGGCTGCCGACGCTTTACAACGCGCTGTTGAATCATCCACGCATCAATTCGGCCGACCTCTCCAGCGTGCGCCTCTGCCTGTCCGCCGCCGAGGTCCTGTCGCAGGATATCTTCAACGATTGGAGGCGGCGTTTCGGACACGAGATCCTGGAGGGGCTCGGATCGACCGAGGTTCTGCACATCTATCTTTCGAACCTGCCCAATCAGAAGAAGGTTGGAACCGCCGGCAAGCGCGTCCCTGGATACGAGATTCGACTGACCACCCCGGAAGGCGAGCCGGTGGCGCGCGGCGAGGAAGGCGTGATGTGGGTTCGCGGCCACTCCAACGCGCCTTGTTATTGGAATCGGTCCGACAAAACCGAACAGACCATGCGTGACGGCGGTTGGATCTGGACCGGTGACAGGCTGGTCGAAGACATCGATGGATTCTTCACGTTCGTTGGCCGGGTCGACGATCTCATCAAAGTCAGCGGTCAATGGATCTACCCGCTCGAGATCGAACTCTGTCTTTCCGAACATCCCGCGGTGCGCGAATGCGCGGTCCTCGGAATGGAGCTCCCCGACCGCCGCATGACCACCAAAGCCTTCGTGGTCCTGCAAGAGGGCTACGTGGCCAGTGGTTTGCTGACGCGAGAGCTGCAGGATCATGTCAAGTTGAAACTGCTGCCTTACAAATATCCGCGCTCGATCGAATACTGGCCCGACCTGCCAAAAACGGGAACCGGCAAGCTCGATCGGCAACAGCTGCGCGCGGCGCCGCCGAAATCCTGAACGCGCAGCGGGCTTCATGTGGACGCTTGCGACGCTGCGCTCCCTCTCCCGCTCTATCGCGGGGGAGGGTTGGGGTGGGGGCATACGCGGGGTGTATGCTGAGGCGCGCTTTGCGCCGTGCCCACCATTTTCGGATGCAAGAAAGTGGTGGGCACGCCCTACAGAACCACGGCGCTCAAGGACCCGCTCAAGCGGCGAGATACTCATTCCAGATCGGCTTGTCGCCCAGGGTGGCGACAAAGGCGCGGTGGGCCAAGCGATCGGCCTCGGTGACGCGCGGTACCAGCGGGATCGGACGCTGTCGCCGCGGGCTCTCGCCAGGTCCGAGAGCGCGGCTGTCGCGGCTGTCCGCCGCCAGAACCAACTGCGATTGCCGGGCTCCGATCAGGTCGATGTAGACTTCGGCCAGCAGTTCGGCGTCGAGCAGGGCGCCGTGCTTGGTACGGCGCGAGTTGTCGATTGCATAGCGCGAGCACAGATCATCCAGGCGGTTGGAGACGCCGGGATGCTTGCGGCGGGCCAACAGCAGGGTATCGACCAGCCGCTCACGGGCAATGATCGGCCGTTTGACCCGTTCGAGTTCGGCATTGATGAAGCCGATATCGAACGAGGCATTGTGGATCACCAGCGGCGCGTCGGCGATGAACTCCAGGAAATCCTCGGCCACCTGGCTGAACAGCGGCTTGTCGGCGAGGAATTCGCTGGACAACCCATGCACCGCGAAGGCTTCGACGGGCATGTCGCGCTCGGGGTTCAGATGACGATGAAAGGTCTGCCCCGTCGGCATCCGGTTGAAAATCTCGACGCAGCCGATCTCGACCAGGCGGTCGCCGCGCAGCGGATCAAGACCGGTGGTTTCGGTATCGAGAACAATTTCGCGCATGGATGTGAGTGACCGGAAGGGTGCGAATCAGGTTCGACGCTGAGGGAGCTTAGCAGCCTCCACGAGAATGTCCCGGATGCGGACCCTTACGGGATCGAGCCCATGCGAGGTATCCACCACAAAATCCGCCCGCTGGCGCTTTTCGGCATCGGGCAGTTGCCGCGCCAGGATGGCGTCGAGCTTTTCGTTTGTCATGTTGTCGCGCGCCAGGATTCGCCGGCGCTGAATGTCGGGTGTCGTCGTCACCACCACCACCGCATCGACGCGCCGCTCGCCGCCGGTCTCGTACAGCAATGGCACATCGACCACCGCGACCTTCGCGCCGGAGCGCTCCGCCTCTTCAAGGAATTTTTGCCGGGAAGCACCCAGCATGGGATGAACGATCCCCTCCAGGCGCCGCATGCCTTCGGGATCGTGCACCACTTGCGCCGACAACAGCGCCCGATCGACCCGGCCACCCACGGTCGTCCCCGGAAAGGCCGCCTCGATCGCCGGCGCCGCCTCGCCTTCATACAGGCTGTGAACGGTCGCGTCGGCATCGTAAACGGGAACGCCGGCTTCCCTGAACAGCTGGGCGGTGGTCGATTTGCCCATGCCGATCGAGCCGGTCAGCCCAAGGATGATCATCTGGACATCGCCGGGTTCCCTTCACAGGGTCAGCAGCTGCTGGCTGCGTAGGAAGGCGAGCAGTTGTAACAGCGGCAGGCCGAGAATGGTGAAAAAATCGCCTTCGATATGGTCGAACAGGTGAACCCCCAGCCCTTCCAGCTGGTAGGCACCGACGCTTGAGGTCACGTCCTGCCCGGCTTCATCCAGATAGGCCTCGATGTCGACCTCGCTGAGCGGACGCATCGTCATGCCTGCCATGGCCACATGGCTGAACACGATCTGGCTGCCGGAGGCCACGGCGACCGCGGAGTAAAGTTCATGGCGCACGCCAGCCAGCGCGTGCAATTGTTCGGCTGCCTCCGGCCGGCCGGCCGGCTTGGAAAACAGCCGCGCCCCCAACGCCAAGGTCTGATCGGCGCCGATCACCCATTGCGCGGGCTTCAGCCTGGAGACTGCGAGCGCCTTTTCGCGGGCCAGCATCGCAGCGATATCGCGGGGTGAGGAAAGGCCGGACGATTGCGCAATGACCCGCTCGTCGAGGTCAGCCGGCATGGCGGTAAATTCGATGCCGGCATGGGCGAGCATCCTTTGCCGGGCGCGGCTTTGCGAAGCCAATATCAGCGGCGATTGTTCGCGCCAGAAGGTCATTCGGCCACCCGTTGCCGCTGCCGGTCGGTAAAGAGTTTAAGAATCGCCGCGGCGGTTTCTTCGATCGATCGCCGCGTCACATCGAGCTGGACCCAATCGAATTTCGCACTGAGCCGTCGCGCATATGCGACCTCATCGGCAACCGCCTGCCGATCGATATATTCGTCATTGCCCGGACCTACACCCATGCTCAAGAGCCGGTTCTGCCGCACCTGGATCAGGCGCTCCGGGCTGGCATGCAGACTGACCACCAGCGGTTTTTTCAAGATCTCCAATTGATGCGGGATGGCGATCCCCGGCACCAGCGGGACATTGGCGGTGCGGATGCCACGGTTGGCAAGGTAGATCGAGGTCGGGGTTTTCGATGTCCGGGACACCCCGACCAGCACCACGTCGGCATCCTCCAGGCCCTCGACGTGCTGACCGTCGTCATGGATCATGGTGTAATTCAGCGCGTCGATACGCTTGAAATATTCCGCATTCAGGGTGTGCTGGGCGCCAACCCGTCCCGTGGTCGGAGCGCCGAGATAGGCGTGAAACAGCTGGATGACCGGGCCGATGATCGACAGGCTCGGTAAATTCATCTCCTGGCACTTGGCTTCCAGCCGGCCCACCAGATCCTGCTCCAAGAGAGTAAAAAGCACGATTCCCGGCGCTTCCTCGATTTCGGAGAGCACGCGGTCGAGCTGTTTCTGGCTGCGGACCAGCGGATAAACATGCTCGACCGGAGTGACGTTGGCGTATTGGGCGGCAACCGCCCGCGCCACCGTGATCAAGGTTTCACCGGTCGAATCGGAGACCAGGTGAAGATGGAAATAATTGCCGCTCGTCGTCACGAGGACCCCTGTATGACCTGTGGATCGCTGTGGAGCTTACCTGACAGAATGAGGCCTGGGTCGACTGATCGGGGATAACCCGGTTTTTTCTTCACAGGCCTTACGAAGTGGACAAGTTCATTCGCTGGCCGCATCGACAGCGGGATCCTGTGGACTTGTCGCTTGATAAGCTGGCCATAATGCGGCGCAACCGCTTGAACGAAAGCCCCTTATCCGGATAGGCCGCCACCACCCGCAGAGTGTGGACGGATGTGAACAAGGCGAGGACAATGACACGGCCGTGCTGCGTGGGCCCAATCCACCGCTACTTAGACTCAAACCTAAGATTCTAAAATTATTGTTTTAGAAAAGGCCTGCTTACGGATATGTCTGCATTCCCAACGCGGAAATGCGGTCGGCAACGCCGGACCCATCAAGATGTTCCCGAGGCCCGCGGGTTGGAAAACGACGTGTCTGGAGAGCGAGTAGGGCTTTGGCGATGTACGACTGGATCAAGGCGCTGCATGTGATCGCTGTCATCGCCTGGATGGCCGGCATGCTCTATCTGCCGCGGTTGTTCGTCTATCATTGCGGGGCGGAAAAGGGATCCAAGCAGTCCGAGACCTTCAAGCTGATGGAACGGCGGCTTTTGAAGGCGATCATGAATCCGGCCATGATCGTAACCTGGCTGGCCGGACTTTACCTCGCCTTCGCCGGCCATTGGTTTTCGGCAGGCTGGTTGCATGGCAAGCTGCTGCTGGTTTTGATTTTGAGCGGCGTGCACGGCTTTTTCTCCCGCTGCGTGAAGTATTTCGCCGCCGATGACAATACCCGGGGAGAAAAATTTTATCGTATTATCAATGAGGTACCGACGATCTTGATGATCGGCGCGGTGATCTTGGTGGTGGTCAAACCGTTTTGAGGGAACTGCCCTGACGACTTCAGCTTAACCCTACCGCGGCACATGCTTGCGGAATGCATGATGATTTTCTATAATGGCTGATATCCCACCCCACGCAGGCGGATGTGCGTCGCGTTACGGTTCATCATTGAACCCGGCGCCGCATCAGGTTTGAAGCCTACCGGCACTTTCCTAGCTGAAGACCTGCGGACCCCAAGCTTTTCTCGCGTCCGCTTTCTGAAGCCGCCTCGCAAGCCCTTCCCCACCGTTATTCCACAGGACCCCCCAATGCGGGAAATCAAACTTCAAGACCTCAAGGCTCAGACGCCGGCCGAGCTCGTCTCGTTCGCGGAAGAGAAAGGGGTCGAAAATGCCAGCACCATGCGCAAGCAGGAGCTGATGTTCGCCATTCTCAAACAGCTCGCGATCCAGGAAACCGACATTATCGGCGAAGGCGTCGTGGAAGTCCTATCCGACGGTTTCGGATTCCTGCGCTCGCCGGATGCCAATTATCTGCCGGGACCGGACGATATCTATGTCTCGCCCTCGCAGATCCGCCGCTTCGGGCTTCGGACCGGTGACACCATCGAAGGCCACATCCGCAGCCCGAAAGAAGGCGAACGCTACTTTGCGCTGCTCAAGGTCAACACGCTGAATTTCGAAGACCCGGAAAAATCCAAGCACAAGGTCAATTTCGACAATCTGACGCCGCTGTTTCCGGACCAGCGCTTCCGCCTCGAACTGGAAGATCCCACCCGAAAAGACCTTTCTGCAAGGGTGATCGACATCGTCGCCCCGATCGGCAAGGGCCAGCGCGCGCTCATCGTGGCGCCGCCGCGCACCGGCAAGACCGTGCTGATGCAGAACATCGCGCACTCCATCACGGCCAATCATCCGGAATGCTACCTGATCGTTCTGCTGATCGACGAGCGTCCGGAAGAAGTCACCGACATGCAGCGCTCGGTCAAAGGAGAGGTTGTCTCCTCGACCTTCGACGAGCCCGCGGTACGCCACGTGCAGGTCGCGGAGATGGTGATCGAAAAGGCCAAACGGCTGGTCGAACACGGCCGCGACGTGGTGATCCTGCTCGACTCGATCACGCGTCTGGGGCGCGCCTATAACACCGTGGTGCCGTCGTCCGGCAAGGTTCTGACCGGCGGTGTCGATGCCAACGCGTTGCAACGGCCGAAGCGGTTCTTCGGCGCGGCGCGCAACATCGAGGAGGGCGGCTCGCTGACCATCATCGCCACCGCGCTGGTCGACACCGGCAGCCGCATGGACGAGGTGATCTTCGAAGAATTCAAGGGCACCGGCAATTCCGAACTGATCCTCGATCGCAAGGTCTCGGACAAGCGTACCTTCCCTGCCATCGACATCTCCCGCTCGGGCACCCGCAAGGAAGAACTGATCACCGATCCGCAGCTGTTGAAGAAAATGTACGTGCTGCGCCGGATCCTCAATCCGATGGGGACCATGGATGCAATCGACTTCCTGCTCGACAAGCTCCGCAACACCAAGAACAACTCGGAATTCTTCGAATCGATGAATACGTAAGGCGTTGGAGTTTTCGGTCCCTACGCCCAATCCTCGCAAATCCATGCTGCACACTCTGCTGCAGCATGGACGCAGTATCCGGACACCGGAACAAGCCCCGGTACCTGCCTGCGATGCATTGAAAAATAAAGATAAATTCTTATTTTCGAAATTGAATAGGCGGGATTGATCGATTTCCGCAGCATAACCAGCTTGGAATGCTGCGGTCATGTTGCGTCTCAAGGCGCAGCATATGGTACCTTTCCCCCGACCTTTCTCTAGCCCAACTTTCTCAACTCGCGCGACAAAACGCCAATTTTTTGGAATTTTGAGACGAAAAGGCGAGTCGGATCAATGGGTGGGTCTCAGAAATCGCTTGTAGTGTAGACCAAGTACCTTTTG
>Ga0182012_10000085_pt1 | contig 96716 bp, 84 predicted proteins | sample 612S2SmetaG_FD_120486 | JGI IMG/M metagenome (GOLD analysis project Ga0182012, IMG submission 120486) | Permafrost microbial communities from Stordalen Mire, Sweden - 612S2S metaG | ecosystem: Environmental > Terrestrial > Soil > Wetlands > Permafrost | place: Sweden: Stordalen | collected... | reverse complement strand
CAACCAGCACCGCGTGCCCGACCACGACACGCCCCAGCCCGCTCAACCCCCAGCGACCCGCCGAAACGCTCACATCAAACGCCTTGCTGCAAGATCCGGGCTAGACAGGCTGCTCACTTCCCGCCTATACCGCGCGCTGCTTCCTGCATGTGGCGCGCTACTGATCCTCGTCGGCGTCTGGCTGCTCGCCACCGACTAATGGCCCCGGCCTCGCCGCACGGCTGAGCAGCGCCTCAATATCCCGCTCCTTCGGGACCGGAATCTCTATCGGCTCGCCTTCCTTCGACTGCGTTAGCTGCGTCTTGGGCGCAGGCTCGCTGCCGTGATCGTCAGGAATTTAGACCGAGGGTAGCGGTGGCGCAGGGGTAGCAAGTTTCGCTAGACCCTCCTAGGCCCGGCGTCTGCGGTAGAGCGATAGGCAGGCGACTGCGAGCAAGATCAAGGCGACGTTCGACACCCAGCCAGGAACGGCGTTCAGCAGGCCGAGCGCCAGGGCGACCAGGATCAGGAGAGCGAGGACCCTCTGCGGCATGATGGCGATGATCCCACATACCGGAGCGGTTTCGATCAGCCTCCCAGCGGGAGAGCGGACCCCTGAGCGCCGGCGGCGCGTCCTGCTTCCGTCGCTCGACCCCACGGGGACCGGACTGACTGGGCGCTCGCGCTCTCCTCAGAGCCTGTGGGTGCGCGCGCTGCTCACGAGAGCGCGAATCTGTGCGGCGCACCGCCTCGGAGTCGGTACCTCAGGGCCGCCCGACCCCGCACCGGGCGAACGGTCCAAGCTCGCGTGGGCCGACGGGGAGCGAGAGGACTTCCAGGGTCGCTCCGAGCAGCCCGAGCGAGAGCCTCGGCCTTGGGCCGTAGCGCCCGGCGGCGCTGCTGGCCGCCCGCGTGTTGGGCCACCGTGTCACGGTCAGGCTGCCGCCGCCCCTGAACTGCACCTCGATGAGCCGCATCGCTCCCGCAGCGGGGCCCCTGGACGGCACGCGCGTGCCGATGGATGTGACAGAGGCGTCGCTGCGGGCGGCGCTCTGCACACAGGACAGGTCGATCGCTGCTCCGTCCCGCGGGGCACCTTCGGGCGGCGGGCCCCCGGAGCAGCCGCTGAGCGCGAGCGCCGCGGCTGCCGTCAGCCCACTCAAGCGCAGGCGCAGTCCTTGGCGCGGTCGGGACACTGCTCGATTATCGAAGACACGGCCGGCCGGCGAGCGCGCCGCCGGGAAAGCGCCCGGGATGCAGCCCGGAAATCAAAATCTGGAAGGGGGCCCGTCCCACCAGGTTGGGGGCCCTGGTCCGCCCCTTGACCTCACCCCCACACGTTGCGGGTGAGGTCAAGAATCAAACCAGGGAAAAAGGGTGGGACGGAGAGAGAGGAGAGAGAGGGAGAGAGGACGGAGAGAGAGGAGGGAGAGAGAGGGAGCGAGAGGAAGAGAGAAGTGAGATATGAGATGAAGCACGAGAAGAAAAGACAATGAAGAACTAGAAGAAAGAGAGAGAAGACGGAGAGAAAGAGAGAGAAGCCAGAGAGAAAGAGAGAGAAGCCAGAGAGAAAGAGAGAGAAGCCAGAGAGAAAGCGAGAGAAGCCAGAGAGAGGAGATACAGGGGGGCGGGGCAAGGAAGGCGGGGGGCGTCGCTGCGGCGCGAGCGGGCAGGCGAGGCCAAGCGAAGCGCAGCATCGACGGCGAGGCGTCGATGAGAGCTGCGGGCCGGGCAGCGCCGGCAGGCCCGCTGGAGGCCTGCCGAGGGGCGCACGGGCTCTGCAAGCGCGTAGGGCGGCGTCGAGGGCGGACGGGCCGCTGCGGCGGCGCGCGGCGTCGCTGAAGCTCGGATGCCGGGCAGCCCGCGGCAGCGCTCCGGCATCCGGTGTCCCGCTCCCGGGCGCGGGGTCGGATGAGGAGGAAGTGCAGACCGAGCGCGACAAGGAGGTCGTTGACTGGCTCGCCCGCTTCGGGGCGGCGGGGGCGCAGCATGTGGGCCGCCGCTTCGCGATGACGCGGACGCGGGCGTATGCGCGCCTGGGTTCCCTGGTGGCGGCCGGCCTGCTCGAGCCCAGGCGCGTTCTCTACCAGGAGCCGGCGCTGTATGTGGCCACGGCGTCGGGGTTGCGCTGGTGCGGTCTTGAGCGGATGGGCGTTCAGCGGGTCGGCGCGGCGGAGTTCGTGCATGCGCGGGAGGTGGCGACGGTAGCGGTGGAGCTGCATCTCGCTCTGCCTGGGTGGAGGGTGGTGAGCGAGCGTGAGCTGCGCGACGCCGAGCTCGACCGCGGGGAGCCGGTCGGCTCGGCGGTGGTTGGCGAGCTGCCGGGTGCCCGCCAGGCCCTTCACCGCCCGGATCTGCTGCTGGTCTCTCGGCTGGGCCGGCGTTTGGCGGTGGAGGTCGAGCTGTCGGTCAAGAGCCGCCACCGGCTCGTGAGGATCTGCCGCGGCTGGGCGCGGGCGCGGCATCTGGACGGCGTCTACTACCTGGCGGCGCCGGCGGCGGCGCGTGCGGTGGCACGCGCGCTCGCCGAGGTCCGCGCGCAGGACCGTGTCACGGTGCTGGGCCTCGATCAGCCGCGCCGTCTGGCTCAGCTGGAGAGCGAGGAGGTGGCAGGTGGGGCTGGAACTGTCCTCGCTGCCGATTGAGCAGGGCCTGAAGGGGCTGCTGGTGCTGATCACGTTGGTGTTCGCGGGCGGGACGGGCCTGGCGACGCTGCTGCGCGGCCGTGGCCTTCTGTGGACGTGGGCGCTGCTGGGTGTCCCGGTCGCGCTGCTGTTGTGGGATGTGAACCTGATGTTCGGTCTGGCTGTCGGGTTCGCCTCGCTGCGGGCGGCGAGGCTCGGCGCGAGCTGGCATCGCTCGGACATCCATGACGGCGCTGATATCGCGGCGTCTGCGAGGGCGCGCCTGGGGGTGATGGAGCGCCTCTCCGAGCTGGCGGGGCGTCTGGGACGCGGGCGCGGCTGGGTCACCGCCGCCGGGATGGAGATCGGCTGGGATGCCCACCGCCGGCCGGTGTATGTGCCGGTGGGGTTCACCTCGGGCTGCCACACGCTGGTGCTCGGGGCGACCGGTTCGGGCAAGACGGTGACGCAGGCGTGGATGGCGGGGCGTCTGATCGAAGCGGGGCTCGGTGCGGTGGTGATCGACCCGAAGGGCGATGAGCTGCTGCGCGGCGAGCTGCAGCGCACGGCGGCGGCGTCCGGGAGGGCTTTCCTTGAGTGGACGCCGGAGGGCCCGCTGGCCTACAACCCCTACCGGCACGGCTCCCCGGGGGAGCTCGCGGACAAGGCGCTGGCGGGCGAGACGTTCACCGAGCCCCACTACCAGCGCCTGGCTCAGCGCTATCTGGGTCACGCGATCCGCACGATGCACGCCGCGGGGGTGCCGCTCGGCCCGGTGTCGCTGATGGAGCACATGGACCCGGCGCAGCTGGAGGCGAGCGCCCGCGCGCTCGCGGCCGAGGACGCTCATGCGGTGCAGCGCTATCTGGATGGGCTGGGGGAGCGCCAGCGCCGCGAGCTGGGCGGTGTGCGCGATCGCCTCTCGATCCTCGCGGAGTCCGAGGCGCGGCCGTGGCTCGATGCGGCGGGCGGGGCGCCGGCGCTCGATCTGCGCGAGGCGGTGGCGCGCCGGTCTGTCGTCTACTTCCGCCTGGACGCGGACCGGCGGATGCTGCTCTCGCAGATGATCGCGGCGGCGATCATCTGCGACCTGATCACGATCACCGCGCATCTGCAGCGCCGGCCGGTGCCGACGGCGGTGCTGATCGACGAGTTCGCGGCGGTCGCCGCCGAGCACACGGGCCGCCTGTTCGGCAAAGCGCGCACGGCCGGGTTCAGCCTGATTCTTGGCACCCAGGAGCTCGCGGATCTCGCGGCGGCGGGCGCGGCGCTGCAGGACCAGGTGGTGGGGAACCTCGAGGCGCTGGTCGCCCACCGCCAGAACGTGCCGGCCTCGGCTGAGCTGATCGCCGGGATCGCCGGCACGAGGGCGGCCTGGATCACGGCTCACCAGACGACCGAAGGGCTGCTCGGCCCGGCCCCGAGCGGCCTCGGCACCCGCTCGCGCGGGCACGAGTACGAGATTCACCCGAGCACGATCAAGCGCCTGGCGACGGGTGTGGCGGCGGTGATCACGCCGGGCCGCTCTCAGCCTCCGACGATCGCCCGCATTCACCATCCGCGCGACGCGCGGCGCCGCTGAGCCTCAGGGCCGGGAGGTGGGCCGGCGCGGCGTTCGCCTGCGGGCGGGTGAGCGCCGAGTCCTCGGGCGGGTAGGGGGCGGGCGCGTCGCGGGGACGATCGGATCTAGACTCAGCTGTGCATGCCGGGCTTATTCAGCCGCTTTCCACGTGGCTCGGCGGTCACGGCGGTGTGCGCCGCAGCGGCGCTCGCGGTCTCGCTGCCGGCATCCGCGCAGTCGGTTGCGCCGCTCCCGCTGGCGCTGCCGCTGAGCGGCAAGGTGGTGGGGATCGACCCGGGTCACAACGGCCGCAACTACACCGACCCGGGTTTCATCGACCACCTGATCTGGAACGGGCGTGAAGAGGAGGCGTGTGACACGACGGGCACCGAAACGGCGGGTGGCTACACCGAGGCGCAGTTCAACTTCAACGTGGCCGAGTACCTGGCGGGCGACCTGCGCGCCGAGGGGGCGAAGGTGATCCTGACGCGCACGAGCAACAGCGGCGTCGGGCCGTGTGTGACCGAGCGCTCGGAGCTGATCAACCGCGCGCACGCGAATGTGGCGATCGACATCCATGCCGACGGCGGCCCGGTGGACGGCCGCGGCTTCGCGGTGCTCGAGCCGGTGCCCGACGCCATCAACGATCGCGTGATCGCCGCCTCGGAGGCGTTCGGCGCGGTGGTCCGTGACCGCTACCGCGAGCTGACGGGGATGCCGGTCAGCGACTACGACGGGTCCGACGGGATCGCCGACCGCGAGAACCTTGCGGGCCTGAACCTGACGAGCGTCCCGAAGGTGCTGGTCGAGTGCGGGAACATGCGCAACCCCACCGACGCCGCGCTGCTGGTGCGCCCCTCCTTCCAGCGCCTCGCCGCCCGCGCCTTCGCGGCGGCGATCACGACCTACCTGACGCGAGCAGACGCAACGCGGCCGAGCGCAAGCGCCCGGCTCACGCGGACGCGCTAGCTAGGCGGCAGATGGGACCGGAGGCTGCGCGCGACTCAAGACGCACGGCCGCGGCGAAGCGCGCGTCCTATTCCTGTAACGTCGACGGCTGCGCTACACGTAACGTTCGGTCCACAAGTTCAGACGCCCGGCCCGTAGCTTTCAACCGGGCAACAAAAAGGCGCTGCCATTGAGCCAGGCTTCGTCCCAAGCTGGGAAACGCGCGCACCGTGCCGAGCAGCAGGCGATTTGTCGCCACTAAGGCCTTCATCGCGTTCTCGGCCGCAGCCGGCCAAGCGAATCCAGTGAGTTCGCGAAGATATCGAGCCTCGGCAGCGCGAAACGCCTCGGCTTCCGCGACTGCTTGGGCGCCGACCTTGTTGTAGGGTAATGCCTGTAGTGTCTTTGTGAAGCTCTGAAACGGGGTAAGTACCCCGGCGAAGATTTCCAGGTAATGCTCGCCAATGCTCCCGATATGCACAGGTGCCACGTTGAACGAGCCGCTGACCAAGGGGTCCGGACCAAGGATAGTTCCAGCGTCCGTTACCCAGAGAGCATTGAGATTACCGTCGTTAGGTGCAGCCGTGTTGACAGTGACACGACTGAAGTCCACCTTGCGAATGTCGGGATACGCATGCTGTGTTCTCCCGGAGGAGATGGTTGCGTCCTCTTGGAGCCACTCCGCAAAGTGTGGCGCGGCCGTGCTTGGCTCGCCGGATGCGAAATGTGCCGATTGCCCGGAGTCGACATCGCGTATGGATACCGTCCACTCGCCACGCGAGGCGGTTAGGCTGGCGGTCACTTCGGTTAGCGGGGTCACCGGGAACAGATAGGTGGCGTGGAAGTGGAGCGCAGTATCGCTCCAGAACGCGGCGTAGGTTTCGCCGGATACGCCCGCCGTTTCCTTGTTCTCAACCGTTCCAACCTGAACAAAAGCGTCGGGTCCGGTGGCTTGCTGAGCACCGATCCACGTGCTCGCTTGCCCGATGTGCGACCCATCGGGCAGCGCTGGCACTATCCACGCCGCTTTCACCGAGCGGAGATGCCCTTCCCATCGGTAGCCAGCATCCGGGCCAAAGACCCAGCGGGCGTGCGCCATCCCACCGCGCGCAACGGCCGCCCTATCGCCTGCACAACCTGCCCCCGCCAGGAGCAAACTGAGGGCTATCGCGGCGCAGCCAAACGAGCAACTCCCAGGCAGCAGTGGGAATCGCGCCGTAGACACGACGCGCTCATAGGCACGGGGGGATAACGGACCCCGCGTATCGGCTCGTCGCGCACGCCTCCTCGCGCCCAGCCCAAGGAAGCGGTGCCCGCCGCCGCTGAGACCACGCAGAATTCTCATCCGCACATGCGACTGCATGCCCAGGTCAGGGACCGAGGCACCGAGCCAGCCGCCGCGAGATGCCCTGGGGCCACCCGCCCCTCCCATTCCATGAGAAATCCGCCTAGTAGAACCATGCCCGAGTATAGATGGATCACGAGCCGCTGACGCGCTCGGTAGTGGGTCAATCGGACGGAAAAGCCCACGTTGGCGTAGACTCCTCTCGACGAGAGAGCCGCGACCGGGGGGAGAATGAGCAAGCGCGGGGATCAGCTTCGTGTCGGCGTCGATGGCCGTCCAAGTCCAAACCGAACCGACCCCAACCTCGCCCCTGCGGGCCTCGGGGACGTTCTTGTGCGGCTAGGAGGGGTTGGCGAAACGCTTGGCGAAACTCCACGCCAGACGGAGGCCCGCTCGTCAAGCTGCAGTCGGGTGATACCGATAATGCACCAGGATGGCGAACTCCAACTTTGAGGCGAAGTGGGTCCCGCGAATCGGCGAGAAGGGTGCCGCTGAGCTACGTCGTTTGCAGCACACCTGGTTGGCCGCATGGTTGACCGGAATGACAAGCGCCGTCGCCGCCAGTTTCGCGTTCGCAGGCGGACCACTTGCCAAACTTCTCGGTGTGGCGCTTGTGGCGGGAGCCGTAGGTGCCCTCGTCGCCTTCGTGCGTGGCCAGAAGAGGTTCGCGGCGGTGCTCTCAGAGTGGTTCGGGGTTAGGATTACGGCGGGGACGCTTCCCCCCATGAACCGGTTCGATACGTGGTGTGAATGGAACGGCCTTCACGGTCCAGCAGAGAGGTCGGACCCTTCCAAGCCTCTTGAGCCGTTCATACCGCGAGGCCAGCGCAAATGGGGTCCCTTTCGGATCTCGCCCCCGCCTCGGCGCGGTCGCACCTAAGCGGCGAGCGGCACGACTCGCGCTCGCCCGAGCGCACAAGACAGCTTGGCGAGGATCGTCAGATCGGCAGCGGTATCCACGGCGGCGTGAACCTTGTACCCGTAGTACCCGTCGCCCTTCCGGGTCGAGGCGCGGGCAGGTAGACCAGGCAGTCCGCGAGCTCGCGGCCGGCGAGCGCCTGGAGCGCAGCGACCAGTTGGCCGCTGCCGGCGGCCCGGCGTGAGAAGCGCGATGAGAGCGCGATCAGTACCCCTGGGTGGTGCCGGCCTGCGGATACGTGCTCTGCGGCGATGCGTGCGAAGTCGGCGACGTTCTCGGTGAGCAGAGCACGCCCTTCGGCGAGTGCCGCGGCGAACACCTCAGGATCGGAGGCTCCTGCCAGGCGGAGCTCACCCACGGTGCGGGCGTCCAAGCCGGCGGTGCGGAGCGCCTCGGCGAGACCGGGCGAGTACATCTCGTCCAGCAGCAGCTTCAATGCGTCTGGGCTGCGGCCGTTTCGTGACGGTGCAGCTCGATGCGTGCAGCGATCTCGTCCGGGTAGGCGGCTCGATAGCGCAGCGCGGCGTCCACGTGTGGACGGGTGAGCGTCGAATCCTCAAGCACGGCAGCGACGGGGTCGGCCTCTGCCGACAGGTCCTCGATCCACATGGCGACCTCCCACACGTCGGGGCCGCCGAGCAGCCCGGCCCGCCGGCCGGCGGGACCGTCGCGGAAGGTGATCAGCGGATGCTCGTCGCGACGGGCTCCCTCATCGGCATAGCGACGCAGGCGATCCGAGAGCGTCTCACCGGCCGCGCGGGCTCGTAGCCGCAGGCTCTCCGCGAGCGCATCGTCCAGTCGCACGGACACGTTCACAGACATGTATGCAATGTAGCACGCTGTCCGCACGCCGCGGTAGGGCCTCGGCTTGAGCTCTGAACCCGCCCGGCCGCACGGCAACACTTAGGGTTTGGACGAAACCCCTCCGAAAGCCGGATTTGGCTCTCTGGTGCGGTTTTCCGGTATGACATGCCGTCGATTCTGATGCTCGGAAAGGACACCGTCCGAGCCGTGGTGGATGAGGACGGTGGTCTGGGCGGTGCTGGGGGTGCCGGTTGTGTCGCGTGCTGTGATTGCTGCGGTGGCTCGTAGTGATCCGTTGAGTGTGAGCAGGCGCAGCGCGGTGGGGGAGAGGCGCAGCTGGATTGTCGCGGGGTGCGCGTTGCCGGTCGTGAACCGGCCTGCGGCTATGGTCAGCGTGACGTTGTCGTGTCTGCGGGCCGCTTGGCTGCGCTTGGGGTGCAGGGGGATGCTGCTTTGGAGGGTGATCGTGCCCGAGCAGCTTGTGGTGGGTGCTGTGCATAGCACGGTGACAGGCACTGTTCCGCGTCGCGTCGCGGCGAGCCTGGTGCTGGCGAGCGAGACGCGGAAGGGGGAGAGGACCCCGCCCAGGCCGCCCAGCGCAGCGGGCTCCACGGTTGCTGTCGGCATCGGGGAGGTGAGCGTGTTCCCTGTGGGTGGCGATACGGGTTCCTGGAGCGTGGTGAACGTGGCGTCCGTGCCGTAGCTGGTGCCTGCGGGGTTGCTCGCGAGCACCCGGTAGTGGTAGGTCGTGCCAGGCGCCAGCCCGCTGAGGAGCGCGGAGACACCCACCGCGGTGGCGCCCGCCCCAGGAAGCGCAGAGCACGGCACGCTGGACCCGTACCCGACCGTGAGCCCATACTGGAATTCGCAAGCCGACACTTCCAAACCTTCGGGATCAACACTCCCATCAAGCGTCGCCGCACTAGAGGTGACCGACACCACCCCACCCGTCTCGGAAACCGGAAGATAGACATTCGCTAACACCGACGCCGCACCCGCGCCTTCATCCAGAGAGGGCCCCCCGAACAGTGCGGTACCGCCGTCGGCAGAGAGCACAAATCGGCCTTCTACCTCCGCGCCATCCTGTGCTTTGTTGATGGGCGCTTCGTGGCGTACCCATGTCGAACCCGACTGGGTGTACCGCCACACCACCGGTCCTTCTTCGCTGCCGGAGCCGATCAGCGCCGTGCCCGCATCACCCGATAGCGCAACCCAGTCACCAAACCATCCCACTCCTGCGGGTCTGGGAGCTAGTTCTTCTGGCTGCTGTGACCAGCTTTCGCCGGTGCGGCGGAACACCCATACCGCGCCCTGTCCTTCGCCAGCGGCCCATTGGCCTATCAGCGCCGTGTTACCGTCCGCCGATAACGCGAGAGTTTCACCGAAGCCGGGATACCGCGCTTTGGCTCGCGCGTAATTCACCGAGAGCGCCTTCCCCTGCTGCGTCCAGGCTTCGCCTGTTCGTGTGAACACCCACGCTGCGCCGGCTGTTTCGTTGGTGGGTGCGCCGATCAGCGCGGTGTTCCCGTCAGCCGAGAGGGCCACCGCCGCACCGAATTCTCCGGAGACGCCACAGCCGCTCCCCCCGTGGCCTGCCTCTTCTGGCTCGGTGATCGTGGGTCCCTGCTGCACCCAGGTGGAGCCGGAGCGAACGAACGCCCACACCGCGCCCTTGACGCTGGCGCATTGCCCACCGACGATCACGGTGGACCCGTCCGCCGAGAGCGCAAGCGCTCCACCGAAGACCGCGTAGTTCTTCTCGTCTCTGCCCCATGGTTCGTTTTCGCTGTCGATGAGCTTCGCTGCTTGCGTCCAGGTGTCCCCCGTGCGGGTGAACACCCATACGGCTTCTTCGCCCTTTTCCGGGGGTCCCCAGCCGGTGACGAGCGCGACGTTGCCGTCACTGGACAGCGCAACCTCGCTACCGAAATGTTCCTCGGGTGCGCCGGGGCCGGTCAGCTTCGGCCCGTCCTGGCTCCACGTTTCCCCGGTCCGCGTGAACACCCACGCAGCACCGGCATCCCCGTCGTCATTCGCGCCGCCGATCAGGACGGTATTCCCGTCGCCGGAGATCGCGACCGACCCGCCGAAGCTGCCTTTCCCGATCTCACCAGCACCCGTGAGCGATTCGCCCTGCTGGATGAACGGATCCACACGCACCGGGAAGCGCGCCCCCACAACATCCACGACCACGCCGACGGTATGACCGGAAAGCTCGATATGCGACGGCAGGACCCTCCCCGCCGCATCAACCACACGAAGATCCCCATAACGCAACGCGACCGCCCCAGACCCGGCATCACCGAACAGCAGCTGCGAACCGCTCAACACAGGACGAAGGGACCCGCCCGCCCGCATCAACACCACAAGCCGGCGCCCGCCCCCAGCCACAGGCCTCGCGACCACAAACGTCTGCTCCACCCCAAACGGCCCCGTCCGATACACCGTCCTTAGATCCCCCGAGCCATAAGACACCGCGTTCCCCACCACCGACAGCAGCCTCGAGCGCGACCCATCGCCCCCACCAGCAAGCGAGACACCCGACAAGCTCAACGAACCCCCCGACACCACCAAACGCACACCCCCCTCAGCGAAACGGCTCGCGATCCCACCACCACCACCAGCGACCAACACACCCCCACGCACAACCGGCCAAAACGCCCGATCCCCAGCACCCAAACCATCCGAGGCCACAGCCACCAACCCCCCAGGCACCGAACGCGAGCCACCCAGACCCGCAACCCGCACCACAGGCGCCGAACCCGCCAAACCACCAGACACGCCCACCCACACCAGCAGACACGCCAGGAGGCCGAGAGCGATCAGCAGCCACACCCGGCGCCAGCCACGAGGCAACCAACTCCCAGCTTGCCGCGGCACAACCACCGAGCCAGCCGCCGCGAGATGCCCTGGGGCCACAAGCCCCTCCCATTCCATGAGAAATCCGCCTAGTAGAACCATCGACGAGCATAGACGACCACCAGCCAGCCCGCAACACGGCCGACACGCACGCCCCGGGGTCTGCGTCCCACGACCGGTCCGGGCCCTCCGACTGGCCGCTCCCAACACTGCCAGATCCGACCGCCATGGACCCCTCAACACCCCGCGAGAACCCTAAGGCACGATTGGCAAACCTTAGGGTTGTGCTGGCACCCCTCCGAAAGCCGGATTTGGCTCTCTGATGCGGTTTTCCGGCATGACATGCCGTCGATTCTGATGCCCCTAAAGTACACCGTCCGATGCCGACATTCGCGCATCCTCAGACCGATACCTGCGCAACGCCATCATCGCGGTGCTGGCGCACGATCGCCACGCGACGCTGTGGGATGCAGCGCGCCTGCTCTCTGTTGGTGAGGAGGGCTATGCCTATCGGGCGCGCGTCGGGTCGGCCGTGCGCTCACTGCCCGAGCTGAAGGAGATCTCTCAGTTTTTCACCGCCGAGCTGGTCGCTCAGCTCTCTGATTCCCGGAGTACGACCACCGCCAAGCTTGACGCACCGGTCAACAAGCTTGCGCGCCTGCTCAACTCCGTCTCGATCAAGCGCATCCTGCTCAACGACTCCCTCCGGGTGGACTTCGATCAGGTGATCTCGGGCCGCGAGGTCCTGGTTGTCAGGGGCGCCATGGGCGTGATGGGCGCGGGCAACACCGCGGTCCTCATGCAACTCCTGGTGGGGATGCTGGATGCCGCTCTGGCACGTCAGCAGGACCTCGTCGGTGAGGCCGCGCGGGTGGCGGTTGCACTGAAGGTGGACGAGGCGCCACTGATCCTCAACCGGGGCTTCGCCGAGACGATGGCTCTCAAGCGCTCTGCCGGCCTGGAGACAGTGGCGTGCTGGCAGACCGACTCGCAGTGGGTCGATCGCGACGTGCGCGACCAGCTCGACGCGCTCTTCGCGCACCGGGTCTATTTCGCCACCGCGTCCGCACCTGATGCCCGCGCGGCTGCGTCGCTGACCACGCCCGAGTTCACCGACTCGATTCGGCCGGGCATGCCCAACCTCTCAACGCTCGGACATCCAGACGTCCGTCTGCATCTGCCGCGCCATCACGCGATCGCGAGCTTTCTAACCCCGGCGGGCCGCCAGCCTCCGTTCGTCGCCGAAACGCTGCGCCTGGAGGTGGACCGGGAGCGCCTGGCCATGCACCTGCAGCGACAGCATGAACGTGGTGGCCGCCGCCTCGAGGACCTGCGCCAGCCGCACTGGGACCGGGCTGCCCGCAAGCCATCTGTCGGCCTGAGCGCTCCGGCGCGGGAGGGCGAGGCCGAACACCCGGTGAGCGCTCCGGCGCGGGAGGGCGAGGCCGAACACCCGGCGAGCGCGGCGGCGCGGGAGGGCGAGGCGACGCGCCCGGCGAGCACTCCGCCTGTCAGCTACTCGGAGCTGGCCGACCTGGACCGCGCGCAGAGCGTGCGCCGCCTGAAGGTCGCGGACGCGTTGCACGAGCTCGATCCGGACGAGCGCGACCTCGACATGCTGGAGATCGCTGCGAGCCTTCGACACATCCTCAGCAGCCAGCTGCACCGGCATCTGAATCCGGATCGCGCCCAGACCACCACTCAGCGGCGCGTCAAGCGGCTCGCCGACGCAGGGCTGCTGGAGCGCATGCAGTTCCACCGGCGCGATGGCGGCGGAGTGCCCATGTGCCTGTGCGTCTCCTCGGCCGGGCTGGACCTGCTGGTGGCAAGAGGCCGGCTCGCGCCGGCTGCTCGCGGGTCGGCGAGCGTGGACACAGGATCCGCAGCGCGCCGCCGGGACGAGTTCAGGCAGGCGCGCCGGGACGTTCATGCTGCGGGCTGGGTGCTGGCTGTGGCCGCTGGCGTGGGGCCGGGTGCCAGGATCCTCGCTTCGCCGCTCTCCGGCCTCTCGCCGCCGACGCGATCGGAGCCGGCCGGAGCGGTTGCGCTGTCGCCCAGCGACCTGCGACTCCCTGCCGGCCGCGTGCCTCACGACTTCCTGCGCACCGGCCCCTCAGGCGAGCGAGCGGAGGTCCAGCGCTTCGAGACGGTCCGCCCGGCGGCAATGATCTCGGTCGCGCACGCTGCCTCCGCTGATGAGGCGCGTCAAGGCCAGGACGGCGGCTCCGCAGCGGGTCAGCCCGCAATTGGGGGCGTGGCTCCGCCGAGCACCGATCTGCTGGTCGAGTTTGACGATCGGCTGCCACCGGGGTCGGCGACCGCGAAGCTCGAGCGCTACGACCACTTCCTCACCGGGTGGTCGCTGCACACGCGCAGGTACGGCAGCCGCGCTGAGGCGCTACCGCTCGTGGTGTTCGTCTGCCGTGACCGCAGCAGGGCTCGTGAGTTCGCAAGGCGCGCCGACGCCGTGCTGGGCGCCGCGCGAGCGTACGCCGGCGAGTACCCGTTCGACTGGGAATACACGGGTCGCCGGCACATCCTCTTCGCCGCGGAGCGCGACGCCCATGAAGGGCTGCTGATCGCATACGGGTGCCCGGCGCTGCCGCCGCACGTGCGTGTCCGCGCGCAGAGGAACTCGTCCGCTGCTGCCGCCGTTCCGGAGCAGCGCACGCTCCTCCCGAGCCAGTGATTCGCGCACGCATGCGGGCGGACCGCGGCGGTCGCCGGGCGGGCGCGGATGCGCTCGTGCATTCACCACCCGCGCAGCGCAGTCGCCTCTGCGGGTGTTGCAGTCACCCCTGCCAGACAGCGATGCTTGTTGCAGTCACGCCGGCGCCAGGGGCACGGGCGACTGCCGGCAGAGCAACGGCTTACGGGCGATTTGCAGGAGCTTCCTCAAGCGTGCGGGCCCAACTGCACGCGCGTTGCCGTGTTCACCGTGCGACGTTTCAGCGCCGGCGTCCTCGCGAGCTAGGGTCGAAGGCCCACTCTTTCCCTTCGCCAACGCCGCAGCACCGACACCGCGCGATCGCCCGCGCACATCCAGGTTTCCGCCGTTCACTCCGCGTGCCAGCGCCGGTGCCTGCTTCCGGGGCCACCGAGCACAATGCACTCGCGCCAGGTTCCGTCCACGGGGTTGCTGCCACGAGAACCCCTAAGGGGTTCTCGTCCTGCTGGCGGTGTGCGCTGATGGCCGCCGCGTCCCTTGACCGGCGTACCTGCCGTGTCTAGAAGCGCTCGGCAAAACCCAACGCCGCCTGCCTCGCCAGGCGCACGACCGGCAAGGAGCAGCCATGTCGCCCGGCCCCCAGAGCATCACCTCTCAAGCGCACCTTCGCGGCCGCGCTCGCACACCGCTGCGCTCGGCCCACAGCCTGCGAGATCACCTCGGACTGCGACCATCGATCGGCCACAGCGCGCTACTGGGCCGCTACTCGGACTGCGCCGGCAGCGTCCGCGAGGTACTCGCCGCGCCCGGCGCGCGTGGGACCACACTCGTGATCGACAGGGACATGCTCACGCATGCCGACGCGCGTCTGGTGGCGCATCTGGGCGCCGATGAGCCGGAGGCGAACGCGACCGTGACCGCGGCGCTCTACATCGGCGAGGTTCGCGGTGACAGGCCGCGATGCCGGCCACTGCAGGCCGCGGACGCCTCCTGCGCTCCGTACGAGGACGAACGACGGCTCCCAACACCCCTCCAAACACCCGCCGGGGACCAGGCCGGGGCAGATCAGACTCTCAGCCGGGACGGCCTGGGCTTCTCACTGGTCTTGGTCAAGGCAGGGCCGAGCATCCCGCACGTCCGGTGGATGCGTTCCGGCTGCGCCCAGGGGGCGGAGAGCGGGGTGGTGGTGAGCTTGCGCGAGGTGGTTGCACAACTCGAGGACTATGAGCCTGCCCGTGCGATGACGAGAGCCGCGATCGGGCTTCATCGTGGATCCGAGCGCGTGTCCACGACGATCATCAGGCAGGAGCTCCAGCGGGTGCTCGAGAGCCCGATCGTTCTCAACCGTCTGCTGCGCGAAGCGGTCCTCGCCCGTCTCGGCGACAGCGGCCCGAGCATGAGCGAGATCGCCATGCGCTGCGGCCGCGTCAAGCGTGACAGCAGGGGCAACGAGAGCGGAGAGACCAGCTGGCTCGCAAGGCGTCTGGGGCTCCTTCCCGAGGGTGGTCAGCGTGCCCCGACGCCATGGGTCCACAGCGACGTGCTCGCGCTGATCGCCCGCGACGGTCTTGGAGTCAGCCCGCGGGAGGTCGAACTGTGAGCGGTGAAGCGCCACGCGTCCTGGTCGTCGGCTTCGGGCTGCCGGCGGCCGCGCGCGTCGTGGCCGACCTGCTCGCTGACGGCTACCGCGCCTCGGTCGCCGGCACGGCGGGCCACGCTCGCGCGCTCGCGCGCATCGCTGAGCCGGATCTGGTGCTGCTCGCCAGCCGTGCCGAGCGGCCTGAGGCGACCGAACTGCTCCGGGAGATTCGCGCGGCAGCGCCCGGGTCGGACTGGCGAGCGGCGGTGCCTGTGATCGTGCTCGGCGAGCGCTGCGCCGAGTCCGATGTCGTTCGCGCGTTCGAAGCAGGCGCGGATGACTTCGTGCACATCCGTCGCTCCTATCTCGTTCTGAGGGTGCACATCAGGGCGGTGCTCGCCCGCTCGCGCAGCACAACCGACGATGTTCTCGGCGTGGGATCGCTGCTCCTGGATCGACGCAGTCGCACCGTGACACTCGGCGCTCGCCCCGTCTGCCTGACCCGGCTCGAGTTCGACCTGCTGCATCTGCTCGCGAGCGAGCCCGCGCGCGTGTTCTCGCGCAGCGAGATCCTCGTTGCAGTGTGGGACTGGCCCTCGCCATGTGCCACCCGCACCGTCGACACCCACGCGAGCCGGGTGCGACACAAGCTCGACGCGGCCAGCCCCGAGGGATGGATCGTGGCCGTGCGCGGCGTCGGCTATCGACTGAACTGAGCGTTCGCAGGCCGGGCCGCGAGGGCCCTCGCTCGGCCCGACTACCCGCTGCCGGGAGCAATGGCGTGAACGCCTTACCCGTGGCGGATCCCTGAGGGACCCGCCCAGCTGCGCAACTGCGCAGCCCACAACCCGACCACGCCGATCGCGCGGTCCTCAGCAGTGCTGCCGCATCGAAGGCGGTCCCAGCAGGGGCCGCCTTCGCTCGTTCCACACCCAGGCCGGCCGGTCCGGCCACGACGGCATCCGCGAAGCGGATGCCACGAAAGGAGGGACGCATGTCCCCTGAAGACAGCTACCCGCAAGCCGGCGAATCTCCGCCGGCCGTACTCGCCGAGTCGTTTCAGTGGCTCCTACAGCACACCGTGGAGGCCCTGCTCGGTTATGCGCTCGGGCTGATCGCGGCCCGCGTCCTGCGCTCCTGTCGGCTGCACTGGACCTGGGCGCTGGCGCCGATGCCGCTTCTCGCCTTCATCTACCCGGACCTCGGCGCCGTCGCGTTCACGGGCGCGTGCGCCCTCGTGGGCGCCGCGCGCAGCGGCAGGCGCCTGCACGCTCTCGATGTGCGCACCGGTGGCGACCTCGGCGCGATGGCGGACGACCGGCGCACGCCCGTCGATGTGCTTCGCCGGGCCGGCGCTGCAGCGCTCGCCCGCTGGGAGCGCTCCCGCGGAGTCGCTCCTGGATATCACCGGGGGCGGCTGATGATCGGCCGCGACAGCCGGGGGCGCGCCGTTACTGTTCCCTTCGGGGCCGGCTCAGGCGGCCGCCACGCGATGGTGGTCGGTGCCACGGGATCCGGTAAGACCGTGACGCAGACCTCCCTCGCCGTGAGTGAGATCCAGCGAGGCTGCGGCGCCGTCGTGATCGACCCAAAGGGCGACGCTGGGATGTTCTCGGCGATCCGCCGCGCGGCGGACGAACACGGCAGGAGGTTCGTCCTGTGGACCCCAACCGGAGGCTCCGTGTACAACCCCTTCGGCCGGGGCACCGACACCGAGATCGCCGACAAGGCGCTCGCCGGCGAGCGTTTCACCGAGCCCCACTACCTGCGGCAGGCCCAGCGGTATCTCGGACACGTCGTCCGCGGATTGCGTGCCAGCGGTGCCCAGGTCAGTCTGCGGGCGCTCGTGGAACATCTCGACCCGGACCGGCTGGAGGTGCTGAGTCGCACACTGCCGCCAGCCCGCGCTGGGTCGACGCAGGATTACCTCGACTCGCTCACGGTGCGCCAGCGCGCCGACCTGGCGGGCGTCAGGGACAGGTTGGCAATTCTGTCCGAGTCGGACGTCGGCGCGTGGCTGGACCCAGCCGCCGGCGAGGGGCCCGGGTTCGATCTCCTCGAGGAGATCGTCTCGCGGTCGGTCGTGTATTTCAGTCTGGAGGCCGACAGCAGACCGCTGCTGGCTTCCATGCTGGCGGCTGCGATCGTCCAGGACCTGCAGAGCGCCGTTGCCGCTCTTCAGGCGCGGCCCGTGGCGAGCGTGGTGGTGATCGACGAGTTCTCGGCGATCGCGACCGAGCAGGTCGTGAGGCTGTTCGGGCGAGCACGATCGGCGGGATTCAGCCTGCTACTCGCGACGCAGGAGATATCGGATCTGAGGATCCCCGGTCGAGAAGCGCTGCTCGAGCAGGTCATGGGCAACCTCTCGCTCCTGATCGCCCACCGCCAGGTCGTTCCCGCATCCGCGGAGCTGATCGCGAGCGTGGCCGGCAGCAGGGGCGCGTGGCGAGTCTCACACCGGAGCGACGGGACAACCACCAGCACACGCACCAGGGAGGCCGTCCTCGACGGTGACGAGGTGATGGCGCTGGCGCGAGGATGGGCCGCGGTCATCACGCCCGGCGGCCGCGAGCGGGCGCGAGTAGCGCGCATCATCCCGCCGCAGGCGCGTGCGGGGGAGAGGCGCTCATGACGCGCTCGGACTCGGGCACGGATGCCCGCCGCACGGATCTGCTCCGCTGGTCCGCGGGGCTGGGAGCGGTGACGGCCGAAGCTCTGGCCGTGCGTGAGGCGACCTCGCTGGCATCGGCGCGCGGGCGTCTGGCGTCCGCCGAGAGACAGCGGCTCCTGGCTCGTTGGGCGCCCCTCGCGGGACGCCCGGCGCTCTACACGCTGACGCGGGCCGGCCTGCGGGCGGCGGGGCTGCACGGAATCGAGCCTGCGCGTGTCAGCGCCGCCAACGCAGAGCACTCGATCATCTGTGCGAGCGTCGCCGCCGCGCTCGGACGATCCCATCCTGCCGGGCGCGTCATCGGCGAGCCCGAGCTCAGAGCCCTCCAGCGTCGCGGCAGCACAGTCGTCCCGTCGGCTGTGCTTGGGCGAGATCGCCTCGGGCTGCCGGTCGCGCATCGCGCCGACCTCGCGCTGATGCCCGCGTCCAGTGCGGGCGCCCAGCCGATCCTCATCGAGGTCGAGTTGAGCGTCAAGGCGCCAGGTCGATTGCTCGAGATCTGCCGGGCGTGGGCGCGCTGTCGTGGCATAGCGGGCGTCATCTATCTCGTCGCGCCCATCGTGGAGGCGCCGCTACAGCGCGCCATCGACGGCGCGCAGGCCTCCGCGGTGGTGACGGCTGTGCCGCTGGCCCAGCTGCTCGCGCGGTGAGCGAGCGGGCCGCTTGGGAGATGCGTCCCAAGCGGCCCCTAGCTTCACGGACAGGGGGAACAACCAAGACACGGGAGGTACCAGATGGCCTATTCCATCAACCGCGTGACGATCATCGGCAGGCTGACACGCGACGCGGAGCTCAGAGCGTTGCCAGCCGGGACCTCGGTGTGTTCGCTGCGGATCGCATGCAACTCCAGCCGGCGCGAGGCCGACGGCAGCTACAGCGAGCGGCCCCACTACTTCGACGTCAGTGTGTTCGGCCCATCCGCTGAGAACATCGCGAAGTTCACCCACAAGGGAAGCCGCATCGGTGTCGATGGCCGTCTTGATTGGCGCGAGTGGGAGTCCGGCGGCGAGCGCCGCCAGGCGGTCAGCATCGTCGCGGATTCCGTCCAGTTCCTCGACCCGGCAGGGTCGCCGTCGGGCTCCGCGGATTCCGATGAGGATCTTCCGGACAGCTTCGGCGAGGATGAGCTCGCCGGTGTCGGAGTGGGCAGCGATCTCACGTTCTAGAGGTGGTGCAGGAGCGGGGCGGCTCCGCCGCCCCGCTCCTCGCGCGCGGAGGTCAGGCCGGTCGAGCGCTCGGCGCTCGCGTTGGCTCCTGTTCATGCGGTGTCCGTCGGGTAGACTGCCGCGCCCCCATCAGCACTCTTCCAGCCGCCAAGGAGACAACGTGCCGGTCAAGACAACAGCCGTGGGCAAGCGATATGAGCCCGTCGTATACGCGGTGGGACGAGAGAAGATCCGTGAGTATGCACGTGCCGTCGGGGAGACCAACCCACTCCACCTCGACCTGGAGGCAGCACGGGCGGCGGGTCACTCCGACCTGGTGGCGCCGCCGATGTTCGCCGTGGTCTACAGCGCCCCGGCCGTGGGCCCATCGCTATTCGACCCCGAGATCGAGATGAACTTCGCGATGATGGTCCACGGTGGCCAGGAGTTCATCTGGGGCGCACCGGTCGTGGCTGGGGACGAGGTCACCACAACGGCGAGCGTGAAGGAGATAAGCGAACGCGAGGGGCGCGGCTACTACGTGTTTGAAACGGAGTCGGTCAATCAGCGGGGCATCGAGGTCTGCAGGGGAACATGGACCAACATCGTGCGAGGAGTGTGAGCCATGGCTGAGTTTCATGCCGGAGAGCAGATTCCGCAGCTGCGCATCACTCCGGACAAGTACCTGACGGTTCGCTACGCGGGCGCCTCCGGTGACTTCAACCCCATCCACATCGACGAGGAGTTCGCGAGGGCGGTGGGCCTTCCCGGGCGCATCCTGCATGGCCTCTGGACGATGGCGCAGGTTGCGCGCGCGCAGACCGAGGCGGCCGGCGGCCCTGAGCGGCTGAGGCGCCTGTCCGTGCAGTTCCGCGGCATGGGAGTTCCCGAGCAGGAGGTTGTGGTCAGCGGAGTCGTCCGGGAGGTCTCGCAGGAGCGAATCATCGTGGACACCGTTGCCGAGCAGGCCGGCCAGCAGATCATCCGCAACGCTGCCGCCGAGCTCTCTCCGTAGCCGCCGCCGGCGCGGGCGCCACCGTCGCGCCGCCTACAATCAGCCCATGTTGACGCCCCGCCAAGAGCGGATCCTTCACACGGTGGTCGATGACTACCTGCGAACCGGCCAGCCGGTGGCTTCGCGCGCGATCGCCGCAGACCCCGTCCTCGACTGCGGACCGTCGACCGTTCGCAACGAGCTTGCGGTGCTCGAGGAGCTGGGCCTGCTCACCCACCCTCACGTGTCCGCCGGCAGGATTCCCACGGACGCCGGTCACAGACGCGTTGTGGACCGCCTGCTGAGCGCCCAGCAGGTGCTTCCCGCAACTCGTCCACGTATCGAGCTCTCTCTGATTCGCCGGGAGATCGATCAGGCCATGCGCACGACTACGGAGACCCTGTCGCAGGTGACCAACCTGCTCGCGGTCGTGTCAGCGCCCTCCATCAACACCGCAACCATTCGCCATGTCGAGGTGCTTGCGCTGCAGCCACAGGTTGTGCTGATCGTGATGATCACCTCCACCGGCGGCGTGTCCAAGATGCTCGCCACGTTCGACCGCGCCGTGGATCCCGGGCTCGTGGCGTGGGCCGGCGAGTACCTCAACGAGCGCCTCATCGGCATGGGTCTCGGCGCACGCATGCTCCAGCAGCGGCTGATGGACCCCAGCCTCTCAGCCGTGGAGCTGGAGTTCCTCAGGCGCTTCGCACCCGCGCTGGGCGACCTCTCCAACGACAGCGATGAAGCCCTGTATGTCGAGGGCACAGCACGCCTGTTCGAGACCGCCCGCATCGATGACGCTGCGCAGGTAAACGCACTGGTCGAGCTGCTCGAGCGGCGCGTGGCGCTCCTGCGGGTCCTGCGCACCGCCCTGAGCGAGCCGGGCGTCTACGTACGCATCGGCCACGAGAACGAGCTGCCGGCGATGCACTCGCTGGCGGTCGTTGCCACCGGTTACGGCATGGCACAGCGCAGGCTGGGCACGGTCTCGGTGATCGGGCCCGTGCGGATGGACTATGCCGGCGCCATAGCAACGGTGCGCGAGGTGGCCAACGAGCTCTCGCGGTTCGTGCAGGACGCCTACGCCGAGAACTAGACCAGGACAATGCCCCGCGATCCCTACGAGGTGCTGGGCGTCGATCGAGACGCCAACGAGCAGCACATAAAGAAGGCCTTCCGTCAGCTTGCACGCGAGCTGCATCCCGACGTCAACGACCACGATCCCCAGGCCGAAGGCAAGTTCAAGGAGGCTGCCGAGGCCTACGAGATCCTTTCGGACCCCGAGCGCCGGGCCACATTCGACCGTTACGGTCACGATGGCCTGCGCTCGGGCGGCTACGCCCCCAACTTCGAGGGGTTCGGGATCGGCGACCTGTTCAACGCGTTCTTCGGTGCAGGCGCCGGCGGGCGTCCCGGCCCGGCGCAGGGAGGCGACGTCGCCGTGCGCGCGGACATCGACCTGGTCGATGCTGCCAACGGCACCAAGGCGGAGGTCAGCTACGAGGCCATCGAGCGCTGCGAGCACTGCAAAGGCAACGGCGCGGAGCCTGGAACGCCGATCCAGACCTGCGAGCGCTGCGGGGGCGCCGGGCAGGTCCAAACGGTGACGCGAACAATGCTGGGCCAGATGATGCGCACCGCCACGTGCGACGCGTGTCATGGCGACGGGCGCATACCCGTAGAGCCGTGCGCTGAGTGCCGCGGGCGTGGCCGCGTCACCAGGAGCCGCACACTCGAGGTGGAAATCCCTGCGGGCATCGCAGACGGTCAGCGCATCCGCCTGGCGGGGCAGGGACATGCCGGTGACGCCGGCGCTCCGGCGGGCGACCTCTATGTCTTCGTGGGGGTTAGGGAGGACCCCCGGTTCGTTCGCGAGGGCGATGACCTGCTCACCGCGCTGGATGTTCCTGCGCCGCTGGCCGCGCTCGGCACCACGCTGGAGGTGCCGATCCTCGAAGGCACCGCCCAGCTTGAGCTTCCCGCCGGCTCACAGCCCGGCGAGGTGCTCACGCTGCGAGGTGAGGGCATGCCCTCGCTTCGGCGCGGCCGGCGCGGTGATCTGCGCGTGGTCGTAAACGTGGTGATCCCGCGCAGGCTGTCCGCTGAGCAGCGCGACCTGCTGGAGCGGCTGAGCGAGACGCTGACCGAGGAGAACCTGCGCTCGCACGAATCGATGTTCGCCAAGCTGCGCCGGGCGCTGGGAAGTCAGGCGGCGTGAGCCCGCCGGCGCGTTCAGGGTGATCCGTCTCTCCATCCGCGTGTCGGGTGACCGCGCCGAGCAGGTGCTTGCAGAGCTACTGGAGCTCGCTCCCGCGGGCGTCGAGGAGGTGGCACTGGCCGGCGGCGCTGTCGAGTATGCGGTCTACGGCGCGCCCGGCGAGTTGCCCGAGCTGCCCGACCTCAGGGCATTGGCCGGCGGGGCACACGTGGAGATCTCCACCAGCGAGATCGCCGATGACTGGCAGGAGCGCTGGAAGGCGTTTCACCGTCCCGTGCTGATCGCTGCCGGTCCTGCGCCCGGCCCGATCCAGTCTGAGGTGGCCTCGCTGCACGTGCGGCCCCCCTGGGAGCGCGCGCATGGTGGCAGTGAGGTCCGGGAGATCGTCATCGACCCCGGTCAGGCGTTTGGCACGGGATCCCACCCGACCACGCGCATGTGCCTGGAAATGATGCTCTCCGCGGTTGCCGGCGCCCACGGCGCGCCGCCGTGCATGCAGCTGGACGTGGGTACCGGCTCCGGCGTGCTGGCGATCGCCGGGTCCCTGCTGGGCCTCAGCCCGGTGCTGGCACTGGACAACGACCCGCAGAGCGTGGCGGCAGCCGAACAGAACGCCCGGGTCAACGGAGCGCAGATCCAGGTGCGCCGCTTCGACCTGCGCGCCGCGGCTCTGGAGTGGCTCGAGCATCCGCCCGCGCCCGGCCCGCTGCTCCTCACCGCCAACCTGCTGCGCCCGCTCCTGCTGATGCTGGCCTCCAGCATGGCCTGCGCTCCCCACCAGCTCATCGCCGCAGGCCTGCTCGCCGAGGAGGCCGACGAGGTTTCCCGCGCCTTCGCATCCGGTCCTCGCATGCGCGAGATCCAACGCCTGCAGAGCGGTGAGTGGGCCGCGCTGTGGCTGACCCGCGACTGATCAGACGCCGTCCAGCACCTCGGTGGCAGCGCATACGTTGGCGCGGTAGATCAGGTCGATCGCCGGGCGTATGCCGTCCTCGCGGTCCAGCAGCACGTTGGCCGCCTCGAGCGCCGGCGCGATCGCCTCGATCGCCTCTCCCGCAGGCCCGGGATCCGGGTCCCTGCAGGAGGCGATCGCCATCTCCAGCATCGCCCTGCCCTGCTCCACCGCGCCGGTGAACAGCGCCGGCCCCACCAGGCTGGCGTACCCGTAGATTCGTGCGAGCCTGCCGTAGAGCTCGATCGAGGCGCCACGCCTGGGTGACCGCACGGGTGGCAGGCCGCGCCCGTCCAGCTGGCCGGCGAGCGTCGCGCCCAGAAGCCCCCGAGTCGCCGTCTCGTCCAGACGCGCCTGGCGAGCCACCCGCAGCGCCATGTACAGCGTGGTCGCCGGCATCCCGTACGGAGGGTCCGACGCGAACACGATGCGCTCCGCGGGAACCCGTGCGAACAGCTCGATCACATCCAGCGGAAAGAAACAGGAGATGTCGTACAGCACCCCAGGGTGATCTGCCAGGCGCGTGGTGATGATGCCCTGGTCGCAGATCGCGCCGTGCGCAAGGATCAGCACCGTGGCCGGGTGGCGCATGGCCAGCTCCGCCAGCCCGTCCGCCAGGGGCGGCAGTCCGCGGCCCGCGTGTATCAGCACCGGTACGCCCGCGTCTTCGGCCAGCTGGAAGATCTCGTCCATCACGGGGCTGTCGAACACGAAGCCCTGCGCACGCGGGTGCAGCTTCACCCCGCGCGCCCCGCCGCCCAGCGCACGTTCGCACTCCGCGCGCGCGCCTTCTGCCGGGTCCAGGCGGCAGAACGGAACCAGCCTGCCCTCGCTGGCCGCGGCCCACTCGATCACGCGGTCGTTGGGTACGCGGTAGGCCGGGCGTCGCTCCGGATCGTGCAGCGGGAACACGCATGCGCGGCGCGCACCCGCGTCGTCCAGCTGGGAGAGCAGCTGCTCCAGCGTCAGCGACCGCCCATCCTCATCCAGGCCCAGGTGGGTGTGCGCGTCGATCACTTCCGCGTCCTTCGGGCGAAGTCGCTCCACTTCCGCGAGAAAAGGCTCCAGAGCGCGGGTATAGAGGTCCTCGTGCATCCACCGAACCCTATTGTGTCCTCGTGTCCTGGCAGGTCGTGATCGCAGGCGGCGGGTTCGGCGGCTTCTACGCAGCCCGCGCACTCGAGCGCATGCTGCCCGCCCAGAGCGCGCACGTGACGCTGGTCAACGAGGCCAACTACATGCTCTACACGCCGCTACTGCCCGGCGCCGCCGGGGCGACTCTGGACCCGCGCCACGTGGTGGTGCCACTGCGCTCGCAGCTAAGCCGCACGGACCTCACCATCGGACGCGTTGGTGGCGCAGACCCAGCACGGAGCGTGCTGAAGGTCACGCGCATCGACGGGCATTCCATCGAGTTGCCCTACGACCATCTGATCGTCGCCCTCGGCTCCGTCTCACGGACACTTCCCATTGCGGGCCTGGCCGAGCACGCGATCGGATTCAAGTCTCTCTCCGACGCAACCGCGTTGCGCAACCAGGTGCTCAACTGCCTTGACATCGCGGAGTCCCAAGAGGACCGTCAGACCCGCGAGGCGTATCTCGGCTTCGTGTTCGTCGGGGCCGGATACGCCGGCGTCGAGGGCCTTGCCGAGCTCCAGGACTTCGCCGCCCAGGTCATCCAGTACTACCCGCGCTGTCGAGCTCAGGGGATGCGCTGGGTGCTCGCGGAGGCGAAGGAGCGCATCATGACCGAGGTTCCCGCCAACCTCTCCAGGTTCGCCGAACACGAGCTTCGCGCGCGCGGCATCGAGGTGCGAACGGGAACGACGCTGCGGGAGGTGACCAAGAGCGCGGCAACGCTCTCTGACGGCGAGAGCGTCCCCGCCCGCACCGTCGTTTGGACCGCCGGCGTCAAGCCCAGCCCGGCAGTCGCCCGTCTCGGCCTGCCGCTGGACCCCGACGGCAGGGTGCGCGTGGGGCCCACCATGGAGGTCGACCCGGCCGCGCTGCCCGCCCCGCTGGCGGCGTCCGACGGCGGACGCCCCGGGGCGAGCCACGTCTGGGCCATCGGCGACTGCGCAGCGGTGCCGGACGCGCACCGCGCCGGGCAGTCCTGCCCGCCCACAGCCCAGCACGCAATCCGCCAGGGCCGCCTGGTCGCGCACAACGTCCTTGCAACCATCTCCGGCGAGCGTCCCCGCGCGTTCCGCTACCGCACCAAAGGCGTGGTCGCCGAGCTGGGTCGCACCGAGGCCGTGGCGATAACGCTCGGCATCCGCTGGCGCGGGCTGCCGGCCTGGCTGATCGCGCGCACCTACCACCTGATGCTCATGCCAGGACTCGGCCGCAGGCTGCGGCTGCTGGCCGACTGGAACGTCGCGCTGCTCTTCGGGCGCGACGCATCCGCACCCGGGCGCATCGGCAGCCCCACCCCGTTGAAGGCCGAGGACTGATCGCTCCCGCTCCGGCGTATCCTGGTCATGGATGGCAATAGCCGAGCAGATCAAGTTGGACGTTCAGAGTGCCATGCGCGCGGGGGAGAAGGAGCGGGTCGGGGCTCTGCGCCTGGTGCTCTCAGAGCTGCAGAAGGCAGCCAAGGAGGGTGCCGATGATGAGTTGGCGGTGCTGCGCCGGGAGCGCAAGCGCCGGCTCGAGGCGGCAAGCGCGTATCGCGACGCGGGCCGCGAGGACCTCGCGGGAGCCGAGCAGTCAGAGGCTGAGCTCATCGGCTCATATCTCCCGGCGGAGCTCAGCGACAGCGAGCTCGGCGAGATCGTTGCGCGCGCCATCGCGCAGAGCGGAGCCACATCGCACAAGGACATGGGAGCGGCCATGAAGCACGTCATGGCAGCAGTCGATGGCCGAGCCGACGGCAAGCGCGTGTCCGGCCTCGTGCGGGCCGCCCTGCAGGGATGAGGACCCAGATCGAGCTATCCAACGACGTGGCCGCCGAGCTGGCGGGAAGCCAGGACGCCGTGCTGCGGGCGCTGGAGGCACATCTCGACTGCAAGGTGTTCCTACGCGGCAACCTGCTCACGTTCGAGGGCGAGGAGCGCGAGACGGACGCCGGCGAGCGGGTGGTACGCGAGCTGGCAGACCTGATCGCGCGCGGACATCAGATCGGGCCGGGAACGATCAGCGCGGTCACCGGCGCGCTCGACGCGCACGAATCGCCGGCCAGGGTGCTCGAGGACGTGGTCTGGAGCCATCGCGGCCTGCGCGTGGCACCGAAGACGGTCAACCAGAAGCGCTACGTGGATTCGGTGCGCAGGAGCACCATCACGTTCGGCGTGGGGCCCGCCGGCACCGGCAAGACGTTCCTCGCGGTCGCCATGGCCGCCGCCGCGCTCTCGCGCCATGAGGTCAACAGGATCATCCTTACCCGGCCCGCCGTCGAGGCGGGCGAGCGCCTGGGCTTCCTTCCCGGTGACCTGATGGCCAAGGTCGATCCGTATCTGCGCCCGCTGTTCGATGCGCTCCACGACATGCTCGATCCCGAGAAGGTCTCCCAGCACATCGAGCGGGGCGTGATCGAGATCGCGCCGCTCGCGTTCATGCGCGGGCGCACGCTCAACGACTCCTTCGTCATATTGGACGAGGCTCAGAACACCACGCCGGAGCAGATGAAGATGTTTCTCACGCGCCTGGGCTTCGGCTCGCGCATGGTGGTCACCGGTGACATCACCCAGGTGGACCTCCCGCGCGAGCAGCAGTCCGGCCTGATCGCTGTGGCCGACGTGCTCGACGAGGTCGAGGGCATCGAGTTCGTGCGCTTCGGCGGGCAGGATGTGGTGCGCCACAAGCTGGTGCAGCGAATCGTCGAGGCTTACGACAGCCACTCCCAGCGAGATGCGCCCGCCCACGGCAAGCAGCACTCGATCGCACGGCCCGCCGCCCCGGCGGGCGGTGCAGGTGCAACGGGCGCCACGCGATCCTCGGCCCGCAGCGCCTGAGAGCGGCTGTGGAGGTCGAGGTACTGGGCGCCGAGCGTCTGCCCGGCGGTCCCTCTCCAGCCGAGATCCGCGCGCTCTGCGCCGAGGTCGGCGCGCACCTGGGCGCCAGCGCCGGCCATGTTGCTGTTGAGTTCGTGGACGCCGCGCGAATCGCCGCGCTCAACGATCGCTACCGCGGTAAGACCGGCCCCACCGACGTGCTCTCATTCCCCATCGACGGTGCCTCCCCGGCCGCGATCGGCGCGGCGCACGAGCTGGGAGACATAGTGATCTGCCCCGAGCACACCGCCGACGTCACCGAGGCGGTGATCCACGGGATGCTGCACCTCCTGGGGATGGACCACGAGGTCGACCACGGCGAGATGCTCGAGACGCAGAGGCAGCTGCTCGCGCGAGCCAGACCATGAGCGGTGCCGGTGGGGTGGCGAGCAGCGCGGGGTTCGTGGCGCTCGCAGGCCGCCCCAACGTGGGTAAGTCCACGCTGATCAATGCCGTGGTGGGCGAGAAGGTGGCAATCGTCTCCGACCGGCCGCAGACAACACGCCGCGCCATCAGAGGCGTGCTCAACAGCAGCGGCTGCGAGATGGTGTTCGTGGACCTGCCCGGTGTGCAGCGGCCGCGCGACGCTCTCACTGCGCGCATGGCTCGCCGAGTGCAACAGGAGCTGGAGGGCTCCGACGCGATCCTGCTGATGATCAACGGCGAGCAGGGGGTGGGCCCGGGCGATCGGTTCATCGCTCGCACGCTGACCGGCCTGCGCACACCCGTGACGATCGCCGTCAACAAGATCGACCGGCTCAGCAGTGGGCCGCTGATGGCGGTCCTCGCACAGGCCGCCGAGCTGGATGTCGGCGATGCCGTCTTTCCAATCTCCGCGCGGCGCCTTCAGGGCGTGGAGGAGCTGCTGGCGCACCTGCGTGCGCAGATGCCCGCCGGCCCGTTCATGTTCGCTGCGGGTGCCGTATCCGATCAGCCCGAGCAGCAGCTGATCGCCGAGCTGGTGCGCGAGGCGGTCATCCGCAGGACGTTCCACGAGGTCCCGCACGCGGTCGAGGTGATCGTTGAAGACGTCGAGCGCCCGCGCGAGGGTCTCACACGCGTGCGCGCGCTGATCTGGGTGGAGACGCAGTCGCAGAAGGGCATCCTGATCGGAGCGCAGGGGCGCATGATCAAGGCCATCGGCATCGCCGCGCGGCGCGAGTGCGAGCGCGCGCTCGGCTGCCAGGTGCATCTGGACCTCTCGGTGCGCGTGCGTCGCGACTGGCGCGCGGACGACGGCCTGCTCGACCGCCTCGGGATCACCTAGACGTCGTCGCGGCGTTCTCGCCCGCCAGCCGGCGCTCCAGCTGGTCGGCGATCGTGCCCAGCGCGCCTGCGTCCAGGCGCGCGCGCCACAGGAACGGCACGGGCACCACCTCGAAGCCGCGCCTGCGCAGGCGCGCCACCTGGTTGTGCTGGAAGCGCGCACGGTCGTGCACGGCACGCGCTGCGTGCGCGGCGAAGAGGCGTAGCTCCTGTGCGGCCGCGCCTCCACGGGAGCGTGATCGCGGCGCTCGCGCTTCCAGCGTCGCGATCCGCTCAAGCTCCGCTGAGCTGAAGCGCTGGGGGAGCAGACCGTTGACGATCACCGCCGACAGATCTCGCTCCAGCCGCTGCGCCAGCCCGTCCTGCAGCTCCATCGTCTCGGTCACCGCCATCTCGGTGCCCTGCGCGACCGCCAAATAGCAGCTCTGTGCGGGGTCGCGCAACAGGTCCGCAACGCGCTTTGCCTGTCCCGCCACCGGCCCCACTCGGGCGATCGCGCCGAAGGTCTGCGGCGAGTGCAGCATCCCGAGCGCGTTGCCGGTGGCGGGCGCGTCGAGCACCACCAGGTCATAGCCCGCCGCCCTGCGCTGCCAGCGCCGGCCCTGTGTGAGCTCCCACACCTTCACCATCCCGAACAGCTCTTTGGCGCCCGGCGCCGCCGCGGCGAAGTATTGGAAGGTGCCGCTCGAGGTCAGTATTCGCCCAGGGATACGCCCACCCAGCTCCTGCACCCACTCCAGCAGCGCTCTGTCGGGGTCGATCGTGATGCTCCACAGCCCCGCCGCCACCCTGCGCTCAACACCCGACTCCTCCGGGCGCACTCCGAAGAGCTCCGCCATGCGGCTCTGATCGCCCACCTCCACCACGATCGTGCGCAGTCCGCGACGAGAGCCGAGCAGGGCGATCGAGGCGGCGAGCGTCGACTTGCCCACGCCGCCCTTGCCCGTGACCACCACCAGCTTGCGCTCGAACAGGTTCTCCATTGCTCCCAGTCTGTCTCAAACCGCAGTCCAGCCGGGTGTACCTACAATCGTGCGGATGATCGGCGCCTCGGAGGACTCCATCGAGCGGTACGTCGTCTTTGACGCGAACGGCGTGGTTCCGTGCGTGGTCCAGGACTGGAACAGCGGCGAGGTGCTGACGCTCGCCTACATGAACGACGAGGCGCTCCGGCGCACGCGCCAGTCCGGAGAGCTTCACCTGTGGAGCCGCTCCCGCGGGGAGCAGTGGCACAAGGGCGCCACCAGCGGCAACCACCAGACCGTCCGCGCGCTGCGCATCGACTGCGACGGCGACACCCTGCTCGCCCTGGTCGAGCCCGCGGGCCCGGCGTGCCATACCGGCGAGCGCACGTGCTTTCACCGCGGCCAGCTCGAGCCGGGAGCGCCATGCGAGACGCTTCCCGCCCTGGAGCGCACGCTCGCGCTGCGCGCATCGGAGCGTCCGGAGGGCTCCTACACGGTCGAGCTGCTCGACGATCCCGCACGCATCGGCGAGAAGGTCATGGAGGAGGCCGAGGAGGTATCGCGAGCCGCGCGCGAGGAGTCCGATCAGCGCGTCGATGAAGAGTCCGCCGACGTCCTCTACCACCTGCTGGTGCTTCTTTGCAGCCGCGGGCGCTCACTGGCGGACGCCGAGCGGGTGCTCGATGGCCGCCGGTCCTAGCGCTTCCGCGCCCGGCGCCCCGGCGAGCCCGCGCCACGGCTCGGGTGCGCGGATCGAGCCGGACCGCGAAACGGTCCGGGCGCTTTCCGTCGAGTACAACCTGATCCCGATCAGCGTCACGTTCGTAGAGGATTGCGAGACACCGGTCTCGGCCTTCCTGAAGCTGCGGGCGCTCGCACCCGGTGAGCCCGCATTTCTGCTGGAGTCCGCCGAGCAGGGCCAGCGCGTCGGGCGCTGGTCGTTCATCGGCTACCGCCCCAGGGGCGTCATGCGCTGGGAGCTCGCGGCCGGGGGTGACCCCTACGCGATCGCCGCCGAACACATGCAGTCGGTGCGCCAGGCGCCGACCCATGACGGCCTGCCGTTCGCCGGCGGTGCCGTGGGCCTGTTCGGCTATGACCTCGTCCGCGCCGTGGAGCCGCTGGGAGCCGTCAACCCCGATCCGGTCGGCCTTCCGGACCTTGCCCTCATGTTCTCCGACGCGATGGTCGTATTCGACCATCTCAAGCACACCGTCACGGTCCTCGCCAATGTCGACCTCGCACATCCCGACTTCGACGAGGCGTACGACGCGGCCGCCAGGACGATCGGTGAGATCCGCGGCGCGCTGAGCGGGCCGGTGCCACGGGAGGCGCCTCGGCCGCCCCGGGCGACTCCCGAGTTCAGGTCGAACATGGGCCGCGCCGCGTTCGAAGCGATGGTCGAGCGGATCGTGCGCTACATCCACGCCGGAGATGCCTTCCAGGTCGTTCCGTCCCAGCGCTGGTCGGCGCCGACGCCGGTCGAGGCCTTCTCGATCTACCGCGGCATTCGTGCCGTCAACCCGAGCCCCTACATGTACTTCCTGGACTTCGGCGACTTCCAGATCGCCGGCGCGAGCCCCGAGCCGCTGCTGACGGTGACCGGGCGCCACGTCAGCACGAAGCCGATCGCCGGTACACGGCCCCGCGGCGCCTCACCCGAGGACGACCGCAGGATCGCTGCGGAGCTGCTGGCCGACGAGAAGGAGCGCGCCGAGCACGTGATGCTCGTGGATCTCGGCCGCAACGATCTCGGCCGCGTGTGCGAGTACGGCAGCGTGAAGGTCGACGACCTGATGGAGGTCGAGTACTACAGCCACGTCATGCACATCGTCTCCTCGGTCTCCGGCACGCTCCGCAGCGAGGTCGGCGCGCTCGACGCCCTGCGCTCGGTCCTCCCCGCAGGGACCCTGTCGGGGGCGCCCAAGGTCAGAGCGATGCAGATCATCGACGAGCTCGAGACCGTCAAGCGCGGTGGTTACGGCGGCGCGATCGGCTACCTCAGCTACGGCGGTGATCTCGACACCGCGATCCACATCCGTACGGTCGTCGTCAAGGATGGACAGGCGCATGTCCAAGCCGGCGGCGGCACCGTCGCCGACGCAAAGCCAGCCTACGAGTACGAGGAGTCGGTCGCCAAGATGAGCGCGGCGATGCGGGCGATCGCGGTCGCATGTGAACAGCCGGATTGGCCATGAAGGTCCTGGTACTCGACAACTACGACTCGTTCACCTACAACCTCGTCCAGTACCTGGGTGAGCTCGGCGCGGAGGTTCACACGGTGCGCAACGACCGTGCCACCGCGGCGGATCTGGTGGCTGTGGGCTATGACCGCTGTGTGGTGTCCCCCGGGCCGTGCACCCCCAACGAGGCCGGCATCACCCTCGAGCTGGTGCGGCTGATGCCCGAGGCCGGCATCCCCACCCTCGGCGTCTGCCTGGGTCACCAGGCGCTCGCACAGGCATTCGGCGGAAGCGTGCGCCTGCACGATCCGGTGCACGGCAAGGCCACGGTGGTTGAGCACGACGGGCGCACCATCTTCTCGGGGCTGCGCTGCCCGCTCACGGTGGGGCGCTACCACTCGCTGGTGGTGGACGATCAGCTGCCGGATTGCCTGGAGGAGTCCGCGCGCGGTGGCGGCGTGCTCATGGCGATCCGCCATCGCCGGCTGCCTGCCGAGGGCGTGCAGTTTCATCCGGAGTCCATCCTCACCGAGCAGGGGCGTGACCTGCTCGCCAACTTCCTGGGGAAGCGCACGTGAGCAGCCCCGTGCTCGCCCGCGCGATCGACGACCTCTGCTCGCGGGTGGACCTGAGCGCAGAGCGGACCTCCGAGGTGCTCTCGGAGATCATGCACGGAGAGGTCTCCGAGGTCCAGATCGCGGGCTTCCTGATCGCGCTGCGCACCAAGGGCGAGACGATCCACGAGCTGGCCGGGCTCGCTCGCACGATGCGTGAGCTGGCCGCACACGTGCCCACGGGACGCGAGGACCTGCTGGACACGGCCGGCACCGGCGGCGGGCGCAGCAGCTTCAACGTCTCCACCACCGCCGCGCTGATCGCCGCCGGCGAGGGCTGCGCGGTGGCCAAGCACGGCAACCGCTCGGCCACCAGCAGATCCGGTTCCGCGGATCTGCTGGAGGCGCTCGGTGCCCGCATCGACCTCGGCCCGGAGGGCGTGGCGGCGTGCATCGCGCAGGCCGGCTTCGGCTTCATGTTCGCCCCCGCCCATCACCAGGCCACCCGATTCGTTGTGCCGGTGCGCAGGGACCTTGCGGTGCGAACGATCTTCAACCTGCTCGGACCCCTGACCAACCCCGCCGGCGCGCCCCGGCAGCTGATCGGCGTCTCGGATCCCGCTTTCCTGGAGCGGATGGCCGGGGCGCTGGCGATCCTCGGAGTCCAGCGCGCGCTGCTGGTCGCCGGCCGGGACGGCCTCGACGAGGTCTCCGCCGAGGCCCCCACCGACGTGATCGAGGTCAACGGCGAGGAGCTCAGAAGGTATGTGCTGCGCCCTGAGGATGTTGGCGTGCAGGCCGCGGAGGGCACCGGCCCCCAGCCAGGCGGCGGAACCCCGCAGGAGAACGCTCGTGTGACCCAGGACATCCTCAGTGGCGCGAACCCACCCCACGGCGCGCCCGGCACGGAGCTGGCGGTGATCAACGCCGGTGCCGCCATCTACGCCGCCGGCAGGGCGCAGACGATCGCCGAGGGCGTCACCGCCGCCCGCGAGGCGATCGCCGACGGCCGCGCTGCGCGCGCGCTCGAGCGCTACGTGCACGCGAGCATCGACAACGCGCCGGCGCAGGCGCTGCGGTGAGTGCGCCCCCGCCCACAGTCCTCGATCGGATCCTCGCGGAAACCCGCGTGGCCGTGGAGGCGCGCAAGCGCGAGCGCCCGCTCGGCGCCACCGCGGATCCCGGCGGGGCACCGGGCGCGGGCGGCCAGCGGCGCGCGGCACCCGGCACGGGCGCCTTCGGGCGGGCCCTGCAGGGCCCGGAAGTCGCCGTGATCGCGGAGTTCAAGCGCCACTCGCCCTCGGCGGGAAGCCTGGGAGAGGAGCCGGAGCTGCTCGGGACCGTGAGCGCCTATGAGCGCGGAGGCGCAGCCGCGATCTCGGTGCTCACAGAGGAGCCCAACTTCCACGGGTCGCTGCAGGATCTGCGCGCGGCGCGCGCGGCGTGCGCGCTGCCGCTGCTGCGCAAGGACTTCATCGTCGACCCCTACCAGCTGCACGAGGCACTGGAGTGGGGGGCCAGCGCGGTGCTGCTGATCGTCGCCGCTCTCAGCGACGGGGCGCTCTCGCAGCTGCACGACGGTGCGCGCGCGCTCGGGCTCGACGCGCTTGTGGAGGTGCACGACGCCGGAGAGCTCGAACGGGCCCTCGCCGCGGGAGCGCAGATCGTGGGCGTCAACAACCGCGATCTGCGCGACTTCACCGTGGACATCGGGCGCACCGAGCAGCTCGCGGGCCTGATTCCAGCTGAGGTCACGATCGTCTCGGAGTCCGGGATCCGCTCTCCGGAGCAGCTTGCGCGACTCGGGGACGCCGGCGTCTCCGCGGTCCTCGTGGGGGAGGCGCTGATGCGCTCCTCCGACCCCGCGCGAACGTTGCGCGAGCTGATGGGGGCCAGGACCCAGGTCTAGGACGCTTTAGATGGCGTTCATTGGCCCGCGCAATCCTTCCCGGTCATGAGGAGACTTTTCATCTTGCCGCTCGTATCCGCCCTGATCGGTGGGGGCGTGGTCGTGGCCGTCGTCGCAGCAGCCGGCGGCCTGGGTGAAAGCCAGCGCACCGTCACCACCGTGGAGTCCGCCACGCCCGTCGCTCCCGCCAGCTCGGCTGCTCCGAGCAACGCAGCCGCGCAGACCACGGGCCTGACCGCACACCAGATCTACGTCCGCGATGCACCGGGGGTGGCGTTCATCACCTCGACGGTGGTTCAGAAAACAGAATCTCCCTTCGACCTCTTCGGTGGCGGCGAAACCCAGCGTCAGGGAGAGGCCACGGGCTCGGGGATCGTGATCGACGCCAACGGCACCATCCTCACCAACTACCACGTGATCGAGAACGCCATCAAGGTCACCGTCAGCCTCGAATCGGGCAAGACCGTCGAAGCCCAGATCGTCGGCAAGGATCCCTCCAACGACCTCGCCATCCTGCGAATCCATCCGGACGGGCTCACCCTCCACCCGTTGACGCTCGGGAACTCCGCCAGCGCCCAGGTGGGCGAACCGGTATTCGCGATCGGCAACCCCTTCGACCTGGAACGGACGCTCACCACCGGCGTCATCTCCGCTTTGCAGCGCCACCTCGAAGCGCCCAACGGGTTCACCATCAGCAACGTCCTTCAGACCGATGCGCCGATCAACCCAGGCAACTCCGGCGGCCCTCTGATCAACGCCGCGGGTGAGGTGATCGGCATCAACTCGCAGATCGAGACAGCCAGCAGCGGCGGCGGCAACATCGGCATCGGCTTCGCCGTCCCGATCAACACCGCCAAGTCCGAGATCTCGGTGCTGGAGCGCGGCGGCACGCTCAGCCGCGCCTATCTGGGACTGACCTCGCTGACCATCGACGGCTCCCTGTCCGCGCTGAACCTTCCCGTCAAGAGCGGCGTTCTCGTCCAGAGCGTGCAGAAGGGTACGCCGGCCGCCAAGGCCGGGATACGCGGCGGGACGGTGACGACCGAAAACGGGCAGATAGCGGTCGGCGGCGACATCATCGTCGCGGTGAACGGCAAGGCGATCAACAGCTCAGAAGAACTGGCCAACGCGATCGGCTCCAAGAAACCCGGCCAGACCGTCACCATCGGCATCAAGCGCGCCAACGGCAGCGGCGGCTATGAAAACAAGACGCTCACGGTGACGCTGGGCAGCCGGCCCGAAACCGCGCCCACCGCGACGAACAGCACCACCGAAGGCTAGAGCGCCGCGGGCGGGCGCGGCGCGAGTCGCGCCGCGGCCGCCCGCTACCGTTGGGGCATGTCAGCGAGCACGCCTCAGCCGGCGCAGGCCCCCGCGCGTGCGGGCGCACCTGCAGCCGGCGCCGCAGCACTGGGCGCCGGTGGGCTCCCGCACGCGACCGGCGCACAGGACCTTGCGCGCGTGAAGATCTGCGGCGTGACCAACGTGGCCGACGCGGAGCTCGCCAGCGGTCTTGGGGCCTGGGCGATCGGCATGATCTTCTACGAGCGCAGTCCCCGCCGCTGCTCCCAGCCCGAGGCGCTGGCGATCACGACCGCGCTGCGGCGACGGGTTGAGCTATGCGGCGTGTACGTCAACGCCACCCTGGCTCAGATCGAGCTGGACGTTGATCAGCTCGGTCTCAGCCTGATCCAGCTGCACGGCGACGAGGGCCCGGCGTTCTGCTCAGAGGTCAAGCGGCGCACCGGTGCGCGCGTGATCAAGGCGGCGCAGGTCGCGGGCCCCGGCGACGTGCGCGGCCTCGAGCGCTTCCACGTTGACTTCCACCTGCTGGACGCCCGCTCGCCGGCAAGCGCACGCCGCGGGATGCGCGGCGGCACCGGTGAGACCTTCGACTGGGGTCTTGTCGGCGCGCGGCGCTCGGGCGTGCCGCTGATCCTCAGCGGCGGACTGACCGCTGAGAACGTGGCCGAGGCGGTGTCCATTACACGCCCGTTCGCCGTGGACGTCGCAACCGGAACCGAGCGCGCCCCCGGTCACAAGGACCCCGCCAAGCTGGGCCGCTTCTTCGCGGCCATCGGCGGCGCTGATCGGCGCGATGATCCAGCGGGCAGCGCCACGTGAGCGCAGTGCCGCAGCCCACGGTGGAGCACCGCTTCGGCGACTACGGGGGGCAGTACGTCCCCGAGACGCTGATGCCCGCGCTGAGCGAGCTCGAGCACGCCTGGATCGCCGCTCGCCAGGATCCCGGCTATGTGGCTGAGCTGGACGGGCTGCTGCGCGATTTCGGCGGGCGCCCGACGCCGCTGTACCTCGCCGGCCGCCTGTCCGAGCGTGCCGGCTGGCCCGTGTACCTGAAGCGCGAGGATCTCAACCACACCGGTTCGCACAAGCTCAACAACGCCCTCGGCCAGGTGCTGCTCGCCAGGCGCATGGGCAAGTCGCGCATCATCGCCGAGACAGGAGCCGGCCAGCACGGCGTCGCCACGGCCACCGTCTGCGCGCTGCTGGGCATGCGGTGCGTGATCTACATGGGCGTGCAGGACACCCACCGCCAGCGTCCCAATGTTCAGCGCATGGAACTGCTCGGCGCCACCGTTCGGCCGGTGGATGCGGGAGCGATGACGCTCAAGGAGGCAACCTCCGCGGCGATCCGCGACTGGGTCACCAATGTGGCGGACACGCATTACGTGATCGGCTCGGTGGTCGGGCCCGCGCCATATCCGGCGATCGTCAGGGATCTGCAGCGCGTGATCGGCGACGAGGCACGCGAGCAGCTCCATCAACGCGAGAACAGGCTGCCGGCACGCGTGGTCGCGTGCGTGGGTGGCGGCTCGAACGCGATGGGGATGTTCGCCGCGTTCATCCCCGACGAGAAGGTGGAGCTGGTCGGCGTGGAGGCGGCGGGGGAGGGGATCGACACCCCGCGCCATGGCGCGCCGCTGACCGCGGGGGGTCGCGCCGGCATCCTGCACGGCTCGCGCTCGGCGGTGATGCAGGATGAGGAGGGGCAGATACTGGAGGCGCACTCGATCTCTGCGGGACTCGACTACCCGGGGGCGGGGCCCCAGCACGCGCACCTGCGCGACAGCGGACGCGCTCGCTACGTGGCGGTGAGCGACGCGCAGGCGCTGGCCGCCTTCCGCGAGGTGACGCGCCTGGAGGGCATCATCCCCGCGCTCGAGACCGCGCACGCGCTGGCGTGGGTGCTCGCACAGGAGCACGGCGAGCTCGATCTCGTGTGCCTGTCGGGCAGGGGCGACAAGGATCTCGCCGAGGTGCTCGCCGGATCGGAGGCCTAGCGCGTGACCGCGGAGACGACCAGCGGCGTCGCGCGCCTCACCCAGGCCTTCGCTGGGCACAGCAAGCAGGCTGCACTGATGCCGTACCTGATGGGCGGCTTCCCCTCGATCACCGAGTCGATCCGCATCGGGCAGGCCTGCGTGAGCAGCGGCGCGGATGTGATCGAGCTGGGCGTGCCCTACTCAGACCCGCTCGCCGATGGGCCCGTCATCCATGCCGCCGCCACACGGGCGCTCGCCGAGGGAGCGAGCCTGTCGGGGGTCCTGGAGGTCGCCAGGGCACTCGCGCCGGAAGTGCCGGTGGTGCTGATGTGCTACGCCAACATGGTCTTCGCGCCCGGCGCACACGCGTTCGTCGAGCGTCTCGCCCAGACCGGTGCGTGCGGTCTGATTGTGCCGGACCTGCCCGAGGGCGAGGCGCAGGAGGTGCTGGAGGCATGCGATGCGCAGGGACTTGCGCTGGTGCCGCTGGTGGCGCCCACCACCACGCCCGAGCGTCTGGCAAGGATTGGCGCTCGCGCACGCGGGTTTCTCTACACGGTGTCGGTGGTCGGTACCACGGGCGAGCGGGACGCGCTCAGCGAGCAGTTCGCCCAGGTCATCGGACGGGCTCGGCAGAGCACCGCTGCGCCGGTCGCCCTGGGTTTCGGGATCAGCAACGCCGAGCAGGCCAGGGCCGCGGCGCAGGCGGGTGCGGACGGCGTGATAGTCGGCACGCGGCTGGTGCGCGCGGCGGGCGAGTCGGCGGACCCGGCGGCCGCGGTGGGTGCCCTCGTGGGCGAACTCGCGGCGGGCCTCGTCGCGGCTCGCTAGGATTGCGGGCGCATGGGATTGATCCTCTCGGTGACCGCCGGCCTGGTTGTGTGGATAGTGCTCTGGGCGCTCGGCGCAAAGGGCTTTGACGCGTTTCTGCTCGCGGCCGCGATCATCCTCACCGGCGCGCTGGTGCGGATCGCCTCCGGCTACCTGCCCGGTCGTCGCAGCTAGAGCGCCGGTGCTCGCGCGCTGGCTGGGCCTAGCCGCTCTCGCCGCAGTGGCCGCTTCCCTCACCGGTTGCGGCGAATCGTCCTCCTCGGCCAACGAAGCTGTGGGCAGCCAGCTGACGGTTTACTCCAGCCTGCCGCTGCAGGGTCCGCTGGCGCTGATCAGCAGACAGTTGGTCGGTGGAGAGAAGCTCGCGCTCGCCGCCGCGCGCGGCAGGGTCGGGCACTACCGGATCGCATACGACTCGCTCGATGACTCCAACACCACCAACGGCCGCTGGAGCGCCGGTGAAACCGCCAGCGACGCGAAGATGGCCGCACAGGACACCAGCACGATCGCCTACATAGGCGACTACGACTCCGGCGCGACTGCGATCTCGCTGCAGTTCATCAACGAGGCGGGCATTCCCCAGGTGAGCCCGTCCAGTCCCTACATCGGCCTCACCTCGTCGCTGGACGCCGGGCAGGACGAGCCCGAACGCTTCTATCCCGACGGACATCGAACGTTCGTGCGCCTGGGACCGAGCGACGCTCTGCAGGCCGAAGCGCAGGCCAGGCTGATGGTGTCGCTGGGTGTGCACAAGCTCTACATCCTCGACAACGAGGACCCCTTCGAGCTGCCGCTCGCAGCGCTCGTGGGCTCGGACGCGCAGGCCGCGGGCATCACGCTGGCCGGCCACGACCACGTGTCGGTGACCGCCGGCGCCAGCTTCAAGGGCGAGGCCGAAAAGATCAGGGAAAGCGGCGCCGACGCGGTGTTCTTCGCCGGCACAGGCACCGAAGGCGCCGCTCTGATGTGGCAGCAGATGCACGAAGTCGACCCGTCGCTGCTGCTGCTCGGCCCCTCTTCGCTGGCCGAAGAAGACGAATTCGCGCCCATGCTGGGAGCGGCCGCGGAAAAGACGTACCTGACAACCCCGGCGCTGCCCGCACGCTTCTACCCGCCCGCCGCGAGGCTTGTGCTCTCGCACTACAGCAAGCAGTTCGGCGGCACACCGAGCGCATACGTGCTCTACGGCTACGAGTCGATGGCCCTGGTGCTCGGCGCCATCAGGCGAGCAGGCAGCCATGCCGACGATCGCGCGCGGGTCGTGCAGGCGCTGCTCAGCGCGCATGTGCGCAACTCCGTCCTGGGTCGCTACGAGGTGGAGCCCGACGGGGAAACCACCCTGAACCGATTCGCCGTCGACCGGGTGGTGGCGGGTCAGCCCGTGTTCTACAAGGAGCTTGAAGTCGGCTGAGCCGCCGCGGGCGGCGCTGTCAGCCGGCTTCGCGCAGGCCCACGTAGACCCCCAGCCGCTGCACTTCGGGGCTCAGCTGCCGGGCTCCCGCGTCCAGGGTGGTGATCGCGCGCAGGGCGGGCACGTATTTCGCGAGAGAAGGTTCTTCGGTGAGCTGCAGGCTTTCCAGCAGACCGACCAGCGTGGGCACTTCGATCACTGCGGTCGCCCCGCCGGCCGCGCCGAGGTGCGCCGCCGCCGCGGCGAGCGTGGCCGAGCCCGCCAGCGTGCCCGGTGGGGCCAGCGCTGCGGCCACCGAGGCTTCGCCGAGTCCGAGCACCAGCTTGGTGCGTCCGTTCGACGCGCGCCCGTCGGCGATATAGAGAACCAGCGGCAGGCCGCTCACGTGGACGGCGGCCGCCGCTTCGGTGCCGGGCAGCGAAACCTGTTCGGTTGCATCGCCGGCGCGGCGCAGCGCGCCGGCCAGCTTCGCCACCGCCGCGCGCGAGCGCGCGGGATCTGTCGAGTTGATCGCGACGGCCGCCTTCAGTTCAAGCAGCCCGGAGCCGCTGGCGAAGATCCCCCCCGAGCTCATCCAGCTGGTGAAGTCCGTGCGTGCCTGCGCCGTGTTCGCACCCAGCGCCTGCAGGGGCACCACCAGCGCCGAGACGATGCTTTCGAGGCTCACCAGCGCGCCGGCACCGGATGTGCTCGGTGCGCCCGAGCCGGTCAGCAACGAGGAGAGTTCCGCGAGCGCCGATGCGTCCTGGCCGAGCGTCTGGCCCAGGTCCCCCAGGCCCAGGGCCAGCCAGGAGCCGGAGGGAAGTTCCTCCAATGCGCCGGCGCCCTGCGCGCCGGCGGACAGCAACCCGCCGGGCGCCGAGCTCGAGGCGCCTGTCAGCGAGTCGGCATCCAGCTGCGCCGAAGAGCCCCCGGGCACCAGCGAGATGTTGCTCTGGCGGCTGCCCGCCAGCAGCGCCAGCATGCCGGCTTCGCCGGCCTGCGAGAGACCCGCCGCGGGTGGATCTGAGTAGAGGTGGGCGAGGGTCTGCGGGGGGGCGAGTGCCACCAGCTTCCGATAGCTCTGCGAGCGTGCCAGCGACGCGCCGCCCAGCGTCGTGTCGATAACGCTGCGCAGCGCGGCTTCGCTGCCGATGACCGCGAAGCTGCCGACCATGCCCAGCGCAAGCCCGCCGCTGCTCGCCTCATAGGCCACGCCTCGGTAGGAGTCGCTGTGAGCTCCAGCCCGTCGAGCCGCCCGCGCGAGGAAGCTCCGCGCGCCCGCCGCGCTGGAGACGTCCAGCAGGACCGCCCCCTGCAGTCCGCCGCTGCCGAAGCTCAGCGCCGACGTCGCGCTGCCGCCCAGCAGGCCGGCCGCGGCAAGTTTCAGGAGCTGTTCGGAGCCCGCCGTCGATGTCAGGAAGATCCCCGCGCGCGCTCCCAGCCATGGCGCCACCTGGCCGGCGTAGGCGGGGCGCGGGCTGCCGGGTGTCTGCAGGGCGCCCAGCAGCGCCAGGTAGGGGTTGGAGCCGTGGGTCAGCGCGCGCCCCACCGCCAGCGCACGTGACTTCAGGGCGCCTTCCGGGCGCACGACCGCTTCGGCGTACAGCGGCACCGACGCGGGGACCGCGGCGGAGGGAGGCGCCGCGGTCGCGCCCGTGTGGGCCGACCCGCAGCCCGCAAGCGCGATCGCGCAGACCAGCGGCGCCCCGATGCGCCCCACGCCCGCCCACCTGGGGCCGCGGCGCGCCCTGCGCGTGCAGAGGGGAGGGGCGAGGACCCTGGCCACCCGCTGATCCTATCCGCGCGCCTGCGCCCCGGCCGTGCAAGTGCTCGACCAGCCGCGGCGCCTGCACGCGCTGTTGCATCCCCGGCGTGCCGGGGGGTGATCGCGCGCGCGTCTCGAAAAACGCGCCATGTGCAGGTGTTTTCGCCGTCGCGACGATGGCGGGGCGAGAAAGTGGGAGAAGATGTGCAGTTTGGGTTGCATTGTGGGAGAAAGTGGGTTATGTTCGCGCACGGCGAGCCGGGGTGGAGGGGCTCCTCCCACTCCTCCACCTCGGCTCGAACTCAAATCTCCGGAGCTCCCAAGTGGTTCCCTTCCGTGGCACCTACGACCATACGCTCGACGCGAAGAACCGCCTCACGGTGCCCGCGCGCTACCGCGCAGCGCTGTCGGAGGGCGTTGTGATGGCGATGCCGGTGGACCTCAAACCCTGTGTGGGCGTGTGGAGGCCCGAGGACTACGAGAGCTACACGAGCCGCGCGCTGGCCGAGCTGCCGCCGCTCTCCCCGCGCCTGTCCGAACTGGAACGTTTCTTCTACGGCGGATCCCACGACTCCGACCTCGACGCCGCCGGGCGCATCATGGTCCCCACGGCCCTGCGCGAGTCCGCCAACCTTGCAAAGGACGTGATCGTGGTGGGCGTGGGCGACCGCCTGGAGCTATGGGACAAGCTCGCCTGGGGCGAGCATCGAACGACCCTGTTGAGCGGCGTGGCGGAGGTGACCGCACGTGTCAATGACGCTTCCTGAGCTGATCGCGCCCCCGGAGCAGAGCGAGATCCGCTGCGCTGGAGCGCCGGCGCCGGAGCTGGCGCGCCGGCGCCGCGGAGCCGGCGACTCCTCCCGCGCGCCCGCCGCGCGCCGCGGGCGGGACGGCGCAGCCGTGCGCGGCGAGCGCGCCGGCCCGGGCGGCTCGCACGTGCCGGTTCTCGCAACGGAGCTGCTCGGGCTGATCGAGCCGGGGCCCGGACAGACCGCTGTGGACTGCACCTTCGGCGATGGTGGTCACGCACGTCTGGTGGCCGAGCGACTCGGGCCCACGGGAACGCTGATCGCCGTCGACCGCGACCCCCTCGCGCAGGAGCGCTTCCAGCAGCTGGCGGCGCAGAGCGCGTGCTCGATGCGCTTCATCCGCGCCGGGTACGCGGAGGCCCTGGAGCAGTTGGCCGATGAGGGCGTGAGGGCGGACATCGCCTATTTCGATCTGGGCATGTCCTCGATGCAGGTTGACACGCGCGAGCGCGGATTCTCCTACTCCTACGAGGCCCCCCTTGACATGCGCATGGATCCAGCCCAGGAGCTGACTGCACGCACGGTGGTGGCCGAGTGGGACGAGCGGCGCCTGGCGCGCACGCTGCGCGACTTCGGCGAGGAGCGCCACGCGGGCGCCATCGCGCGAGCGATCGTGCGCCGCCGAGCGCGTGCACCGATCCAGACCACGCTCGAGCTTGTCGACACGATCAGCTCCGCGATCCCGGCCCCGGCGCGCTTCGGAGGTGGCCATCCTGCCAAGCGCTCCTTCCAGGCGCTGCGAATCGCGGTCAACGACGAGCTCGGGCAGCTCGACCGCGCGCTGCCGCTGGCGTGGGCGCTTCTGCGCCAGGGCGGCGTGCTCGCCGGGATCTCCTTCCACTCGCTGGAGGACCGGCGCGTGAAGCACTTTCTCGCTGAGCAGGCCAGGGGCTGCATCTGCCCACCCGACCTGCCCGTGTGCGTGTGCGGGCGCGAGCCCCACGCAGCGCTGCTCACGCGCCGCTCGGTGGTGCCGGGCTCCGAGGAGATGGCGGAGAATCCGCGCTCGGCATCGGCCCGGCTGCGCGCCGCGCGCAAGCTGCTCCCGGACGAGGAGGCCTTGCCATGAGCCCGCCCGCAGCAGCAACCGCCACCGGAGCGGCGCCGGCCGCTCCGGCACGGCGCGCCACGCCGGTCACGAGGCCCCGCCCGGCGCCGCGCACCGCTCCCGCGCGCCCACGACGTGTATCCGGGCCGGCGCGCAGGGCCGGCCGGCCGGCCACGCCGGCCAGGGACGCCGCGGGCAGCGCGCTTGCGCCTCTCGGCGCGCGCCTGATAGCTGTCGCATCGCGGGCGCTGGACCGCCTGATCTCAGGCAAGGCGTGGATCGCGCTGCTGGCATTTGCGCTGATTGGAGTGGTCACGCTGCAGCTGGCGCTGCTCGAGCTCAACTCCGGGATCGGCCGCGCGCTCGTGCGCGAGGGAGAGCTGCAGCGCCAGAACGCGGCCCTGAGCATCGAAGACGCCGAACTGAGCTCGGGCGCGCGTGTGGAGTCCGGGGCGGCCGCGCTGGGCATGAAGCTCGTTGCCCCCGGCGACTCCCATTTCCTCGATCCCCGCACCCCGCACGCCGTGGCCAGGGCCGCGCAGGCGCTCAGCTCGCCCGCGTCGCCGGCAGCAGGCGCCACCACGACGACCGTGGGGGATACGCAGGAAAACACAGTCGCCTCGCCGTCCACGACCGCCTCAGGCACCGCCACGGAAGCCCCCGGGTCCGCCTCGGGCGGCGAAGCGACGGCGCAGCCCGGCCAGCAGGGTGCAGCCCAGCCCGGCCAGCAGAGCGAAGTCCAGCAGAGCGAAGCCTCGCAGACAGAGGCCCAGCAGAGCGAATCCCAGCTGACTGGTGCTGGGGGCGCCGCGGGCACGTCCAGCCAGCAGCAGGCGGCCGGAGCGTCGTCGGCGAGCAGTGTGGCTGGGACCGGCGAATCCGCACCGGCGGGCGGCACGCAGGCCGCCCCGACGGGGTGACGGGTGGACGGACTGGCGCGACGCATAGGGGGAATCTTCGGTCTGTTCCTGCTGCTGCTCGTGATCGCGGCGGGGCGAACGGCCTATCTGGGCGTGGTGCGCGGGCGCGAGCTGCGCAGGGATGCAAGCGCTCAGCAGGTGACCGATGAAGTGGTCACCGCTCAGCGCGGATCGATCACCGACCGCAACGGCGTGGACCTGGCAGTGAGCGAACCGGCGCAGGAAATCGCCGCGGACCCGCTGCTGATCAAGGAACCGCTGAAGTCCGCGCGAGAGCTCGCGCCGCTGCTGGGTCAGAGCGAAGGCACGGTGCTGCACGAGCTCTCCGAGCAGACGGGCTTCGTCTACCTGTCCCGATCGCTGCCGGGCGCCCGCGCACAGCGCGTGCTGGCGCTGGGCATCCCCGGCGTATCGGGCACGCCGATGATGAGGCGCGTGTATCCGCGCGGGGATCTCGCCGCACAGGTGCTGGGATTCGTTGGAACCGAAGGCAAGGGGCTCTCGGGGCTTGAGTACTCGCTGAACTCCACCCTCAGCGGCCGCAACGGCGAGCGCAGGGTGGTCAGCGACGCCAAGGGCCAGCCCGTGTCGATCAGCGAACAGCATCCGGATCTGGGCGGGAAGTCGCTGCGGCTGACGCTCGACTCCAACATCCAGCAGCGCGCCGAAGACGTGCTGGCGGCGGTGGGACGCGTCTTTGAGCCCAAGGACGCCACGGCGATCGTGATGGACCCGCGCGACGGCGCGATCCTGGCCCTCGCCAACTGGCCGGCCGCGGATGCCGCCGACCCCGGCGCATCGCCGCAGTCGGCGCTCGAGGACCGTGCGGTCAGCTTCAACTACGAACCTGGATCGACCTTCAAGGTGGTCGCGGTGTCCGGAGCACTCCAGCAGGGGCTGATCACCCCCGAAACCCCATTCAACGTGCCCGATCAGATCCAGGTGGCCGACCGCACCATCCACGACGACACCGAACATCCCGAAGAAACGCTCACCACGTCTCAGATCCTGGCGCGCTCCAGCAACGTGGGGGCGATCGAGATCGGCAAACTCGAGGGCGCGGAAGACTTCAACTCGTGGATCGAACGCTTTGGCTTCGGCCGGCCCACCGGCGTTGAACTGCCCGGCGAGGAAAGCGGGGTGGTGCTGCCGCTGAGCCGCTACTCGGGCTCATCGATGGGCAACCTTCCGATCGGTCAGGGCGAGCTGGTGACGCCGATGCAGATGGCCACCGCCTATGCGGCGATCGCCAACGGCGGGATCCTGCGCCGCCCGCACATAGTCGCTGCGGTCAACGGCCGGGCGGCGCCGCTGCCCGCGGGCCACCGGGTGATCTCGCCTGCGACCGCAGCCTCGGTGAGGCACATGCTCGAAGGGGTGCTGGCGCCCGGAGGCACCGCGGCCGAGGTCTCGATACCGGGCTACCACCTGGCGGGCAAGACCGGCACCGCCAGCAAGATCGACCCGGCCACCGGCGAATACTCCGACACCGCCTACGTGGCGTCGTTCATCGGCTTCGCGCCGGCGTCAGACCCCAAGCTGCTGACCGCGGTGGTGGTCGATGAACCCCAGACCGGATCGATCTACGGCGGCCAGGTCGCCGCTCCGGCATTCGGGCAGATCATGAGCTTCGCGCTGCCCTACATGGGCATCCCGCCCGGATAGCCGCCGGGATCCGGCGCAGGGGCTCCGCTCCCAGGTCCGCCGGGGGCGGAAACTAGACTGGGGCGCGATGTCCTCGGTGGCCAGGCGCACGATCACGCTGGAGGAGCTCACGCGCGAGATCCCCGGCGTGCGTCGCCATGACGCGGGCGACTGGCCCGCCTCGGCGGAGATCACCGGGCTGGCTTACGACAGCCGCCGTGTGGCGCCGGGCAACCTGTTCTTCTGCGTCAGCGGATTCCGCTCCGACGGGCACGCGTTCGCAGCGCAGGCCGTGGGCGGCGGCGCCGCGGCGCTGGTGTGCGAGCGCCCGCTCGCACTGGGGGTTCCAGAGCTGATCGTGCAGTCGGCGCGCTCGGCGATGGCTCCGATCGCTGCGCGCTTCCACGGCGAGCCCGCACGCCGTCTGGACGTGCACGGCGTGACGGGCACTAACGGAAAGACCACCACCGCCTACCTGATTCGCGCTCTGCTGGAGGCAGGTGGAGCGCAGTGCGGGCTGCTCGGAACCGTCAAGTCCGTGGTCGGCGGGCACGAGATGACGGTTCAGAGGACCACGCCGGAGGCCATCGACCTCCAGGCGGACCTGCGCGCGATGCTCGAAGGGGGCGATCGCGCGTGCGCGATCGAGGTCTCCTCGCACGCCCTCGCGCTCGGACGCGCCGATGCGATCCCGTTCGCCAGCGCCGTGTTCACGAATCTCACGCAGGATCACCTGGACTTCCACCCCACCATGGAGGACTACTTCCTGGCCAAGCGCAGGCTGTTCCTTCCGGAGTACGGCGAGCCGCCCAGGGTCAGCGCGATCAACGTCGCGGATCCCTACGGGGAGCGTCTGGCGGCGGAGGTGCCGGGACCGGTCACGTTCGCGGTGGAGCGGCCGGCTGACTACGCGGCGAGCGGGCTGCTCTGCTCCTTTCAGGGGTGCCGCTTCACCCTGCGAACGCCTGACGGCAGCCGCGACGTGAGCCTGCCGATGCCGGGACGCTTCAACGTGGCCAACGCGCTCGGCGCGCTGGCCGCGCTGCACGCCGGCGGCGGCGATCTGGACTCGCTGATCGCAGCGCTGGAGGCTGGAGTGAGAGTGCCCGGGCGCTTCGAGCCCGTGCAGGAGGGCCAGGACTTCGCCGTGCTGATCGACTACGCACACACGCCGGACTCGCTCGAGAACGTCCTGGCGGCGGCGCGCCCGCTCGCCGGGGACGGGCGGGGAGCGGGACGCGTGATCTGCGTCTTCGGAGCCGGCGGGGACCGCGATCGCGGCAAGCGCCCGCTGATGGGCGAGATCGCGGCGCGGCTGGCCGATCTGGTGCTGGTGACCTCCGACAACCCGCGTTCGGAGGATCCCGAGGCGATAATCGCGGAGATCCTGGCGGGGGTCGACGCGGCGTCCTGCCGCGGCGAGGTGCGCGCGCTCAGCGACCGCCGCGCGGCGATTGCCGCGGCCATCCAGGAGGGCGCCGCCGGCGACGTGATCGTGATCGCGGGCAAGGGTCACGAGCAGGGCCAGGAGTTCGCCGCCGGCCGCAAGATCCCCTTCGACGACGCCACCGTCGCCGCGGAGCAGCTGCGGTCGCGCACCGTGGCGGGGGCGCGCGCGTGACCAGCCGCCGGCAGGAGCTCTGACCGTGCTGAACTGGAATGCCCAGCGCGTCGCGGACGCGGCCGGCGCCGAGCTCCGCCGCGCCCCCGGGGCGTCCGGGGCGTCCGGGGCGTCGGGGGAGTCCCGCGCCCCTGGGGCCTCGCGCGCGTCCGGGGCCTCCGACGCGTCCGGGCCCTCTCACGCGCCCGGGGCGCCCGGCGCGTGCGGCGCCGGATCGGCGTCTTCTGGTCCTGGCCCGACAGGGGCGGCGATCGACTCGCGCTCGCTGGCGCCGGGGGTGCTGTTCGCGGGGCTTCGCGGCTCAGGTGTGGACGGCGGCGCGTTTGCCGCGCAGGCGCTGCGAGCGGGCGCCTGGGGGGTGCTGGTGGCCCCGGAGCACGTGGCGGGTGCCGTGGCGGCGGCGGAGGAGCCGGGCGGTGGCGCGGGCGCTGTTCTCTCGGCTGAGGACCCGCTGCTGGCGCTGCAGACGCTGGCGCATGCGTGGGCCGGGGAGCTGCGCGCGGGCGGCGCGCATGTGGTGGCGATCACTGGCTCGACCGGCAAGACCTCCACCAAGGACATCCTTGCGGCGCTGCTGAGCCTGCACATGCGCACGGCGGCCACGCCGGCGAACCTGAACACGGAGATCGGAGTGCCGCTTGCGATTCTGGGCGCGCCGCCGGGGACGGAGTGCGTGGTGCTGGAGATGGCCATGCGCGGCGCCGGGCAGATCGCGCAGCTGACGGCCATCGCCGAACCGGATGTGGGGGTGATCGTGAACGTGGGCCCGGCGCACCTGGAGCTGCTCGGCTCGCTGGAGGCGATCGCGGCGGCGAAGGCGGAGCTGATCGCAGGGCTCAGGCCGGGTGCCTGCGCGGTGCTGCCGGCGGGCGAGCCGCTGCTTGAGGCACATCTGCGCGATGACCTGCGCACGATCACCTTCGGCGACGGCGGCGACGTGAGCCTGGTGGCGCTCACGGACAGCGGCGTGGCGGTGGTCGAGCACGACGGCGAGCGCTTCGAGCTGCGACCGTCCTTCGCGCAGGCGCACAACCTGCGCAACCTGCTGGCTGCGATGGCGGTGGCGCGTGCGCTTGGGATCCGCCCGGCGGGTGAGCTGAACGTGACGTTCTCGGGTGGGCGCGGACAGCGGATCGCGCTGGCGGGCGGCGTGACGGTGATCGACGATTGCTACAACGCCAACCCGATGTCGATGCGCGCAGCGCTTGACGACCTTGCCGACACGGCTCCCGGCAGGACCGTGGCCGTGCTGGGCGACATGCTGGAGCTGGGTGCCCAGGGACCGGAGCTGCACCGCGAGGTGGGCCGCCACGCGGCGGCGCGCGGCGTGGACGTGATCGTGGCGGTGGGGGAGCTGGGTGCGGAGATCGCGCGGGCGTTCGGCGGCGAGATGCGGCTGGCCGAGGATGCGCCCGCGGCGGCGCGGCTGGTGCCCCGGCTGCTGGCGCCGGGCGACACGGTGCTGGTGAAGGCCTCCCGGGGGATCGGCCTGGAGCTGCTCGTGCAGGCTCTCACCGGCAGCGAGCGGTTCGGCGAGGGCGCCGGCGCCGGCGCCGGCGCGGTGCTGCTCACGCCGGGCGCGGGCCGCGGGCGGCGCTGAATGGGGCGCATCCTGTTCGGTGGCACAGCGGCGCTGCTCATCTGCATCTTCCTCAGCCCAAAGTTCATCGAGTTCCTGCGCGTGCGCGAGTTCGGGCAGCACATCCGCGAGGACGGCCCGGCGGGCCACATGCAGAAGGCGGGCACGCCGACGATGGGCGGCGCGATCATCTTCCTGGCCGTATCGGTGTCGTTCCTGATACTCACCGACTGGGAATGGCGCTCGATGGGCGTGTTCGCAACGGCGATCGCGTGCGCGCTGCTGGGATTCGCAGACGACTACACCAAGCTTGTCAAGCGCAGGTCGCTGGGGCTGCGCGCCAGGACGAAGCTGCTGGTGACGATCGCCATCTCGCTGGGACTGTGGTACATCGCGCACGAAGAGGTGCACCTGCCCAGCTACCTGTTCCTGAACTTCGCCGACTACCACATCGACCTGGGCCCGCTGTACCCGGTGCTGATCTACCTGGTGGTGGCAGGCACCACCTCGGCGGTGAACCTGACAGACGGCCTGGACGGCCTGGCGGCGGGGTGTGCGGCGATCGTGCTGCTGGCCTACGTGGGCATCACGTTCCTGGTGTTCGACTACGACATGGCGATGCTGGCGGGCTGTCTGGTGGGGGCGTGCATCGGCTTCCTCTGGTACAACGCGTTCCCGGCCACGATCTTCATGGGTGACACCGGCAGCCTGGGCCTTGGCGGTGCGATTGCGGGGCTGGCGGTGATGACGAAGACGGAGGTGCTGCTGATCCTGCTGGGCGGCATCTTCGTGATCGAGGCGCTGTCGGTGCTGATTCAGGTGATCTCCTTCCAGACGACGCGCAGGCGCGTGTTCCTGATGGCGCCCATCCATCACCACTTCGAGCTGAAGGCGTGGTCGGAGACCAAGATCATCCTGCGCTTCTGGATCGTTGCGTCGATCTGCGGTGCGATCGGCTTCACCATCTACAGGCAGAGCAGGGGTCTGTAGGAATCACCGCGCAGGGCTTCGGGAGGCATCCGGGCGGGGGCGTCGAAGTCAGCACGGATGCCAGCAGCACCAGCCCCGCGCCCAAGGAGCAGGGCATCCACAAGGACGCCGGCCGCGCGCAAGCCCACCGCCAGGACGGCCCCGCAGGCCGCCTCGCTCGAGCACCGCCTGCTGCTGACCGCGACCATGTGCCTGCTGGCCTTTGGGGCGGTGATGGTCTACAGCGCGTCCTCTGCCACCACGCTGCTGCAGGGCCAGGGCAACGCGACGGGCGACCTGATCAAGTTCGTGGCCTACGGGGCGGTGGGGCTCGTGCTGATGCGGGTGCTCTCGCGCGACGGGGTGGCCAAAGCGCACAGCATCACCGCGCCGCTGCTGGTGGCGTCGTTCGTGCTGGTGGTTGCCGTTCACATCCCGCACGTGGGCGTCAGCGTGAACGGGGCGCGCCGCTGGATCGGGCGCGGCCCGGTGCAGTTCCAGCCGTCGGAGCTGATGAAGCTCGCCCTGGTGCTCTACTGCGCCACGCTGCTGGCGCGCCGCCCCCAGCGGGTGCTCAGCCTGCGCGAGCTGGCGCGGCCGCTGCTGGTGGTGGTGGGCGCGGCGACCGTGCTGGTGTTCACCCAGCCGGACCTGGGGACGGCGATGGTGATCGCGTTCACGGTGGGCGCGATGCTGGTCGCCGCGGGCATGCCGCTGCGGCTGCTGGCGCAGATCGCAGGAGGGGTCATGGGGGTGGTGCTGCTCTACGCGCTGGCCGAGCCATACGCGCGCGCGCGGCTGACGTCGTTCATGGACCCGTGGTCCCACGCCTCCTCCACCGGCTTTCAGGCGGTGCAGGGCCAGATCGCGATCGGCTCCGGCGGCGTGTTCGGTGTGGGGCCGGGGCAGTCGGTGCAGAAGATCTTCTACCTGCCCGAGGCGCCCACGGACTTCATCCTGGCGGTGGTGGGCGAGGAGCTGGGGCTGGTGGGAGTGAGCGCGCTGCTGTTCCTGTACGGGCTCATCGCCTATGCGGGATTGCGCACAGCCCAGAAGGCACGCAGCTTCTACAGCGCGCTGATCGCGGTCGGCGTGACCTGTCTGATCGTCTCGCAGGCGGTCCTCAATGTATTCGCGGTGCTGGGCCTGGCGCCGCTGACCGGGGTGCCGCTGCCGTTCGTGTCATACGGCGCAAGCAGCATGGTGGTGATGCTGGCCGCGATGGGTCTGCTGCTGAACGTGGCATCGGGCGCCACCGGGCATGTGCGCGCGGTGGCCACCCCACGGCGGCGCTCTGCCGACGCCCGCGGGCGCGAAGCGCCACGATTGAGCGGTGAGCGCGCGCCAAAGGAGGATCGTGATCGCGGCGGGCGGGACCGCCGGCCACGTCGTGCCGGCGCTCGCGGTGGCCGGCGCGCTGCGGGCTGAGGGAGCTCAGGTCAGCTTCATCGGCGGCACGCGCGCGGAGGCGGAGCTCGTGCCGGCGGCCGGCTTCGAGCTGCATGCGATCTCGGTGCAGGGGCTCAGCCGCAGCAACCCGCTGAGGGCCGCGCGTGCGCTCGGGCTGGCTGGGCGCGCGGTGCTGCGCGCGCGCGAGCTGCTGGCACAGCTGGATCCGGACGCGGTGATGGGTGGCGGCGGGTATGTGGCGGGGCCGGTGGGCGTTGCGGCGCTCAGCATGCGCCTGCCGCTGGTGCTGACCGAGGCCGACAGCCACCTGGGGCTGACCAACCGGATGCTGGCGCCGTTCGCGCGCAGGGTGTGCCTGTCGTTCCCGCTGTCCGGCCGTGATCGCCCGAGGTACCTGGTGACCGGCCGCCCGATACCGCCGCCCTGGCGCGACCGTGACGCGGCCAGGGCACGCCTGGGCGTTCCCGCAGAGCAGCAGTGCCTGCTCGTCTTCGGCGGGTCGCTGGGCGCACGCTCGATCAACCTGGCCGCGGCGGAGGCGTTCAGCGCGGCGCCGTTCCACGTGCTGCACGTGAGCGGCAGGCGCGATCATGCGCAGATCGCCGCGCTGATCAGCGCAGGCGCCGGCGGCTACGACCTGCGCGAGTACCTGGAGCTCTCGGAGTTCACCGCGGCGCTCGCCGCTGCGGACCTGGTGGTGGCGCGCGCGGGCGGATCGGTGTTCGAGCTTGCCGCGCATGGCCTGCCGGCGATCCTGGTGCCATATCCGCATGCCACGGGCGACCATCAGCAGGCCAACGCGCGCTGGATGGCCGACGCTGGAGCCGCGGTGATCGTCCCGGACGAGCAGCTGAGCGCCGCGCGGCTGGGCGCGGAGGTGGGCGGGCTGTTGGGCGACCGCGCGCGGCTTGCGGCGATGGCGGGCGCCGCCCGCGCGCTGGCGCGCCCCGGCGCGGCCGCGGAGGTGGCCGCTGAGCTGCTGGCGGCTGCGGCCCGATGAGCGCGGGCGGGCGCCCGTGGGCGGGGCGCAGGATCCACTTCGTGGGCGTGGGCGGCGCGGGCATGAGCGGCTATGCGCGCGCGGCGCACGCGCTGGGGGCGCAGGTGAGCGGCTCGGACGCTGCCGGCTCGCCCTACCTGACACGACTGCAAGAGGACGGTGTTCTGCGCGCGCAGGTGGGCCAGCGCGCGGAGAACGTTCCGGCGGGCGAAGGGGTGGAGCTGGTGTACTCCTCGGCGGTTCCGGTCGCCAACGTGGAGCGCGTGGCGGCGCGGGAGCGGGGGATCCCTGAGCGCTCGCGCGCTCAGCTGCTGGGCGAGCTGAGCGCGCTGCGCAGCACGATCGCGGTGGCGGGCGCGCACGGCAAGACCACCACCGCCTCGATGGTGGCGCACGCGCTGCGCTCGGCGGGCATGGATCCGAGCTGGCTGGTGGGGGGGCCGATCGGCGGCGGCCTGCCCAACGCATGGTGGGGTGAGGGACGGTGGCTGGTGGTGGAGGCCGACGAGTCGGACAGGTCGTTTCTGGCGCTGTCGGTGCAGATTGCGCTGCTGACGAATGTGGAGCTGGACCACCACGCGCAGTTCGGCTCGCTGCTTGAGCTGCGCGAGGCATTCCGCGAGTTCCTGGCCGGGGCGCCGAGTGCGGTGATCTGCGATAGCGCCGAGCTGCTGGCGCTGCGCAGCGGCGAGGTGGTGGCCTACGACGCCGGCGAGATCACGCTCGGCGCGGGCGGCTCGTCATTCCGCTGGCGCGGGCGCGAGGTGCGCCTGCAGGTGCCGGGCGCGCACAACGCGATGAACGCATGCGGTGCGCTGGAGGCCGCTGTGCTGGCTGGGGCCGACCCGGACCTGGCGGTGGCGGGGGTGGCGGGCTTCACGGGCGCAGGTCGCCGCTTTCAGCGGATGGGCCGCTCGCGCGGCGGGGCGCTGCTGGTGGACGACTACGCGCATCATCCCACCGAGATCCGCGCCACGCTGTCGGCGGCGCGCACGCTGGGCGCCGGGCGCCTGACGGCGGTCTTCCAGCCGCACCTCTTCAGCCGAACGCGGCTGCTGGCGGCGGAGTTCGGCGCGGCGCTGGCGCTGGCGGACAGCGTTGTGGTGCTGGACGTGTACCCCGCGCGAGAGCGGGCGGAGGATCATCCGGGTGTGAGCGGCCTGCTGATTGCGCGCGCGGCGGCCGACGCCGCGGAGGGCAGGCCGGTGTTCTGGCTGCCGCGCTTCCAGGACGCGGAGCCCGTGCTCGACGGCGCTCTTGGTGAGGGCGAGGTGTGCGTGCTGATGGGAGCGGGCGACATCGATGCGCTGACGCGCAGCCTGGCGGTGGGCGGATGACGCCCCGGCAAGTTCCCGCGGGCGTGCAGCGGGAGTTCCCGATGAGCCGGCTGACCACCGTCGGCACGGGCGGGCCGGGCGAGTTCTTCGCCCGCGCCGGCAGCATGTCGCGGCTGCTGGCGCTGCTTGCGTGGGCGCAGAGCGAGGGGCTGGCGGTGACGGTGGTGGGGTCGGGCTCGAACCTGCTGGTGGCCGATGAGGGAGTGCGCGGGCTGGCGCTGAAGCTTGACCGCGACCTCGCGGGAATCGCGGTTGACGGCGTGAGCCTGATCTGCGGCGGCGGCGCGAGGCTGCCGGCGGTGGCGGCTCGTGCGGCGCGCGAGGGGCTCTCGGGGATCGAGTTCGGGGTGAACATCCCGGGCACGCTGGGGGGCGCGGTGCGCATGAACGCCAACGCCTACGGCGGCGAGCTGGCCAGGGTGCTGGAGTGGGTGGACGTGGCCACCGCCGAGGGCGTGACGCGGCGCGCGCCGTCGGAGCTCGGGCTTGCCTACCGCCGCTCGTCGCTGGGCGCGCGCGAGATCGTGACGGGGGCCCGTCTGCGGCTGGCGCGCTCGAGCGCGGAGGAGGTCAAAGCGACGCTTGCACAGATGCGCCGCAGACGCCACGACAGCCAGCCGCAGGGAATCAAAACGTTTGGGTCCACCTTCAAGAACCCCGTGGACCCTGCCGCGGAGGGCGCCAGCGCCGGGATGCTGCTCTCGCAGGCGGGCTGCAACGGCCTTACGGTCGGGGGCGCGCGCTTCTCAGTGAAGCATGCGAACTTCATCGAGAACACCGGCACGGCGAGCACGCAAGACGTGGTGGCGGTGATGGGGGAGGGCCGCCGGCGCGTGCGCGAGCGCTTTGGCGTGGAGCTCGAGCCGGAGGTCCAGACCCTCGGCGAGGTGCGCTTTCCCTGGTAGCTGTGAGCGGTAGGGGTTCGGCCGCGCGGGTCGAACAGGAGGATGATGGCCAGGAGCTTCGACGCACGCAACCTGCTGGGGCGCCTCCCGCGCATCTCCGCGGCGGCGGCGGGCGTGGCCGGCCGGGTGCCGGTTGCCAGGCCGGGTGGCGGGCGCTCTGCGCGCGGCGCCGGGATGCTCGCGGGCCCGGCGGCGGTGAGGGCCCTGGGCAGCCGAGCGTTGGGGCGCCTGGCGCGTACGCCGATTGCGCGCAGCAGACGCTCGGCGCTGGCTTGTGCGGCGGCTGCGCTGGTGCTGCTGGGAGGTGGCTACATGGCGCTTCGCAGCTCGCCGTTCGTGGCGGTCGAGCATGTGCGTATCAGCGGCGTGAGCGGCCCGGAGGCGGGCGCGATCGAGTCATCGCTGCAGGTGGCGGCGCGGCGCATGGGGACGCTGGACGTGAGCGTCTCGGCGCTGCGCGCGGCGGTGGCGCAGTATCCGGTGGTTGCGGGCCTGCGCGTGAAGCCCAGCTTCCCTCATGGTCTGCTGATCGACGTGCAGGAGCAGCTGCCGGTTGCCGTGCTGTCCTCCCGCGCGGGCAGGACCGCGGTGGCGGCCGACGGCGCGGTGCTCGGCACGGTGCTGGTGTCCGGCTCGCTGCCCGTGATCGCGGTTCCGGCGCTGCCGGCGCCGGGCACGCGGCTGACGCGCGCGCGACTGCTGTCCTATCTGAGCATCCTGGGCGCGGTGCCGCACGGCCTGCTGCGCTTCGTCGCAGGCGTGTCCACGGGGGTGCACGGGGTGACGCTGTCGATGCGAAACGGCCTGACGGTGTACTTCGGCGACGCGCAGCGCCCGCACGCAAAGTGGATGGCGCTTGCGGACGTGCTGGCCGACGCGAGCTCCGCGGGCGCGGTGTACGTCGACGTGCGCCTGCCGTCGCGTCCCGCTGCAGGCTTTCCCGGCGGAGTGGTGCCCGACGCGAGCGAAGCCGAAGCGGCGGCCGCCGAAGCGACGGGCGGCTCCGAGCAGTCCACCGTGGCCTCGCTGGCGGCGAGTCTGGCGCAGGGCAGCGGCGTGAGCGCCTCCCAGAGTGCCACGGCCACCAGCACGACCACACCCACCTCGAGCTCAGCCGCGTCCTCGCCGAGTGCCACCACGGAACCGGGCAGCTCCCAGGGAGAAGCACAGTCCACACAGGGAGCTGCGTCGAGCACCACGGAAGCCGCGGTCACGCCGGGGGCGGGAACGGCGGGCACCTCGGAAACGGCGCAGGCGGGCGCGCCGGGGTCGGGCGAAGCGAGTCCGCCGGCGGCCGGGACGCCCCAGGGATGAGCGCTCGGGCCGGCCCCGGCTAGCATCAACCTCGAGTTGAGGTTGATGGCGGTCGCCGGGCCATGCTCAGCCACCGGTCGAGAGTCCGGGCATATGCAACGAAAGTTGCGAGACTTGCGGGCGTCGTTGACAGGGCGAAGTTGCCTGCATAACGTGCACAACGCGGCGGCCGCAGAACATATAAGCTGCGAACCCTAAATCACTACTGAAGGCTTCGGATAGAACGATGATGGAGAGCGGCGGAAGCTACCTGGCGGTTATCAAGGTCGTTGGCGTGGGCGGCGGCGGAACGAACGCCGTGAGCCGCATGGTGGACGCGGGGCTGCGCGGCGTGGAGTTCATCGCTGCCAACACCGACGCGCAGGCGCTTGCCATGTGCGATGCGGACATCAAGCTGAACATCGGCCACGAGTCCACCAAGGGCCTGGGCGCGGGCGCCAACCCGGACGTGGGCCTGGCGGCTGCGTCGGAGTCGCGCGACGACATCAAGGAGGCGCTGAAGGGCGCTGACATGGTGTTCGTCACCGCGGGCGAGGGCGGCGGCACGGGCACGGGCGCGGCGCCGGTGATCGCGGAGATCGCCAAGAACGAGATCGGCGCGCTGACCGTGGGCGTGGTCACGCGCCCATTCGACTTCGAGGGCACCAACCGCAACAGGCAGGCCGCAGACGGCATCGAGCGCCTGCGCGAGGTGGTGGACACGCTGATAGTGATCCCCAACGAGAAGCTTCTCTCGGTGGTTGAGCGGCGCACCTCGATGCTGGACGCGTTCCGCGAGGCCGACAACATCCTGCGCCAGGGCGTGCAGGGAATCACCGACCTGATCACCATCCCGGGCCTCATCAACCTGGACTTCGCCGACGTGCGCACCATCATGCACGACGCCGGCTCGGCGCTGATGGGCATCGGCATGGGCAGCGGCGAGAGCCGTTGCGCGGACGCCGCGCGCGCGGCCATCTCCTCACCGCTGCTGGAAGAGTCCGTGGACGGCGCAACGGGCATCCTGCTGAACATCACCGGTGGACGCGACCTGGGCCTGTTCGAGGTCAACGACGCCGCCGAGATCATCCAGAACGCTGCGGACCCCAACGCCAACATCATCTTCGGCGCGGTGATCGACGAGTCCATGTCCGACGACGTGCGCGTCACCGTGATCGGAACCGGCTTCGACCATCGCCCCGGTCGCAGCGCGCGCCGCGAGACACGCAGCAACCGCCCCGACCGCGGGCCCAGCATCAGCGAGCGCCAGCGGTCGAACCTCGAGATCTCCGACGACGACATCGACGTCCCGCCCTTCCTGCGCTAGCTCAGCCACAGCTTCGCTGGGCCCGGATGGCGCATGCGCCATCCGGCGGCGGCGCACATGTGCGCCGCCGAGGGAGGGTCGCATGCGACCCTCCCCAGCGGGCGCATGCGCCCGCTGAACAGCGCGAGAGCCTCGACGGGCACCGCCCGGCGGGTTCTGCCCCATAGCCCCGGCACGGGCGCGGGCGCCTCATCTGCGGCGCGCAGCTGCGCCGCCCTGAGGCGACCCGCCGAGTCGGCTAGCCTGAGCGCGATGCAGGCTCCCCCGGCGCTCCGCCGCACGCCCCTTCGCGACCGCCACGTGGCGGCTGGGGCGCGGCTGGTGGACTTCGCCGGATGGGAGATGCCGGTGCAGTACGAGGGGGTTCGCGCGGAGCACATGGCCGTGCGGGAGAACTGCGGCGTGTTCGACGTCTCGCACATGGGCCAGATCGAAACCAGCGGCCCGCAGGCACTCGAGCTGCTGCAGCGGCTGCTCTCCAACGACGTGTCCCAGATCCCGCTCAGCACCAGTGGGGGCGGCGCCCAGTACAGCGTGCTCTGCCGCGAGGACGGCGGGGTGATCGACGACCTGTTCACCTACCGCCTGGACGTGGATCGCTACCTGACGGTCACCAACGCCTCCAACCATCTCAGCGACCTGGCGTGGTTCAGCGCCTGTGCGCTGGAGTTCCCGGAGGCCCAGGTGACCGACCGGCTCGCCGACTGGGCGATGCTCGCCGTTCAGGGCCCGCGCGCGAGAGAGATCGTGCAGGCGATCGCCGACGCGCCGCTGCCGGAGAGGATGACGGTCTCCAGCGGCCGGCTGGCCGGCGCGGAGGTGCTCGTGTGCGCAACCGGCTACACCGGCGAGGACGGCGTGGAGGTGCTGTGCGAGCCCGAGGACGCTGCCGACCTCTGGGATGAGCTGATCCGCCGCGGCGCCGTGCCCGCGGGGCTCGGCGCACGCGACACGCTGCGCCTGGAGGTCTGCTACCACCTCTACGGCAACGACCTGATGCTCGAGCGCGGGCCGATCGAAGCGGGGCTGGGCTGGTGCTGCAAGGAGAGCACCGGCTTCATCGGCGCGGACGCAGTGGCCGCGGTCAGGGCCCAGGGGCCCTCCGAGCGGCTCGTGGCCTTCCGCCTGAACGGCGACGGCATCCCCCGCCAGGGCAACCCCGTGCTGCCCGCCGGGGAGGTCACCAGCGGCACGCTCTCGCCGTGCCTCGGCTACGGCATCGGCATGGCCTACGTGCCCGCGCAGCTCGCAGCGGTGGGCACCAGCCTGGAGATAGACGTTCGTGGCAAGATGCGCCCCGCCGTAGTCATGCAGAAGCCCCTATACAGAAAGGGCTCGTGAATGGCCCAAGCCAGCTATCCCGAGGACCTGCTTTACCACCCCGAGCACGACTGGGCCCGCGTCGGGGACGGCGAGCCCGCGCTCGCCACGCTAGGCATCACCTGGTACGCCCAGGACTCCCTCGGCGAGGTGGTCTTCTTCGACCCGCCCGCCGTGGGCACGGCGCTCACCAAGGACGCTCCCTACGCGGAGGTCGAGTCCGTCAAGGCCGTCTCGGACGTCGTGGCGCCGCTGTCGGGGGAGATCGTCGAGGTCAACCAGGCGCTCTCCGAGAACCCCGCGCTGATCAACGAGGACCCCTACGGAGAGGGCTGGCTGGTGAAGGTGCGCCTGGCCGACCCCGGCGAGGCGCAGTCGCTGCTGGACGCCGCCTCCTACACAGCGGGCCTGGGCGGCTAGGCTGGAGGCAGTTGAGCCGCTACACCTCCATAACGCCCGCAGACCTGGACGCCATGCTCCAGGCCATCGGCGTCTCCTCGCTGCAGGAGATATTCGACCGCCAGATCCCCGAGGGCGTGCGGCTTCGCAGGGACCTCGCGCTGGCGCCGGGGCGCGGTGAGCAGGACGTCTATGAGCACCTCAGCCAGCTCGCCTCGCGCAACGTCAGCTGCGAGCAGGAGATCAGCTTCCTGGGCGCGGGCATGTACGACCACTACGTGCCCGCCGTCATCGACATGCTCACCGAGCGCTCGGAGTTCCTCACCCCCTACACGCCCTACCAGCCCGAGATCTCTCAGGGCGGCCTGCAGGTGATGTTCGAGTACCAGACCGCCATCTCCGAGCTCACCGCGCTGCCCGTCTCCAACGCCTCCACCTACGAGGGGCCCTCGGCTGTGGCCGCCGCGGGCTATCTGGCCAAGCTGCACAACCAGCGCGCGCGCTTCGTGGTGAGCGCCGGCCTGCACCCGCACTCGATCCAGACGCTGCGCACCTACGCGCACGGCTACGGCATGGAGGTCGTGGAGGTAGGGCTCACGGACGGCCTCACCGACCCCGATGCGTGGGCCGCCGCCATCGACGAGCACACCAGCGCCGCCATCTTCGCCCAGCCCAACTTCTACGGCGCCGTGGAGGACGCCGCCGCGCTCAGCGCCGCCGCCAAGATGTCGCCCGGCGGTGAGGGAGCGCAGCCGCCCGTGGTCATCTGCCAGGTGGATCCCATCGCACTGGGCGTGCTCGCGCCCCCCGGTGACTGTGGCGTGGATGTGGCGGTGGGGGAGGGCCAGCCGCTGGGCAACAGGCTGGACTTCGGCGGCCCCTCCTTCGGCATGTTCGCCGCGCGCGAGGAGTTCCTGCGGCGCATGCCCGGGCGCATCGCCGGGCAGACCGTGGACGCCGACGGCAGGCGCGGCTTCGTGCTCACCCTGCAGACGCGCGAGCAGCACATCCGCCGCGAGAAGGCCACCAGCAACATCTGCACCGCGCAGGCGCTCAACGCGCTGGCGGGCGTGGTGTACCTGTCGTGGCTGGGGCGCCGGGGGCTCGTGGAGATGGGTGAGCTGCTGCTCGCCCGCACGCACTACGCGCGCGAGCGGCTGGCCGGCATCGACGGAGTGGCAAAGCTCCACGAGCAGCCCGTCGTGCGCGAGTTCGCCGTGCGCATCGACGCCGACGTGGCGGCCGTGCGCGCGCGCTGCCTGGAGCAGGGCGTGAACCCGGGCGTGGACCTGCAAGCGATCACCGGCAGACCCGAGGATCGCGGCGGCCTGCTGGTGGCGCTGACCGAGCGCCGCTCGCGCGCTGACATCGACCGGCTCGCCGAGCTGATCAGCGCGGCCGTCGCCGCCGAGCGCCCGGCCGCGGTGCCGGCGTGAGCGCCGTGCAGGACAACCAGGTGCACGCCGACCCCGGCATCGATGCCCAGCGCATCATTCCGCGCGAGGCCGGGCAGGACCCCGCCGCAGCGCCGGCCGGGTCACGCCCCGGCGTGCCCGCAGGCGGCGAGGGCCCGGCAGGGCAGAGCCCCCTGCAGCGCCAGGCCGCCACCACCATCTTCCAGAAGGGCGCGCCCGGTCGCCGCGCGTTCCAGTGCCCCGAGCGCGACGTCCCCGCGGTGGATCCCGAGCAGCTGCTCCCGTCTCATCTGCGCCGCAGCGTCCCCGCGCGGCTGCCGGAGGTCTCAGAGCCGGAGATCGTGCGTCACTACGTGGGGCTGTCAAAGCGCAACTTCGACCTGGACTCCGGCTTCTACCCGCTGGGATCCTGCACCATGAAGCACAACCCGCGGCTGCACGAGCGCGCCGCCGCGCTGCCAGGCCACGCGCGCCTGCACCCGCTGCAGGACGCCGAGCGCTGCCAGGGGGCGCTGGAGCTGATGTGGAACCTGCAGCAGGCGCTGGCGGAGATCTCAGGCCTTCCGCACGTCTCCCTGCAGCCCTCCGCGGGCTCGCACGGAGAGCTGGCAGGGGTGCTGCTCAGCCGCGCCTACCACGAGGACCGCGGCCAGACGCGCCGCAAGGTGCTCACCCCCGACACCGCCCACGGCACCAATCCCGCCACCGTCACCATGGCGGGCCTGGAGGTCGTCAAGGTGGCCACCGGGCCCCATGGCGGCGTGGACATCGACGACCTGCGCGCGAAGGCCGACGAGGACGTGGCGTGCCTGATGCTCACCAACCCCAACACGCTCGGGCTGTTCGACCCGAGCATCGCCCAGATCGCCGAGATCGTGCACGGCGTCGGCGCCACGCTGTACTACGACGGCGCCAACCTCAACGCCGTGATGGGGCTCTCGCGCCCCGGCGACATGGGCTTTGACATCGTGCACTTCAACCTGCACAAGTCCTTCACCCAGCCGCACGGCGGCGGCGGGCCGGGGTCCGGCCCGATCGCCGTGTCCGAGCGCATCGCCCCGTTCCTGCCCGTGCCAGTGCTCACGCGTGCCCAGGATGGGACCTTCGCGCTGGAGGAGCACCCGGACGGGCCGGGATCGAGATCGATCGGCAGGCTGCGCGGGTTCCAGGGCAACTACGGCTGCTTCGTGCGCGCCTACGCCTACATCTGCTCGCTCGGCGGCGACGGCCTGCGCGACGCCTCCGAGACCGCGGTGCTGAACGCCAACTACCTGCTCGCGCGCCTGCGCGAGCACCCGGTGGCCGAGCACCTGCCGCTGGCATACGGCGAGCTGTGCATGCACGAGTTCGTGCTCTCCGGCGGCCCCATGAAGCGGGCGCTCGGCATCCGCACGCTCGACCTCGCCAAGCGCCTTCTGGACTTCGGCTTCCACCCGCCCACCGTCTACTTCCCGCTGCTGGTGGACGAGGCGCTGATGGTCGAGCCGACCGAGACCGAGACCAAGGAGACGCTCGACTCGTTCGCCGACGCCGTCGCCGCGGTGCTGGCTGAGGCAGCAGAGGATCCGGCGATTGCGATCGGCGCGCCCTACAGCACGCCGGTGCGGCGCCTGGACGAGGTGGCCGCGGCCAAGAACCCCGTGATCCGCGAGTCGCTCCACTAGGCTGGCGTCCTGATGGAGCACCGCACTCTCGGCGCCACCGGCGTCAAGGTCAGCCCCCTGTGCCTCGGAGCGATGATGTTCGGCGCGTGGGGCAACACCGACCACGACGACAGCGTCCGCATCATCCACCGCGCGCTCGACGCGGGCATCAACTTCATCGACACCGCCGACGTCTACTCGCGCGGCGAGTCCGAGGAGATCGTCGGCAGGGCGCTGGCCGACGGGCGGCGCGACTCGGTGGTGCTGGCCACCAAGGTGCACGGCAGGATGGGCGAGGATCCCAACCAGTTCGGCAACACCAGGCGCTGGATCATCACCGAGGTCGAGAACAGCCTGCGCAGGCTCAAAACGGACCACATCGACCTCTACCAGATCCATCGCCCTGAGATCGACACCGACATCGAGGAGACGCTCGGTGCGCTCAGCGACCTGGTGCGCGCCGGCAAGGTGCGCTACATCGGCAGCTCCACCTTCCCCGCCTACCAGATCGTCGAGGCGCAGTGGGCCTCGGAGCGCCGGGGCCTTGAGCGCTTCCGCTGCGAGCAGCCGCCCTACTCGCTGCTGAACCGCGGGATCGAGGCCGACGTGCTGCCCGCCTGTGCTCGCTACGGAATCGGCGTGATCCCGTGGAGCCCGCTGGCCGGAGGCTGGCTGTCGGGGCGCTACAGCCGCTCCGCCGGCGAGTCGCCCGCCGACAGCCGCCGCGCGCAGATGCTGCCCGAGCGCTACGACATGAGCGACCCCGCCAACCAGCGCAAGCTGGAGGCCGCCCAGGCGCTCGGTGACGTCGCCGAGCATGCGGGCATGCCGCTGATCGAGATGGCCCTCGCGTTCGTCACCGGCCACCCCGCTGTGACCGCAGCGATCATCGGGCCGCGCACCATGGAGCAGCTGGAGAGCCAGCTGCCTGCGCTGGAGCGAACGCTCGGCTCCGACGTGCTGGACCGCATCGACGAGATCGTGCCTCCCGGTGTCAACGTCAGACCCGATGACCGCGGCTGGGATCCGCCCTGGCTGAGCGACCCGTCGCTGCGGCGGCGCTAGCCGGCGCGCGCTCGCAGGGCGGCGCGAGGGAAACCATGAGGATCTTCTCCGGCATCCAGCCCACGGGGCGCAAGCACCTGGGCAACTACATCGGCGCGATCGCGCAGTACGTCTCGAGCCAGGAGCGCGGCGAGGGCATCTTCTGCATCGTGGACCTGCACGCCATCACCGTGCCCTACGAGCCCTCCGAGCTGCGCGAGCGCGTCTATGACACCACCGCGATCCTGCTCGCCGCCGGCCTTGACCCTGCCCGCTGCATCCTCTTCCGCCAGAGCGACGTGCACGAGCACACCGAACTGACCTGGCTGCTCTCAAGCGTCACCGAGCTCGGCCGCCTGCAGCGCATGCATCAGTTCCGCGACAAGTCCCTCGCCCAGCGCGAGCTGGTCTCCGCCGGCCTGCTGTTCTACCCCGTGCTGATGGCAGCCGACGTGCTCGCCTACCGAGCCCACGAGGTTCCCGTCGGCGAGGACCAGCGCGAGCACCTGGAGCTGATGCGCGACGTGGCGCGCCGGTTCAACACGCGCTTCTGCGACGGGGAGCAGGTGCTCGTCGTGCCCGAGGACCGCATCCCCACGGTCGGCGCGCGCATCATGGACCTGCAGGACCCCACGCGCAAGATGTCCACCACCTCGCCCAGCGAACAGGGCACCGTGTACGTGCTGGACGAGCCAAAGGCGATCGAAAAGAAGTTCAAGAGCGCCGTCACCGACTCCGGCAGCCAGGTGATCATCGCGCCGGAGAAGCCCGGCATCAGCAACCTGATCGAAATCCTCGCAGCCGTCAGCGCCCGCCAGCCCTACGCGGTGGCCGCCGAGTTCGCCAAGTCCGGCTACGGCGACCTCAAGGCCGCCGTTGCCGGCGCCGTGATCGACTACCTGGCGCCCGTGCGCGAGCGCTATGCACAGCTGCGCGAGGATCAGGCCGAGCTGGACCGCGTGCTGGGCGACGGCGCGGTGCGCGCCGGGCAGATCGCCGCGGGCACGCTGGCCGAGGTGCGCGAGCGGATGGGCTACGCGGCCCGCAGCCCGCGCTGAGCGCCGCCCCGTCGTCGACGCTCGCTAGGGTGCGCTGGTGAGCTCCGCCGAGCATCAGCAGGCCACCGTCGCGCCGCGCGCCGTCCTCGCCGAGCTGGAGCTCGATCTGGAGGTCTTCAGCGGGCCGTTCGACCTGCTGCTGACGCTGGTGCTGCGCGAAGAGGTGGACCTGCTCGAGCTCAACCTGAGCGAAGTGGTGCTCGCCTACCTCGACCACCTCGAGCTGCGCGGCGAGCTCGACCTCGAGACGGCCACCGAGTTCATCGTGCTGCTCGCCGCGCTGCTGGAGCTCAAGTCGCGTCTGCTGCTCAGCCCCGGTGAGCAGGAGCTGCTGGACATCGAGCCCGAAGCCGCCGCCGAGGAGCTGCTGCAGCGAATGCTCGCAGCGCGCCGCTATCGCTCGGCCGCCTCGCATCTCACGGAGCTGCTCGCAGGCCAGGACGGCGTGCGCTTCCGCGCCGCGCCGCTGCCCGCCCACCTGCGGCGCACCGTGCTCGCGCCCGCGCCCGGCTCCCAGGACGCGGACCTTCTGGGCCGCGCGATCGGCCGGCTGCTGGTGATGCCGCCCACCATCAGCGTCGCCCACATCGGCCTGGCGCGAGTGTCCGTGACCGAGCGCCTGGCGCACCTGCGGCGCCTGCTGCGCAGGGGCTCCTTCGCGTTCGAGGAGGCCGTTCGCGGTGCCGACCGCATGACCGTCGCGGTGACGCTGTTCGCGCTGCTCGAGCTCTACAAGCGCGGCGAGGTCGACTGGACCCAGCAGGAGAGCTTCGGAGAGATAGACGTGCGCCCCGCCGCCGCCGCCGCAGCAGCAGCAGCAGCAGCCGCGTCGGTTTCGGCCGACATGCCGGGCGAGGTTGCCGGGATGGCGGGATGAGCGAGGCGCAGGCCGGCATCCGCGATGCCCCAGCGTTCGCAGCCCGCCGTGAGGCTCCCGCAGATCCGCCCGCCGAGGCGCCGGAGACCGGGTTCGCGGCCGGGCAACAGAGCTCACCGGCGCTCGCGCGCACAGTGGAGGCGCTGCTGTTCCTCTCCAGCGACCCGCTGGGTGTGTCCGAGCTGGCCGATGCCGTGGAGGCCGGTGAGGGCGCCGTCCGCGCCGCGCTGGCGCTGCTCGCCGAGCAGTATGCGCCCGGCAGCCGCGGCATCCAGCTGCGCGAGCTGGGCGGCGGCTTCACCTTCGCGAGCGACCCCGTCAGCGAGCCGGCCGCCCGGCGCCTGTTCAGCCGCCCGCGCGTGGCCTCGCTCACGCCCGCCCAGGCCGAGACGCTCGCAATCGTGGCCTACCTGCAGCCCGTCTCCCGTCCGGAGATCAGCCGGATCCGCGGCGTCAGCGCGGACTCCGCCACGGCCACGCTGCTCGAGCGCGGGCTGATCGAGGACGCCGGCCAGTCGCAGTTCGGCGCGGTCCTCTACCGCACCAGCACCCAGTTCCTGAAGCTGTTCGGCCTGAGCTCGCTCGAGCAGCTGCCCGACGTGGCCCGCTGGGATCCCACGCCCGAGGAGCAGGCCGACCTGCGCGAGCGCCTGCTGCGCGCCGGCGAGGCCCGCGCGGGCGAAGGGCCGTCAGCGGAGTAGCGCTACGCCGGCGCTGCGCCCGCGCCCGCGAGCGCGCCGGCCGCCAGCTGCCCGCACGCCGCGGCGATCTCGCGCCCGCGCGTCAGGCGAACGGTGACCGGCACCCCGCGCGACTCGAGCGCCGTCCGGAACGCCGCGATCGAGTCGCGCCCGGAGCCCGTGAAGCGCGAGCCGGTGGGGTTGTAGGGGATCAGGTTCACCTTGAACATCTGGCGGTCCTCCGAGCCGCGGCCCGCGCCGCCGAGCACGCGCGCGAGCTCCAGCGCCTGCTCGTAGCGGTCGTTGACGCCCGCGAGCATCACGTACTCCACGAACACCCGCCTGCGCTTGCGCGCATAGAACGCGCGGCACGCCTCGATCACCTCGCCAAGCGGGTAGCGCTCGTTGACCGGCATCAGCTGCGAGCGCAGCGCGTCCTCCGCGGCGTGCAGCGACAGCGCCAGGCGGATCGGCATCGGCGACTGCGCGAGGCGCTCGATGCCGGGGATCCACCCCACCGTGGAGATGGTGGTGCGCCTGTGGGTGATGCCCAGATCCGGCAGGCGCTCGCACGCCTCCAGCACCGCATCCAGGTTCAGCATCGGCTCGCCCATGCCCATGAACACGCAATGGTCAACCGGCTCCATGCGCCTGAAGTGCAGCGCCTGGTCGAGGATCTCCGAAGCGCTCAGGTTGCGTGCGAAGCGCATCTGGCCGGTCGCGCAGAACGTGCACGTGAGCGGGCAGCCCGACTGCGACGAGACGCAGATCGAGCGCCGGCCGCCGTCGCCGCCTGCGCCCGCGGCGCTGTCGCGGTAGCGCATCAGCACCGCCTCCACGGGGCGCCCGTCGGCGGTGTCGAACAGCGCCTTCACGGTGCCGTCCAGCGCGTGCGCCTGCTCGCGCAGCTGCAGGCTCGAGAACGGCAGCTGCGCGGCCAGCGCCTCGCGCAGCGCGGCGGGGATGTTGGTCATCTGCTCGTATCCGCCAGCGCCGGCGGCGGCCCAGCGCCAGACCTGGGCGGCGCGGAAGGGCGGCTCGCCGAGGGCCGACAGGGTGCTGTTCAGCTTGGTCAGATCCATGCTCGTAGCCCTGGTGCCGTGGGGGCGGATGCCGCACGGGCCGTGGCCATCCTATGGTTGCAGCACATGAGCACACCGCCCCACCCTCTGCCGGAGCGCCCGCGCTGCGCCTAGCCAAGTTCCTCGCCCATGCGGGCGTCGCCTCGCGTCGCTCGGCCGAGGCGATGGTCGCCGCGGGCCGCGTCACGGTGGCGGGACAGACGGTCACCGACCCCGCCCGCGACGTGGACGAGCGCAGCGTCGTGACGGTCGATGGAAGGCCGCTTGAGGGACCAGAGCGCCGCGTCGTGCTCGCGCTGCACAAGCCCGTCGGCGTGATCTCAAGCGCCCGTGACACGCACGGGCGCCCCACCGTGCTGGATCTGGTGAGGGCCCCGGGGCTTCGCCTCTACCCGGTGGGGCGCCTGGACGCGGACTCCAGCGGCCTGATCCTGCTCGCCAACGACGGTGAGCTGGCCAATCGGCTGACGCATCCGCGTTACGAGGTGCCAAAGACCTATCGCGTGAAGCTCGCAGGCGGCCCGCTCGGCGCGGGCGCGCTGCGCGCGCTGCAGGAGGGCATCGAGCTGGAGGACGGCCCCACCGCACCGGCGCGTGCACGGCGGCTGGGTGCTCAGGAGATCGAGCTGACCATCCACGAGGGACGCAACCGGCAGGTCAGGCGCATGTGCCAGGCCGTCGGGCACCCCGTCCTGGAGCTGTGCCGAACCGGTTTCGGGCCGCTGCGCCTCGGCTCGCTGGCCCCCGCCGAGCACCGCGCCCTCAGCGACGCCGAGATGCGCCTGCTGCGTGCCATCACACGCTGAGCAGCCTCGCCCGCGCATGGCCGTGGTCTGGCACAATCGCCCGCCATGAGACTGTTCGCATTGCGCGGCGCCGCGAGCGCCGAGCGCAACGCAGCGCCCGAGATCCTGGCGGCCACCACCGAGCTGATCCAGGAGATCATGTCCCGCAACGAGCTGGTGCCCGAGCGGGTGGTCAGCTGCATCTTCACGGTCACCGACGATCTCGACGCCGAGTTTCCCGCGGTGGCCGCCCGGGCCATCGGCTTTCAGGGCGTGCCGCTGATGTGCGCCAGGGAGATCCCGGTGCCCGGCTCGCTGCCGATGGTGATCAGGGTGCTGATGCACTACCACGCCGAGGAGCGCCACCGCCCCGAGCACGTCTACCTGGGAGCAGCGCGCGCGCTGCGCGCAGACCTCGCCGCCGCCCAGTAGCGCCGCCCAGTAGGGCCACGGCCGCCGCGCACGAGCACCGTCTCGGCGCGTGCGCCGGGCGCCCACCGGGCGGGGGTCGGCGCGAACCGCCCCGCGCCGCGCGCCGCGGCTCGCAAGAATGCTCGCATGGCCCTGGAGTTCTCACAGCGTGTGCGCCGCATCCCGGTGTACCCGGCCGCGGGCGGCTACGGCGGCGAGGCTCCGCCGGTGCGGCTGGCGAGCAACGAGTCGCCGTTCCCGCCGCTGCCCGCCATCCGCGAGGCGATCGAGCACGCGCTGGCGGGGCTCAACCGCTATCCCGACCCCTCGAGCTCCGTGCTGCGTGCCCGCCTCAGCGACCGCTACGGGGTGCCGCGGGCGCGCATCGCGATCGGCAACGGCTCGTGCGACATCCTGCTGGCGGCAGGCGAGGCGCTGCTCGAGCCCGGCGCCGAGCTCGTTCACGCGTGGCCGTCGTTCTCCATCTACCAGCACCTCAGCGCCGCCTCGGGAGCGCGTGCGATCGAGGTGGCGCTGGACTCCTCCGGCCGCCACGACCTCGAGGCGATGCTGCGCGAGATAACCGTCGCAACGCGCATGGCGATCGTCTGCAACCCCAACAACCCGACCAGCACCGCCGTGCCGCTCGCCGACATCGCCGCCTTCCTCAGCGAGGTCCCGCGGCAGGTGTGCGTGATCGTCGATGAGGCCTACTGCGAGTTCAACCTGCTCGAGGACCCCGACGCCACGCTGGCGCTTCTGGATCACCACCCCAACCTGGTGCTGCTGCGAACGTTCTCCAAGGTCCACGGGCTCTGCGGGCTGCGTGTGGGCTTTGCGCTGTGCGGCTCGGAGGAGCTGCCGCGGGCGCTCGATCAGGTGCGCCAGCCCTTCTTCTGCAACGCGCTCGCGCAGGCCGCCGCCACCGAGGCGCTGGCCCACCAGGACGCGGTGCTCGACCGCGTCACACGCACCGTCGCCGAGCGCATCTCAGTGGATGAGCGCCTGCGCGCGATGGGCATCCAGCCGGCCGAGTCGCAGGCCAACTTCTGCTGGCTGGAGCTCGGCAGCAACCGTGACGAGCAGGCCGTCATGGCCGGTCTGGCCGAGCGGGGGGTGCTGGTTCGCGGCGGCGCAGCGCTCGGCAGTGACGTGCCCGCGCTGCGGGTCACCTACGGCCTGCCCGCCGAGAACGAGCGCTTCCTGACCGCGCTCGCCGAGCTGCTGTAGGGGCCGCGCCGCGCACGCGCCCGGCCGGCCGAGAGCCCGGTGGGCGCGCGGGCCCGATGCCCCACGGGTGTTGCGGACTTGTCATCCCCCGCTTTACCGGCGCGGGATCTTCTGCTACAAACACTCTCAGACGGCCATGATCACCAGCGCACAAACCGCCAACGGCAAGTATCTCGCGCCAGCCTCCTGGTCGTCCCGCCACGCCTGGCGATTTAGCTAGGCGCTTCGGCCGCACCCGGCGTGAGCGGGTGCCACACGGCCGCCAAGGGTCCCTGCACACGGGGATCGAGCGCCAACGGAACGGGTGCACACCCCGCCCTCACGGCCCACACCGGTGGGCAGCAGCACATCTAACATGCCCAGGCGTCAGTGAAAGGATGAGTACATGATGATCGTGATGAAAGAGACCGCCACCGAGGAGGAGGTGGATGCGGTCGTAGCCAAGATCGAGCGCGCGGGCGCACGCGCGCACCGCAGCTCCGGCGCGCGCGTGACCGTGATCGGTGCCATCGGCGACGTCGAGCAGGACGCCAGCGTGGCGAGCCTGGGCCTGGAGGCCCATCCCGGCGTGGACCGGGTCGTGCCCATCCTCAAGCCCTACAAGCTCGCCTCCGCGCAGATCACCCACGGTGAACGCAGCGTGCTGGACATCGAGGGGCGCAAGGTAGGCGGGGACCACTTCGCCCTGATCGCAGGCCCCTGCACCGTGGAGTCGCGCGAGCAGACGCTCTCCACGGCGCGGGTGGTGCGCGACGCCGGTGCAACGCTGCTGCGCGGCGGCGCCTACAAGCCGCGAACCTCCCCCTACGCCTTCCAGGGCCTGGGCCAGGAGGGCCTGCGCCTGCTGGCGGAGGCCAAGGCTGAGACCGGCCTGCCGGTCGTCACCGAGGTCATGGACATGCGCGACATGGATGCCGTGCTGGAGGTGGCCGACGTGATCCAGATCGGCGCTCGCAACATGCAGAACTACCCGCTGCTCGCCGAGATCGGGCGCTCGGGGCGCCCCGCGCTGCTCAAGCGCGGCCTGTCCTCCACGCTGGACGAGCTGCTGATGGCCGCCGAGTACATCCTCAAGGAAGGCAACCCCAACGTGATGCTGTGCGAGCGCGGCATCCGCACGTTCGAGACCGCCTACCGCTTCACGCTTGATCTGATGGCCGTGCCGGTGCTCAAGCAGCTCACGCACCTGCCGGTGATCGTCGACCCCAGCCACGCCGCTGGCAGGCGCGACCTGGTGATGCCGCTGTCGCTGGCCGCCGCCGCGGTGGGCGCCGACGGGATCATCGTGGAGGTGCACCCCAACCCGGATGAGGCCATCTGCGACGGGCCGCAGCAGCTGCGCTCCGAGGACTTCGCCGAGTACGTCAACGCGGTCGAGCGGGCCGCTGCGCTTGCCGGCAAGGCGCTAAGCGCCGTCTGATGCGGGCGGCGGAGCCGGCTCTTTGAGGATCGCAGTGCTCGGCCTCGGGCTGATCGGCGGCTCGATCGCCCTGGCCGCCCGCGAGCGGGCCTCCGCGCACGTGACCGGCTATGACAGCGACCCCGTCGCGCGCGCGCGGGCGCTGGAGCTGGGAGCGATCGACGCGCAGGCACCGGACGTGGAGGCGGCGGTCTCCGGCGCACAGGTGGTGTTCGTGGCCACGCCCGTGGGCGCGCTCGCGGACGTGATCACGCGTGCGCTCGCCGCCGCCGGGCCGGACTGCGTGGTCAGCGACGTGGGCTCCACCAAGCGGCTGATCGCCACCATCGCAACCGACGAGCGACTGATCGGCGGGCACCCGCTGGCGGGAGCCGAGACGGCCGGGGTCGAGAACGCCCGAGCGGACCTGTTCGATGGCGCCACCTGGTACCTGACGCCCGCCCGCGACAGCACCGCAGGAGTGCTCTACGAGCGCCTGCACCGGCTGCTCGGGAGCCTCGGCGCGCGTCCGGCGGCGATCGACGCCGACACGCACGACCGGCTGATGGCGTGCGTGTCGCACCTGCCGCACGTGCTCGCCAACATGCTGGTCGCGCAGGCCGCCGAGGTGCTCGGCCAGGAGGGCGCGGAGAGGCTGGGCGTGGTGGGACCGAGCTTCCGCGACGCCACTCGCGTCGCCGGCGCCAACGGCGCGATCTGGACCGACATCTACATGGCCAACAGCGACGCGCTGATCGCTGCCATCGACGCGCTGGAAGCCCGCCTGGGCGAGCTGCGCGGCTGGCTGGCCGCGCATGACGAGGCCGCTGTCAGCGGCTGGAACGAGCGGGCGCGCCGCGAGCGCGACCTGCTGCTCGGCGCGGGACTGCTGAGCGGACAGGACGGGCAGAGCGTGGGCGAGCTGCGCGTCCCGGTGCCCAATCGTCCCGGTGTGATCGCCGACATCGCGCTCGCGCTGGGGCGCGCGGGTGTGAACATCGCCGACATGGCGCTCTCTCCCTCACCGGACAACAGCCGCGGCGTGCTGGCGCTCTGGATCGGCGGCGGCGAGCAGCGCGAACGCGCGGCCGAGCTGATCTCCGCGCTGGGCTTCCCCGTCAACAGCGCATGAGGAGCGGGTCTTGAAGCGCATGTTCGCGCCCGCGCGCGGCCTCAGTGGGACGCTGCGCGCGCCGCCGGACAAGTCCGTCTCCCACCGCGCCGCGCTGATCGGAGCGATGTCCTCGGAGCCGGTGCGCATCGAGGGCTACCTCAGCGCCGCCGATACCGGCTCAACGCTCGCGGCCATCCAGGCGCTCGGCGCGCTGGTGGAGGTGCGCGGCGATGAGATCATCGTCCGCGGCACCGGGCTGCGCGAGGCGCGCGAGCCCGAGCGGACGCTGGACGTGGGCAACGCCGGCACCCTCCTGCGGCTGCTGCCGGGATGGCTTGCCGGGCAGGAGGGCCGCTCCTTCTCGATCGACGGTGACGAGTCCATCCGCAGGCGACCCGTGGACAGGATCGCCGAGCCGCTGCGCGCGATGGGCGCCGACCTGCAGGCACGGGACGGGAGGCTGCCGCCGCTGCTGGTGCACGGCGCGCGGCTGAGCGCGATCGACTACATCCTGCCCGTCCCCAGCGCGCAGGTGAAGTCGTGCGTGCTGCTGGCAGCGCTGATGGCAGAGGGCGCAACCAGGGTGCATGAGCCCACGCGCAGCCGCGACCACACCGAGCGCATGCTGCTGGGCGCCGGCGTGGACATCTCGCGCGAGGCGGGCACCGTGAGCGTCCATGGCGCCGATGAGCTGCTGCTGGACCGTGTGGTCGTGCCCGGTGACCCCAGCTCGGCGGCCTTCATGATCACCGCCGGCGTGCTGGTGGCGGGCTCGCGCCTGCTGATCGCCGACGTCGGCGTCAACTGGACGCGCACGGGCTTCCTGCGGATCCTGCGCCGCATGCAGGGCATCGTTCTCGGCAACCTGGAGGACCAGGGCGAGCAGCTGAGCGCGCACGAGCCGCTCAGCGATCTGGATGTCGCCCACGGCGCGCTGGAGGGCACCGTGGTGCACCCCGAGGAGGTTCCGCTGGCGATCGACGAGCTCCCGCTGGTAGCGCTGCTGGGCTGCTTTGCCGAGGGGTCAACGCTCGTCACCGGCGCAGCGGAGCTGCGCCTGAAGGAGTCCGACAGGATCGCCGGCGTGGTCGAGGGCCTGCGTGGGCTCGGCGCGCAGATCGAGGCGACCGAGGACGGCTTTGCCGTGCAGGGCACCGGCGGGCTGCGCGGCGGCGTGATCGACGCGCGCGGGGACCATCGCATGGCGATGATGGGCGCGGTGGCTGGGCTGGCCTCGCGCGAGGGCGTGGAGGTGGTCGGGATCGAGGCCGCCGAGGTCTCCTACCCGGGTTTCGAGGCGGACCTGGCGGCGCTTTGCTCGTAGCGCTCGACGGGCCCGCCGGTGCGGGCAAGTCCACCGTGGCCCGCGAGCTCGCGCGCGAGCTGGGCTTCGCCTACCTGGACAGCGGAGCGATGTACCGCTGTGTGGCGCTGCTGTGCCTGCGCAGCCCCGCGCAGGACGCCGCCGCCCTGGCGCGCGCCGCCAGCATCCAGATCGCCCCCGGCACCACCGTCGCGGATGTCCGCGTGAGCCTCGACGGCGAGGACGTCACCCAGGCGATCCGTGCACCGGAGGTCAGCGAGGCGGCGTCCCGCGTGGCCGCAAGCGGCGAGGTCCGCGAGATACTCGTGGGCAAGCAGCGCGAGCTGCTGGCCAGCGGCGACTGGGTGGCCGAGGGCCGGGACATCGGCACGGTCGTGGCGCCCGCCGCGGAGGTCAAGGTGTTCCTGACCGCCGATCCCGGCGAGCGCGCGCGGCGCCGCGCCGAGCAGATCGGCGCGGACGAGTCCACCGTGCTGGCCGAGCAGGCGATGCGCGACCAGCGCGACGCCACCCGCGAGCACAGCCCGCTCAGGGCAGCCGACGGCGCGGTCGTGCTGGACAGCACCGGGCGCTCGGTGGAGCAGGTTGTCGCGCAGATCGCCCAGCTGGTCGCGCGCGCCGGCGCGCGCACCTGAGCGGGCGCGGGCGCGGGTCATACTGTCCAGATGAAGGTCGCCATCCTCGGCTACCCCAACGTGGGCAAGTCGTCTCTGATCAACCGGCTCACGGGCAGCCGCGAGGCGGTCGTGCACGAGCGCCCGGGTATCACTCGCGATCGCAAGGAGCTCGACTGCGAGTGGAACGGGCGGCAGTTCAAGCTGATCGACACCGGCGGCATGGACTTCGAGGACGAGGACCCGCTGGCGGGATCGATCCGCGACCAGGCGCGCGCGGGCCTCGCCGAAGCCGATCTGGCCGTGCTGGTGGTCGATGCGCGCGCGGGGGTGAGGCCCGGGGACGAGGAGCTCGCGGACCTGCTGCGACGCTCGCCGGTGCCCAGCATCCTCGCGGCCAACAAGTGCGACGGGGTGGCCGAGATCCCGCTGGCGGCGGAGTTCCACCGTCTCGGCCTCGGCGAGCCGATGCCCGTGTCCGCCGCCCAGGGGCTCGGGACCGGCGACCTCCTGGACCGGATCGTGCAGGGACTGCCCGACGATGAGCCGCTGCAGGAGCAGGACACCGTGCGCCTGGCGGTGATCGGGCGCCCCAACGTGGGCAAGTCCTCGCTGGTCAACCGCTTCCTGGGGCAGGAGCGCGTGATCGTCTCCGACGTCGCCGGGACCACGCGCGATGCGATCGACATGCCGCTGATCGTGGGGGACAGGCGGCTGATCCTGGTCGACACCGCGGGCATGCGCCGGCAGTCCAAGGTGGAGGACTCCGTCGAGTACTACACAGCGCTGCGCTCGCAGCGCGCCGCCGAGCGCGCCGACGTGGCGCTGGTGGTATGCGACAGCGCCGATGGCGTCACCGCGCAGGACCTGCGCATCGCCGAGCTGGCGATGAAGGCCGAGTGCGCCACGGCGATCGTGCTCAACAAGTGGGACATCCAGGAGCCCGCCGCGGGCGCGGGCGAGCGCACGCTGGATCTCGACCACGAGCGCGGGCGCGTGGCCTCCAAGCTGCGTCTGCGCCCGCGCGTGATGACGGTGAGCGCCAAGACCGGGCGCCATGTGGCGCGGCTGCTCGCCGAGGCCATCGCGCTGGGGGACCGCATGAACGGGCGCATCCCCACGCCCGAGCTCAACAGGTTCCTCTCCGAGGCCGTGCAGGCCCGCCAGCCGCCGGTGGGCACGCGCCGCGGCTCAAGCCAGCACCGGCTGAAGCTCATCTACATGACCCAGATCGGGCAGAGCCCTCCGCGCTTCGCGATCCAGGTCAACTCGCGGGAGCGCGTCACGCGCGACTACGCCTATTTCATCGAGAACAGGCTGCGCGCGCGCTACTCGATGGACGGCGTGCCGCTCGTGATCGACTTCGTCGAGCGCGGCCAGCGGGGGAGAGCCCGCGCAGCGTAGCTGCGTAGACTGCGCGTCCTGCCGCTCCCGCCACGGCGAGCGGACACATCCAAACCAGCAGCGCGACCCCAGGAGCTGAGCAGCCACGCCATGACAGAGCCTTCCGAGAACGAGTTCCTGTTCACATCCGAGTCGGTGACCGAGGGGCACCCCGACAAGATCGCCGACCAGATCTCCGACGGCGTGCTCGACGCGGTGCTCGCGGACGAACCGTACGGCCGCGTGGCCTGCGAGACGCTGGTCAACACGGGCCTCGTGGTGGTCTCGGGCGAGATCTCCACGGAAACCTACGTGGACATCCAGGAGATCGCGCGCGAGACGATCAGGCAGATCGGCTACACCGACGCCGACCTCGGCTTCTCCGCCGACTCCTGCGCGGTCCTCAACGCCATCGACAAGCAGTCGCCCGACATCGCGCAGGGCGTGGACAAGGCCTACGAGGCTCGCACCGACGTCAACGACGAGGACGAGCTCGACGTGGCGGGCGCGGGGGACCAGGGCATGATGTTCGGCTACGCCTCCAACGAGACCGACGCGCTTATGCCGCTGCCGATCCTGCTCGCCCATCGCCTCGCCGAACGACTCACCGCCGTGCGCAAGGCCGGCACCCTGGGATACCTGCGCCCCGACGGCAAGACCCAGGTCAGCGTCCGCTACGAGCACGGCAAGCCCGTGGAGGTGGAGAAGCTGCTGATCTCCACCCAGCACGGCGAGGGCGCGGAAGCGCTGATCCCCGACGACCTGTGGGAGCACGTGGTCGAGCCGGTGCTGCCGGGCGACATGTTCGACCCGGCGCGCCTGCGGCGCAACTTCCTGGTCAACCCCACCGGCCGGTTCGTGATCGGCGGCCCCGTGGGCGACTGCGGGCTGACCGGGCGCAAGATCATCGTGGACACCTACGGCGGGATGGCCCGCCATGGCGGCGGCGCCTTCTCCGGCAAGGACCCCTCCAAGGTCGACCGCTCAGCCGCCTATGCGGCGCGCTGGGTCGCCAAGAACATCGTCGCTGCGGGTCTCGCCGAACGTGCTGAAGTGCAGGTCGCCTATGCGATCGGGGTGGCCCACCCGGTCTCGGTGATGGTGGAGACCTTCGGCACCGAGCTCGACGGGCGCACGCGCGGGCAGATCGCCAGGGCGGTGGATGAGGTGTTCGATCTGCGCCCCGGCGCCTTCCGCGAGGAGCTCAGGCTGCACCGCCCGATCTACAAGAAGACCGCCGCATACGGGCACTTCGGTCGCGACGACGCCGACTTCACGTGGGAGCGCACCGATAAGGCCGCGGCGCTGCGCAGCGCCGCGGGCCTCTGACCGTAGCTCGCTCTAGGGTCACGGGCGTGCCGTCCATCGCCCGGGTTCAGCCCATGACCAGCACCCGCGCGCTGCGCGGGCCCTTCGACTACCGGCTTCCCGAGGAGCTGCGCGGCGGTGCCGTGGGCAGGGGCTCGATGCTCGTCGTGCCGTTCGGGCGCCGGCAGGTGCTGGGCGTCGTGATGGGTCTCGCGGAGAGGAGCGAGGTTGCCGAGGACAAGCTGCTCGCGCCGCTGCGAGCACTCGAGCTCGGCGTGCCCGAGGACCTCGTGTGGCTGGCCGAATGGATCGCCGCCGAGTACTGCTCGACGGTGCCCAGGGCGCTCGGCCTGGTGCTCGCGCCGGGCGCCGCCAGGCGCCTGAGCGGCCGCCGCCGCCGTGATGTCGCGGTGCCCGCGCACCCATCGGTGGGTGCACGCAGCGTCCAGCCGCCGCCGCTCACCGTCGAGCAGGATGCGGCGCTGGCGCCGCTGCTGGCTGCGCTCGCCGAGCGCCGCCAGCTCACCAGGCTGCTGCACGGGGTGACCGGCTCGGGTAAGACCGAGGTCTACCTCAGGGCCGCCGCCGCGGCGCTCGCCGGTGGCCGCGGCGTGATCGTGCTGGTCCCGGAGATCGGACTCACGCCGCAGATCGTGGGGCGCTTCATCGATCGCTTCGGCGAGACGGTTGCGGTGCTGCACTCGCGCATGACCCAGGCGCAGCGCTACGCCGAGTGGCGCCGGCTGCGAGAGGGCCGCGCGCGGGTGTGCGTGGGGCCGCGCTCGGCGGTCTTCGCGCCGATCGAGCAGCTCGGCCTGATCGTGCTCGACGAGGAGCACGACTCCTCCTACAAGCACGAGGGCGACCCCCGCTACGACGCGCGCGAGGTGGCGGAGCAGCGCGCGCGGCGCAGCGGGGCGGTGCTCGTGCTGGGCAGCGCCACGCCGCGCCCGGAGACGATTCAGCGGGTTCCGGCCTTCAGGCTCTCAACGCGCGTGGACGGCGGCGCGATGCCGCCGGTGGGGGTGCTGGACATGCGCGGCGTGAGCGGCGGCCTTCACCCGGAGACCTCTGAGGCGCTCGCGCGGATCTGCTCGCAGCGCGGCAAGGCGATCGTGCTGCTGAACCGCCGGGGCTGGTCGAACTTCCTCTCCTGCGGGTCGTGCGGGCACGTGTGGAGCTGCCCGCACTGCGACGTCACGCTGGTGCTGCACCGCGCCGGCGGCTTCGTCGCCTGCCATCACTGCGGCCACCGCGAGCGCGTGCCGGCGCGCTGTCCGGCCTGCGCATCCGCCTCGGTGGCGCGCCACGGCGCCGGGACTGAGCGCCTGGAGCACGACCTGCGCGTGCTCTTCGAGGGCGCGGACTTCCCGGTCTTCCGCCTCGACGCCGACACGATGAGCGGCGCCGCGGCGGCTGCCCCGGCGCCGGCGCGTGCCGCGGTCGCCGGGGGCGCGGAGCCGCCGGATGCGCTCACGCAGCCGGACGGAGCCACACAGATGCTGCGCGCGTTCGAGGCCGCCGCCTGCGGGGCCCTGATCGGAACGCAGATGGTCGCCAAGGGGCATGACTTCCCGGGCGTCGGCCTGGGCGTCGTGCTCGACGCCGACAGCACCCTGCGATTCCCCGATTTCCGTGCCGAGGAGCGCACCTTCGCGCTGATCGCCCAGCTGGCGGGCCGGGTCGGGCGCGGCGGTCCGGGGCGGGTGCTCGTGCAGAGCCTCGCGCCCGAAGCTCGCGCGATCCGCTACGCCGCCATGCATGACAGCGACGGCTTCCTGGCCGGCGAGCTCGAGCGTCGCCGGGCCCTGGGCTACCCGCCCTTCTCGCACCTGATCCGGATCGTGCTCGCCGCCGAGGAGTCCCGCCGTGCGCTCGCCGCAGCCGGCGCCGTACGCGTGGCGCTGCTGAGCGCCTTCTCGGCGCCGCGGGCTGAGGGGGCCCAGGAGGCGCCGACGCTGCTCGGGCCCGCTGCGCTGTTCCGTCTGCGCGGGCGTGAGCGCCAGGTTCTGATCGTCAAGGCACCCGAGCGCAGGGTCGCTGTGCGCGCGGTCGGCGAGGCTGTGCAGCGCGTCGCATCCGCCCGCGAGCACGCGGGTGTCAGCTTCAGTGTCGACGTGGACCCCCAGTAGCTAAAGAGGCAGCGCCCCGGCGCCGATGAACGAGGCCGGCGGGCCCCGCAGCTGGCGGGCGGCGGTTCCGCTCAGCCGAGCGCGACACCCGAGGGGCCCAGATGAACAGCAGAAGGCGCATGCAGGCGTTGATCCCACGGGTGATGGCCTGGGCTCTGGCCACAGCGGCGCTCCTGCTGATCTGCGCCGCGCCCGCTCTGGCCGCGCGGCGCAGCGCTCGCCCGGCCGCGCAGGACCGCCGCGCGTGCCCGCCGGCGCGCATCGGTGGCGCCACCTGCGCGGCTCTCGTGAGGGTGAGCGCCCACGGTGCGGCGCCGGACGCCGCGCCGGCCGCCGGTGGCGGTGAAGAACCGCTGACACCCGCACAGCTCGCGAGCGCCTATGAATACGAACCGTCCGCCGGGGGCAGCGGCCAGACGGTCGCGATCGTGGATGCCTACGACGACCCCAGCATCGAAGCCGACCTCGGCGAATACGACGCCCACTACAAATTGGCGCCCTGCACCTCCGCCAATCACTGCCTGACCAAGGTGGGGCAGACGGGCACCTCAAAACTGCCCGCCAGGGACACCAGCGGCTGGTCGGTGGAGATCTCACTCGACGTCGAGAGCGTCCACGCGGTCTGCCCCAAATGCAAGATCCTGCTGGTTGAGGCCGACAGCGAAGGATTCAAAGACCTGGCAGCCGCGGAGGACACCGCCGTCAGCCTCGGGGCCACCGTGGTGTCCAACTCCTACGCAGGCCCCGAGGAAGGCATGGGCCCCGCCGAGCAGGAGGCCTACGATCACCCGGGCGTGGTGATCGCGGCGGCCACCGGCGATGACGGCTACTACGACTGGGATCTCTACAACGAAGGAGCCAGCAGCTCGGAAATCCCACCCGAGCCGGGAGCACCGGCGTCGCTGCCGAGCGTGGTCGCAGTGGGCGGCACCTCGCTGGTGCTCGAACCGGATGGCGCGCGCGCCAGCGAGACCGTGTGGAACAACAACGGCCCGCGGGACCTCGCCGGCCTCGCCGCCGAACTGCCGGAGGGCGCCACCGGCAGCGGCTGCAGCACCATCTTCACGGCTCCGCTCTGGCAGCAGCATGCCCCCGGGTTCGCCGCGAGCGGCTGCGCCACCAAACGACTGAGCGCCGACGTGGCTGCCGACGCGGACCCGAACACCGGCGTGTACGTCTACGACAGCTACGACTGCGGGTCCAGCTGCGAGGAATTCGGCATCGGCAGGGGCACCGATTGGATCACCGTCGGCGGGACCTCCCTGGCGACGCCGCTGATCAGCGGCATGTGGGCGCTGGCCGGCGGCGCCGGCGGCGTGAGCGATCCCGCGCTGACGCTGTACGGCCACCTGGCCCAGGGCAGCGACATCTATGACGTCACCGAAGGAGGCAGCGGCTACTGCGACGGCGAGAAGCCCGCAGCCTGCGGCTCTCCTCCGTCCAGCTTCGGCACGGTCGACTGCGCCGGCAGCACCGCCTGCGACGCGGCGGTTGGCCTCGACGGGCCGTCCGGTGTCGGCACGCCCAAGGGCCTCGGCCTGTTCAGGGCGATATCGCCCCACGCGGCGATCACCTCGCCCGGCGCGCAGCTCGCGGGGGCGCTCGCCGCATTCAGCGCCGGCAACTCCACCGACCCCTACCCCGGGGGGTCGATCGTCTCCTACAGGTGGAACTGGGGCGACTCCTCAGCGCAGGCCACCGGCGTCTCGGCCTCCCACCGCTACGCCACACCCGGTGACTACACGGTCACGCTCTCAGTGGAAGACAGCTACGGGCTCACCGGAACGGCCACCCAGACGATCTCGGTGCTCGCCGACGCCGAAGAAGTGGCAGCCGCCAGGAAAGCAGAAGCCGAAGCCGAAGCCGTCAAACGCAGCGAAGAAGAAGCTGCCGCCAAGAAACGCGAAGAAGAAGAAGCCGCCGCCAAGAAGAGCCGCGAAGAAGCGGCCGCCGCCAGGAAACACGAAGAAGAACTCGAACAGGCGCGCCGCGAAGAAGAAGAAGCGCTCGCTCGCGGCGAACAGGAAGAAGCCGCCAGGCGCCGCGCCGAAGAAGAAGCGGCGAGCAAACTCGCAGAAGAAGAAGCGTCCGCTCCCAAGCGCAGCGGCGGGCAGACGATCCAGGGCGCGCTGTCCGCTCGCGAAGCGGCGCTGCAGACCCCCGTGTTCAGTCCCGTACCCGCCCCCGCCGGGCCCGCCGGAGGCGTCGCGGTGCTCCCCGTGGCGCGGGTGCTGAACGCGTCGCTGCGAGCCAGCGCATCGGGAGCGGTGCGCGTGCGGATCTCCTGCCCGTCGGGAGAGAGCATGTGCCTCGGCACCATCACGCTGCGCACGCTGCGGGCCGTCAGCGCCGGCTCCTCCGCGCACAGGCGGGTGCTCACGCTCGCGCGTGGCGGCTTCGCGATGGCGGGCGGATCGGTTGCGAGCTTGACGCTGCACCTCGGAGCGGAAGCCCGCGGGCTGCTCGCCCAGGGCCGGCTCACGAGGGTGCGCGCGCTGCTGGTCGCCCACGACCCTGCCGGCGCGCGGCACGCCGGGACGCAGATCCTCGCCTTCGCCGGGCTCGTCAGGCCCGCGCCTCGTCGCCGCTGAGCCACATGCGCTGAGGTGCTCCATGCGCCCGCAGGCGAGCCGCGCCGGGGCCTCGTAAACTCGGGTCCTCAGATGGCGGAGCCCCGGCAGGTAATCGAACAGCGCGACAGCGAGCCGCCCCCCGACGCGGAGGCCTCACAGGACGCGGACGCCCACGAGGGCGCCGAGCTCGACCCGGAGACGATCGCGCGGCGCGACGCCGCGCTCGCGCACGTGCGCAAGTTCGGAGACCCGGTGCTGCGCGCCAGGGCGCTGGAGGTCGAGCGCTTCGACGAGGACCTGCTGCGCGAGGTGGAGCGCATGGGCCAGCTGATGCAGGACGCCCTGGGCGTCGGCCTGGCCGCCACCCAGGTGGGGGTGCTGCACCGGGTGCTGGTCTTCCAGGCCCACGAGGATGATCCCGTCACGGCCCTGGTGAACCCGGTGCTCGAGTGGGTGAGCGATGAGCGCGAGTCTGCGGAGGAGGGCTGCCTCAGCCTGCCCTTCGTGCACGTCGAGGTGGAGCGCCCGGCGCGTGTGCGCGTGAGCGCCCGCGATCACGAGGGCCACCCGCTGCAGCTCGAGGCCGAGGGCCTGCGTGCGAGGGTGATCCAGCACGAGATCGACCACCTGGACGGCGTGCTGATCCTCGACCGCATCTCGCGCCAGGCACGCAAGGAGGCGATGCGGGCGATGCGCGAGGCGCGGGAGGGCGCCGAGGACGCCTAGCGCGTCGCTCGGCCCCGCTGCGCCCCGCCGTGAGCACGGTCTTCCTCGGCACCTCTGAGTTCGCCGCCACGATCCTCTCCGCGCTGGCCGCGCAGGAGCGCCATCGCCCGCTGCTGGTGCTCACCCGCCCGGACCGCCCGTCGGGCCGGGGACGCCGGCTCAAGGCGCCCGCCGTGGCCGAGCGCGCGCTCGAGCTCGGTATTCCGCTGGAGCAGCCCGCCAGCGTCAACGATGCAGGGGTGCGCGCTCACATCGCCGGGGTGGGTGCCGAAACGCTTGTCATATGCGCCTTCGGTGCGCTGATCAGGGAGCCGCTGCTGAGCGAGCACGAGATCCTCAACGTGCATCCCTCGCTGCTCCCGCGCTGGCGCGGCGCCGCGCCGATCGAGCGCGCGATCATGGCCGGAGACGAGCTGACCGGAGTGTCGATCATGCGCCTGACCGCCGGTCTCGACGAGGGCCCGGTGTGTCTGGCCGGGCGTGAGCCGATCGCGCCGGATGACACCTATGGCTCGCTCGCCGAGCGCCTGGCGCGCCTCGGTGGCGAGCTGCTGCTGCGCGCGCTGGAGCAGCGCCCGCCGATGATCGAGCAGCCGCAGCTCGGCGTCACCTACGCGGAGAAGATCTCAGCGGAGGACCGTCTGCTGGACCCGGCGCGCCCCGCGGCCGAGCTCGAGCGGGTCGTGCGCGCGCTCTCGCCGCACATCGGCGCGAGGCTCGCGCTGCCCGGCGGCGCCATGCTGGGGGTTCGCCGCGCCGCGCTGGCGCCTGAGCTCGGCGATGCGGGCCGGGACGCAGGCGGCGCGCCCCTGGAGGACGAGGGCCGGCTCGTGCTGCACTGCTCCCCCGGTGCGCTTGAGCTGCTCGAGGTCCAGCCCCCCGGGGGCCGGCCGATGGACGGCTCGGCCTACCTGCGCGGTCACCGCGCGGGCGGCCGCTCATAGTCGCGGGCATACCCCGGCACGGGCACGCCGGCGGGCATGCGCGGATCGGGCTCGGGGGAGCCCGCGACGCTCCGCAGCGGCAGCACCCCCGCCCATGCCGCCAGCGCATAGTCCTCCTCATCGTCGATGGGCTGCCCCGAGCGGACCTTCGCGGAGGCCTCTGCGATTCCCAGCGCCACCACCGTGGTGGCCCGCAGCTCGTTCTCGCTGGGATGGCCGATGTCCGCCCAGCGGCCGGGGACGATGTGCTCGACGATCGCGCGCAGCGCGGCGAGCTTCTCGTGCGGCTCGGATACCGGGCGAGCCACTCCGAACAGCATCACCGACCGGTAGTTGGCGGAGTGGTGCATCGCCGAGCGGGCCAGCACCAGGCCGTCGAGCAGCGTCACGGTGACGCACGCCTCCGCGCCACCGCCCAGAGCGCGAAGCGTCCTGCTCGACACCGCCCCGTGGCAGTAGACCGTATCGCCGCAGCGTGCGTGCAGCGTGGGGGTCACCACCGGCCGGCCCCGCTCGTCGGCGATGCCCACGTGTGCGATCAGGCCCTCGTCGAGAATCGCATCGATCACAGCCCTGTCGTGGCTGCCCCGTTCGCGCTTGCGCCGAAGCCGCGCGCGGTCCTTGGGCGCATCCTCCGTGCTCATGTCTCCCCAATCTGTAATAGTACAGATCAATGTCTGTTCTGGAACAGTATCGGATCAGCGGCGCGAGCGCGGCGGAGCTCGTCGCGAACATCGAGTGGGCCGTATCGGCGGGCGCGCTCGAGCCCGGACAGCGCCTGCCGTCGGTCAGGCGCCTGGCGGCGGATGTGGGTCTCAGCCCGGTGACCGTTGCGGCCGCCCTGGCGGAGCTGCGCCGCCGCGGAGTGGTGGTGAGCGAGCCGCGCCGCGGCACGCGCATCGGCGAGGGCCCTCCGATCGGGCGGCTGCGCGGGCCGCTGCCGGTTCCGGAGGGCGCCCGCGACCTCTCCACGGGCAACCCCGATCCGGCGCTGCTGCCCGATCTGCAGGCTGCGCTGGCCGGCTTGCAGGGCTCGGGGCGCCTGTACGGGCAGGCCTCCGTGGCGCCCGGGCTTGCGGATCTGGCGCGGGAGCAGCTGCAGCGCGATGGTGTGCGCGCCGACGCGCTCTGCGTGGTCGCCGGTGCCCTCGACGGCTTCGAGCGCGTGCTGCAGGCGCATCTGCGTCCCGGCGACCGCGTGGCGGTCGAGAATCCCGGCTATGCGGCGCTGTTCGACCTGCTGCGAGCGCTGGGTCTCGTGCTCGAGCAGGTCGAGGTGGACGACTCCGGCATGCTCGCCGCCGGGCTGGCGCGCGCGATCGCCTCGGGCGCGCGGGCAGCGGTGGTCACCCCGCGCGGGCAGAACCCCACCGGAGCGGCGCTCAGCGCCACGCGCGCGGCCGAACTGCGAGCGGTGCTCGACGAGCACCCGCGGCTGCTGGTGCTCGAGGATGACCATCTCGGCCCTATCGCCGGCTCCGAGCTGCACACGCTCACGGCCGGGCGCGAGCGCTGGGCGGCGACGCGCTCGGTGTCCAAGTCGCTCGGCCCCGACCTGCGGCTGGCGGTCCTCGCGGGCGATGCACGCACGATCGCGCGCGTGCAGGGGCGCCAGCAATGCGGCCCCGGATGGGTCAGCCACATCCTGCAGGGAGCCGTGCAGCGGCTGTGGGGCGACCCCGCGGTGGCGCTGCAGAGCGAGCATGCGCGCGCCGTCTACGCCGAGCGACGCAGGACGCTGCTGTGGTCGCTGCGCCGCCTCGGCGTGCGCGCGCACGGCGCGTCGGGGTTGAACGTCTGGGTGCCCGTGCCCGACGAGGCCGGGGCGGTGGCCGGCCTGCTCCAGCGCGGCTGGGTCCTCGCGCCCGGCACCCCCTACCGCCTGCCCGGCTGCGGCCCGGCGATCCGCGTGACGATCTCCACGCTCGGCGAGCGTGACGCCGAGCGCCTGGCGGAGGATCTGGCCGAGGTGCTCGCGCCGCAGGCGTGGGCGCGCAGCGGGTAGCCGCGCATGTGCCCCGCCCCAGCGCAGGGCGCCCGGCCGATCGCTCCGGCGCGCCGCTGCGCCTACCTCGTGCTCCGGCGCGTGCAGGAGCAGGGCGCCTACGCGGACGAGGCGCTCCAGCACGAGGGCGCGGGACTCGACCCGCGCGACAGGGCGCTCGCGATGCGGCTGTCCTACGGCGCGATCCAGCGGCGCGACACGCTCGATCATCTGATCGCCGGCCTGGCCGAGCGACCGCCGCCCTCGCTCGACGACAGCGTCCTGGCAGCCCTGCGCCTGGGCCTGTACGAGCTGCTCTACACCGGCGGCGCCCCCGACTACGCCGTGGTGGCCGACGCGGTGGAGCTGGCCAAGGGTGCCGGACGCGGTCATGGGCTCGTCAACGCCGTGCTGCGACGCGCAGCCCGCACGGGCGCTCCGGCGCTGCTCGCGGGCCTCTCCGAGGGCACCCCCGAGGCCGCCGCGCTGATGCACTCCCACCCGCTGTGGGTGGCGCAGCTGTGGTGGGAGCAGCTGGGAGCAGACGGCGCTCGCGCCCTGATGGCGCGAGACAACGAGCCCGGCGAGACCGCGCTCAGGGCCAACACGCTGCTCACCGATGCGCTGGCACTGGCGGACGAGCTGCCCGTCGCCAGCCGGACGGACCCGCTGATCCCCGAGGCGCTGGTGCTCGAGCAGCCGTTCGACATCCACGCCAGCCCGCTCTGGCAGCGTGGTCTGCTGATCGCCCAGTCGCGCGCCGCGATGCTCGTCGCGCGCGTGCTCGCCCCGGCCCCCGGCGAGCGCGTGCTCGACCTGTGCGCCGCACCGGGCGGCAAGACCACGCATCTGGCAGCGCTGATGGGGGGCGAGGGCGAAGTCGTCGCGGTCGAGCGCAACAGGGCCCGCGCCGGTCTCCTGGCTCGCACCGCGGAGCGCATGCGCGCCGGCAACGTGCGCGTGCAGGTGGGCGACGCGCGGCTTGCGCGCGGCGATGGGCAGGTCTACGACCGCGTGCTCGTGGATCCGCCGTGCTCGGGCCTGGGGACGTTGCAGGCTCATCCCGACCTGCGCTGGCGGGTCAGCGAGGACGGCGTGCAGCAGATGGCCGGCGTTCAGGCGCGAATACTGGCCGCCGGAGCTGAAGTGCTACGTCCGGGCGGCGTGCTTGTCTACTCTACCTGCACCATCTCACCTACTGAGAACGAGCGCCTGATCGCGTCCTTCCTGGACTCCCACCCCGACTTCAGCATCGACGATCTCCCCGCGGAGGTGCCCGCATACAGCCACGCGCGCGTCGCCGGCCGGGGCTCCGGTGGGCGCGGGAGCGCCGGGACGCTGCTGACGCTTCCGCACCTCGACGCCACGGCGGGGTTCTTCATCGCCCGGCTGCGCCGGGGGTGAGCGGTGGACGGGGAGCCTGACGCGCCCGCGAGGGCTAGCATCGATCTCGGGCCCAGGTGCCCCAACTGCGGCGAGCCCTGGCTGCGACCGACCAACCTGCCCGGGCGCTACCGCTGCGTCTACTGCCTGCACCGCTTCGAGCTGACCTCCGTGTGTCCCAACTGCGGGGAGCATTCGACGATCGTGAGGATGTCCTCCACCGCGATCCTCAGATGCAACAACTGCGGCGACTCCATGCTCCAGGCCGTATGAGCCCGGCCGGCCCGCCCGAGCGCGCAGACCGAGCCGAGCGCGCGGGGGTCCTGAGCACTGTGCGCGTCGCACCGTCGATCCTCTCAGCGGACTTCGGCAGGCTCCGCGAGCAGGTCGGCGAGGTGCTCGACGCCGGGGCGCGCATGATCCACGTGGATGTCATGGACGGCCACTTCGTGCCGTCGATCACCGTCGGCGCGCTGGCGGTCTCCGCGCTCGCCGAGCGCGTCCGCGCGGCGGGCGCGATCATCGAGGTGCACCTGATGGTGCAGCGCCCCGAGCGCCACGTGGCAGAGTTCCTGAGCGCGGGCGCCGACTCGATCACCTTTCACGCTGAGGCAACCCCGCACCTGGCGTACACGGCCGGGCTGATCCGCGAGGGCGGCGCCGGGGTGGGCCTGGCGATCAACCCCGGCACCCCCGTGGGCGCCCTGGCGGAGACCGCCCACGCGATCGACGTGGCGCTGTGCATGACCGTCAACCCGGGCTGGGGCGGGCAGGCGTTCATCGAGCACTCGCTGGCGAAGCTGCCGCGCGCCCGGCAGCTGCTCGGCGCCGGCGTGGCGCTGGAGGTGGATGGCGGGATCGACACCGAGACCGGGCCGCGGGCCCTGGCTGCGGGCGCGAGCCTGTTCGTCGCGGGCTCCGCCATCTACCACGCCGAGAGCCCCGGCGAGGCCTATCGCGCGATCGCGGCGGCGCTGGGCGCCGCATAGGCCCGCGCCCGGGCGGCGCTCGGCAGGCCCGCGGCCCGTACCGGCGGACCGGCGCTCCCCGGCAGGGCAGACCGGCGCCCGCGCGGGAGCGACCCGCTCCGCTCAGCCGAGCGTGGGCGCAGCCGGCGTGCGGCTGCCCTGGCGGTAGAGGGCCGTGAGCCCGGCCGCCAGCAGCCCGGTGGCAAGCGCGTAGCCGATCTCCGCCCGCAGCAGCTGGTCGGAGACGGCCGGGATCAGCATCCAGGCGACGAACGCGACCGCGGCAGCCAGCCAGCAGCACGCGGCGGCTCGTGCGCGATCGCGCGCGAGCGCCGCCTGGTTCAACGCTCCCGATGCCAGATGCAGGCCCATGCCCACTCCGATCAGCGCGAGCCCCACACGCCCGTAGGAGTAGCTCTGTCCGAACAGCAGATGGCGCAGCACGAACGGGCCGACGAGCAGCAGTCCCAGGGCCACCGCCGAGGCGAACACCGCGATCGCCAGGATCGTGACCCTGATCGCACGGGCGAACGCGTCGTGACCGGCGGTGGCCTCAAGGCCAGTGAGGTGTGGCAGCAGCGAGGTCTGGATCGCCTGGAAGAGCTGCAGCGGCGCGCGCGCTATCAGCAGCACGTTGAACACGATCCCCGCCAGCGCCCTGTTGGAGGAGGTGGCGTCGACCGTCAGCACGGCTGCGTTCAGCAGGGTCTGCTCGGAGAGCATGATGCTCGAGACCCACACCGCGAAGCCGCCGCCCCGCCGCAGCGAGAGCTGATCGTGCGCGGCCGTCTCCTGCACCCCCTCCGTGCCGGGGCCGGCGAGCGCCGCATCGGCCTCGTCCACGGTGATCGGCGCAACCGGAGCGCCGGCGCCGGCGGCCGGGCCCGCGCCGGACGCGCCGGCGTCCGCGGGCGAGCGGGTTCGCAGGAACGCGAGCGGCACGACGATCAGGGAGACCAGCGGCGCGGCGGCGATCCCGAGCGCCACCGCGGTGGCGCCGCTGGTCAGGCCCACCGCCACGGCCAGCGCGAAGCAGATGCGGGAGCTCGACTCCATCAGCACCAGCCCGCCGAACAGCCCAAACCGCTGGTGGCCGGCGAGCCATCCGCGCGCGAAGTAGCTGGCCGCGTAGGCGAGCGTTCCGATCAGCAGCACGTCATAGAGCGCCTGATCGCCTTCGAACACGTGGTGGACCAGCTCGCCCTGCAGCGCCAGCGCCACGATCAGGAAGATCAGCGCGAAGCTGGCCTGGATGACCATCGGCACGCGCATCGTGTGAGGCTCGCCGCCGCGCGCCCGGCGTTCGGCGATCGTGCGCGAGAGCAGCTGTTCGATGGGCCTGTAGATCACCGAGATGATCACGAACATCACCGACCACAGGAGGTCGATGCGCTTGGCCGGATCGGCCCCCAGCACGTGGCTTGCGATCGAGAAGTAGGCGAACGTCAGCAGGCCGGTGGAGGCGATCCCGATCGAGAGGATCCTCGCGCCGCTGCCGTATGAGCGCGCCGGGCGGGCGGTGGGCTTCCGGCTCAGGACACTAGAGGCGGACAAGCAACATCGTCCAGGGGAACGGCGATCGGATCTCGGTGACGTCGCCGTGGCGGCCGAGCATCTCCGCGAAGCTGCGCCTGCTCCAGTGGTTGAGGTGTCCCGGGGTGTTCCCCAGCTCCGCCAGATATGCGCCGCGTGCGACGTTGAGCATCCTCCACAGCGGTTCGCGCGGCACCGACACGAGCAGGTGCCGGCGTGCGCAGCGCGCCATCTCGGCCACCGTGCGCTCGGGATCGGGAACATGCTCGAGCACCTCGATCGCGCTGGCCATGTCGAAGTCGTCGCGCCCGAACGGCAGCTCGCCCGCGTCCACCACGCGGTACTCCAGGTTCGGTGCCTGGCGCTCGGCCCATCCGGCCTGCAGCGAGGGCTCCTCGAGATCCACGCCCACCAGCCGGCAGCCGGGCAGGCGCTCGGCCCAGCGGTGCACCAGCACGCCCTCGCCGCAACCCACGTCCAGCACCGATTGGGGATCGGCGAGGGCGAACAGCTCGTCGAGCGTGTCCTGGAATCCCCTCATCAGCCTGCGCACCACCGGGTTGCCCGAGCCGTACTTGTCGTAGGTGTTGCCTGTGACCACCCCGCCCTCGGACACCGTCACACCGCTCACAGCCGCACCGCCTCGCCGGGCCTCGGCTCGGACGGCCTGGGCTCGCCGGTCCTTGGCGCGGCCCGTCCCCGAGCCACCACGGCGCCGCTGGAGCCGGTCTGCTGAACGGAGGCGTGTTCGCCGCGCTCGTAGTGGGAGGGAGGGATCCCGAGCTCGAGCTCGATGCGGCGCACCCGCTCGAAGGTCTTCTGCGTCATCACGCGCTGGGCGGCCAGCAGGTCGCCGATCACACCGAGCGCGAACAGCACGACCGCCGCGATGAACAGCACCGCGCCGAGTATCAGCGACTGGACGTGTCCCTTGCCGCCGCCTTCGGCATAGGCCACCGCGAAACGGATCCACACAGCTCCCGCCAGGACCCCGATCAGGGCCGCCAGGCTCCAGAACACGCGCAGCGGCTCGTACTGGGCGTAGATACGGAAGATCGAGATCGCGTTGCGCCTGACGTAGGCGCCCGTGGAGGGGAACAGCCGAGACTCGCGCGTCTTTGGATTGGTCCGTACCGGCACGTGGTCCACGGCCACCAGCAGCTTGCCCGCCTGGATGATGGTCTCCAGCGTGTAGGTGAATTTCGAGACGACCATCATCTGGATGGCGGCCTCGCGGTTGTACGCGCGGAATCCCGATGTGGTGTCGGGCACCGAGGTCGAGGACGCCTGGCGCACGACCCATGATCCGAGTCGCTGCAGCATCTTCTTGACGGCGGAGAAGTGCTCGATGCCGACCACCTCGCGATCCCCCACCACCATGTCCGCGCGCCCCGCGATGATCGGCGCGACGAGCTTTGAGATGTCCGGCCCGTAGTACTGGTTGTCGGCGTCGGTGTTGACGATCACGTCCGCGCCCAGCTTCAGCGCCGTGTCGATCCCCGCCTGGAAGCCCGCGGCCAGGCCCTTGTTGTTGGTGAGCCTCACAAGGTGGTCGACGCCCTCGGCGTGGGCCACCGCAACCGTCTCGTCGGTCGAGCCGTCGTCGATCACCAGCCACTCCACCACGTCGAAGCCCTCCATCGCCCGCGGGAGGTCGGCGAGGGTCTGCGGGAGTTGCTCTGCCTCGTTGAAGCAGGGGATCTGGATGATGAGCTTCATCGACGGGATTTGCCTAGACTTGGCTCCCCGCAGTATCCCAAAGCGCAGGTCACGGTCTCCGCGCAACTTGCCAGAGCCCACGCACCGGGCGCCCGTTCCGGCCCTCCCGGGCCAAGGCTTCGATGAAAAGCGCGACGCTAACCGGGTCCCTCCCGGGCAAGATACGCCCGCTGCGACTGCGGGATCGCACACCGCGTTCGTGGGCGGGGGCGGCCTTCGCGCTGATGTGCGTCGCGGCGCTCGCCGGGTATCTGGCGTTCCCGACATATCCCACCTACGACTCCTTCTACGCCCTGCTGTGGGGGCGTGACCTGCTGCACCTGCACATGCCCGACTTCGCGGTGTACAGGGCGCCCACCGAGCACCCCCTGGCGATCGCCTTCGGCGTGTTCTGCTCGCTCTTCGGCCAGGGCGGCGCGCGTCTGATGGTGCTCGGCTCGATCGCCTCGTTCGTCGCCCTCGTGGCCGGCAGCTACAGGCTCGGGCGTCTGTGCTTCGGGCCGGTGGTCGGCCTCGCCGCCGCGCTGCTGGTGCTCAGCCGCTTCTTCGTGGAGAACCTCGCCGCCCAGGGCTACCTCGACATCACCTACCTGGCGCTGATCGTGTGGGCGGTGGTGCTCGAGCTCGAGCGGCCCCGGCGCGGCAGCGCAGTCTTCCTCGCGCTGGGAGCCGCCGGGCTGCTTCGCCCCGACGCCTGGGTCCTCACGGGTGTCTACTGGCTGTGGTGCGCGTGGCCGGCCCCGAACCGGCTGCGGCTTCGCTACCTGACGCTGGCCGCGCTCGCCCCGGTGATCTGGGCGTCGGTGGACGCGATCGTCACCGGCAACCCGCTGTACTCGCTGACCGCCACGGCGGGCCTGGCAGCGGAACTGGAACGCACGCAGGGCTTCACCGCCGTGGTGGCCTCGGTGTGGAGCTACGGCGTGCGCATCGACAAGCTCCCCGTGCTGCTGGGCGGCCTGGTGGGGGTGCCGCTGGCGCTGTGGCTCGCGCCGCGCCGGGCACTGGTGCCGCTGAGCGCACTGGCGGTCCTGCTGGGCGTCTACGTCGCGGAGGGCGCCGTGGGCGCATCCGTGGTGGATCGCTACATGCTCGGCTCCGCGACGATGCTGCTGCCCTTCTGCGCCGTCACGGTCGGTGGATGGGCGATGCTCGTGCCCGGCTCGGCGCTGCGGCGCGTCTGGATCGCGGGCGCGGGCGCGCTGTTCGCGGTCGGTGCGGTCACCGCTGCGACCAGCCTCAGCCTGTCCAGCCTGCGGACCACGCTCGCCGAGCACGACGACTTCCACACGGGGCTCGTCAGCGCCCTCGCGGCACCCGCGGTGCATGCACAGCTGCAGCGCTGTCCGCTGCTGTCACTGCCCAACAACAAGCTGATCCCGGACGCGCGCTGGATCCTGGGCAGCAGCGGGCAGCAGAACATCGTGGCCCGCAGCGAGGCCAGGGCCGATGTGGAGCGCGGCAATCACGCGCTCGAGCGCCGCATCCTGGACGGCAGCGTCGCGGTCTACCCGCTGGGCACGGCGGTCTTCGTCGATGCGATCGTCGACGTCGGCGATGACCCGCGCGACCAGGTTCCGCTGGACGGCTTCCGGCGCATCTACACGAGCCGCTACTACGCCGTTTATGCGAACTGCTGAGCCCGCCGCCGCCGCCGACGGCGAGCCGTCGCGACGGCTGATCTGGCCCGCCCTCGCGCTCGTGCTCGGCGGCGGGCTCGCGCTGCGGCTGTGGGGGGTGCGCCAGGGACTGCCGTTCGCCTACAACACGGATGAGGCGCAGCACTTCGTGCCGCACGCGGTGGAAATGTTCGAAGACGGGACGCTCAACCCGCACTACTTCGAAAACCCGCCCGCGTTCACGTACCTGCTGCACCTGCTCTATGACGTCTGGTACGGCGGAGCGCGCGGCGCGATCCGCGCCTTCCGCCTGCACCCGCAGGACCTGTACACGCTCGCTCGGGTTGCCTCGGCGCTGCTTGGCACAGCAGCGCTCTGGCTCCTGTACGCCGCCGGCGCACGACTCCTCGACCGCACCGTCGGCCTGCTGGCGGCCGCGGTGATGGCGGTGGCGTTCCTGCCGGTGTTCTACGCCCACCTCGCGCTCAATGACGTGCCCACGCTGGCGCCGCTGACGCTCTCGCTGCTGGGAAGCGCAGGCATCCTGCGCAGGGGCAGGGCCCGCGACCACGTGATCGCGGGCGCCGGCCTCGGTCTGGCCTGCGCGACCAAGTACACGGCCGGGATAGCGATCCTGCCGATGATCGCCGCGATCCTGCTGCAGCCGGGGCGAGAGTCGCGCGGGCACAGCGGTCGGGTGGCGCTTGGGCTCGTGATCGCAGGCGGCTGCGCCGCGGTGGCGTTCGTGCTGGCCAACCCCTTCTCGCTGCTGGACTTCTCCCGGTTTCATGCCGAACTGGCACACCAGTCGCGGCTGTCGGCGGAATCGCAGGGCAAGCTCGGCGCCCCACGCGAGGGTGGCCTGCTCTACTACCTCTGGTCGCTCACCTGGGGGCTGGGCTGGGTGCCCGCGCTCGCCGCGCTCGGCGGCGCTCTGGCGATCTGGCGCAGCGATCGGAGGTTGGGCCTGATGCTGGTTCCCGCGCCGCTGCTGTTCCTGGCCTTCATGGGCCTGCAGGGCCGCTACTTCGGGCGCTGGCTGATGCCGGCGCTGCCATTCCTCTGTCTGCTCGCAGCCTTCCTGGCGCAGCGCGCCGCGGGGGCGCTGCGCCGCCGCGCGGGGGCCGCCATGCGGCCGGCGGCCACGGTGGCCGGCGCGGCGATCGTCGCGCTGCTGCTCCTGCAGGGGCTCCTCTACAGCATCCACGCGGGGCTGGTGCTCTCGCGGCCGGATACCCGCAACCTGGCGCGCACGTGGATGCTCGCCCATGTGCCGCGCGGCTCGAAGATAGTCGTGGAGCCGATCGCGCCCGATGAATGGGCCGACGCGATAGCGCCCGGCACATCCACCGCCACCAACCCTCGCCTGTGGGTGAAGTACCCGTCGATGTTCTCCAGGATCTCGCGCTCCGGGGCCCTTCAGCCGGGCTTCACGGGCGAGGTGAGCATCGAGAACTACGAGCGCACGCTGGCGCCGTCGCTGGTGGGCTACTACCTGCGCAGCGGCTTCTGCTGGGTGATCAGCGGCTCGACCCAGTCCGGGCGCGCCGAAGCCGACCCTCGGGCGGTGCCGCTGGCCGTGGCCTACTACCGCGAACTGGCGCGGCGGGGGCAGGTGGTCTACCGCGCCAGCCCCTACACGGGCGGGGCGAGCGTCGGCTTCAACTTCGACTGGAGCTTCGACTACTACCCGCTGGCCTACCGCCGGCCGGGCCCGCTGGTCACGATCTACCGTTTGCACGGAGGCCTCTGCGGGTAGGGGCTGCGGCCGCGGGGATATCCTGGAAGGCCGATGCCAGGATGTACAGAGACAGACAGCGAGCACCTCTCCCGGGCGATCGAACTCGCACGCAACGGCTCCGGCTCGGTTCGGCCCAACCCGGTCGTCGGCGCCGTGGTGGCGCGGGATGGGCAGATCCTGGGGGAGGGCTGGCACGAGGTCTACGGCGGCGCCCACGCCGAGGTCAACGCCATCGAGGCATGCGGCATGACCGACCTGTCAGGGGCGACCCTGTACGTCTCGCTGGAGCCCTGCTGCCATGAGGGCAAGACCCCGCCGTGCACCGACGCGATCCTGCAGTCGGGCATCAGGCGGGTTGTGGTCGCCTCCGACGACCCCACCGAGAAGGCGTCCGGCAGGGGCCTCGGGATCCTCCGCGACGAGGGTGTCGACGTGCTGCTCGCCGACGGTGAGCTCGCCGTCAGCGCCCGCCTGCTGAACCAGGCCTTCCGCAAGCACGCACGCGCCGGCCGGCCGTGGGTGCTGTTCAAGTCCGCCATGACCCTGGACGGCAAGGTCGCCACCCGCAGCGGCGACTCGAAGTGGATCAGCGGCGAGGACAGCCGCGACCTCGCTCATCGCTGGCGCGCCTCGGTCGACGCGGTGGTGGTGGGGATCGGCACGGCGCTGGCCGACGATCCCCAGCTCACAGCAAGGCCCGAAGGCCTGGCCGTAGAGCCCGGGGTCCAGCCGCGCAGGGTGGTCTTCGATTCGCTCGCAAGGATCCCGCCGGGCTCGCAGCTGGTGGCCGCCGCGACCGATATCCCGCTGACGATCGTGGTCTCCCGCGCCGCGGCGCGAGCGGACATCGACGCACTGGAGGCAGCCGGCGTGCAGGTGCTGCTGGCAACAGGCGAGAACGAGCCGGCCAGGGTCCGCTCGGCGCTGGACCAGCTCGGCTCGATGGGGGTGGCGTCGGTGCTGCTGGAGGGCGGCCCGCACCTGGCCGGCGCGTTCCTCGACGCCGGCGAGATCGACGAACTGCGTCTGTTCCTCGCCCCGCTGCTGCTCGGTGGCAGCGCCGCCCGGGACCCGCTGGAGGGCGAAGGTGTGGAGCGCATCGCCGAGGCGCTGCGGGCGCTGAGCTTCGAGTGCGAGCGTGTGGGCGAGGACCTGCTGATCTCCGCGCGCCTGCGCGAATGGTGAGCCGCGCAATCAGTCGCCGCGCAGCCCGCGCCGTGAGTCGACGCCCCGGCTGCTCAGCGGGCCGGCGCCCCGGCACCGCAATGGGCCGAACCCTGGGCGTTGGCGCGAGCCGCTACCGTTGGCGGGGCAGATGTTCACGGGGCTGATCGCCGACCAGGGAGCGGTGCTCGCGGTGGCGCGCAGCGGCGAGGGGGCGAGCCTGACGATCGGCACGCGCCTGGCGGCCGAGCTCGCCCACGGCGATTCCGTTGCGGTCAACGGCGTGTGCCTCACCGCGACGCGCCTCGACGGCGACAGCTTCACGGCGGAGGCGATGCTGGAGACGCTCGCGCGGTCCTCGCTCGGCGGCCTTCACGCGGGCGACCGCGTCAACCTCGAGCTGCCACTGCGCGCCGAGGACCGTCTGGGCGGGCACTTCGTGCAGGGCCACGTGGACGGCATCGGTGAGGTGCGAGCACTCCGCGAGGAGGGTTTCGCGCGGGTCCTCGAGATCGAGCCGCCCGCCCCGCTCGAGCGCTATCTGGTCGAGAAGGGCTCCGTCGCGATCGACGGCGTCAGCCTGACCGTGAGCGGGCTCACCGGCACCGGCTTCACCGTGTCGCTGATACCGGAGACGCTGTCGCGCACGAGCCTTGGTGCCCTGGAGAGCGGCTCGCGCGTGAACATCGAGGTCGACGTACTCGCAAAGCACATCGAGCGGCTGCTGGAGGCCCGAACATGAGCCAGACCCCCACGGCGACACCGTTCGCCACCATCGAGCAGGCGATCGAGGACATACGCGAGGGGCGCATGGTCGTGGTCTGCGACGACGAGGACCGCGAGAACGAGGGCGACCTCACGCTCGCGGCGCAGTTCGCCACACCCGAGGCGATCAACTTCATGGCCAAGGAGGGGCGCGGCCTGATCTGCCTGTCGCTCACACCTGACCGCTGCGAGGAGCTGCGCCTGGATCTGATGGCGGCCAAGAACGAGTCTGCCTTCGAAACGCCGTTCACGGTCTCGATCGAGGCGCGCGAGGGCGTGACCACGGGCATCTCCGCGCACGATCGCGCCCACACGATCCAGGTGGCGATCGATCCCGAGGCGCGCCCCTCGGATCTGGTGCAGCCCGGCCACGTGTTCCCGCTCAAGAGCCGCGCCGGCGGGGTGCTCGAGCGGGCTGGTCAGACGGAGGCCGCCGTGGACCTGGCGCGCCTGGCGGGCCTGAACCCGGCCGGTGTGATCTGCGAGATCATGAACGACGACGGAACGATGGCGCGGGTGCCGGAACTGGTCGAGTACTGCGCGCGTCACGGCCTCAGCATGATCACGGTCGCCGACCTGATCGCCTACCGCCGCCGGCACGACATGCTGGTGGAGCGCGTGGTCTCGACCAGGCTGCCCACCACCTTCGGGGACTTCGAGGCCGTGGGGTACCGCTCGCTGGTGGATGACAAGCATCACGTGGCGCTGGTCAAGGGCGAGGTCTCCGGCGCGGCGGATGTGCTCGTGCGGGTGCACTCGGAGTGCCTCACGGGCGACGTGTTCCACTCGCTGCGCTGCGACTGCGGCGAGCAGCTGGAATCGGCTCTGTCGATGATCGAGAGGGAGGGCAGGGGAGTGCTGCTGTATCTCGCGCAGGAGGGGCGCGGCATCGGCCTGCTGAACAAGCTGCGCGCCTACCGGCTGCAGGAGGACGGACTGGACACGGTGGAAGCAAACGAGCGCCTGGGTCTGCCGGCGGACCTGCGCGACTACGGGATCGGCGCGCAGATACTCGTCGATCTGGGCCTCAGCTCGATTCGCATCCTGACCAACAACCCCAAGAAGATCCGGGGGCTCGAGGGGTATGGCCTCTCGGTGAGCGGGCAGCT